>OLYA01000534.1_pt1 | contig 19964 bp, 40 predicted proteins | sample 1674361 | NCBI WGS metagenome assembly OLYA01 (sample SAMEA103958165, study PRJEB25191) | human gut metagenome | biome: human-associated habitat [ENVO:00009003]; feature: intestine environment [ENVO:2100002]; material: feces | place: Germany | collected 2013/2015
CCTCTCGCGGGTCGGAGCCATTGTAGGGGCCGACCACGCCCAGGCGCTCCAAAGCATCCAGGAGGCGGGCAGCCTTGGCATAGCCAATATTCATACGCCGCTGCAAGAGGGCCGTGGAGGCCTTGTTCTCGCCCCGGACGATGCGGGTAGCCTCCTGGATGTCCGGGTCATCCTCGTCGAGCTCCTCGTCCCCGGGGATCTCGCCGTCGTCCTCATATTCCTCCAGGGGCTCCGCCCCCTCCGGCATGGGCGGGGCCTCGCTGTCGTCGGCCTCGTCCTCGTCGATGACAGGCATTACGCCGGGGCGCAAGGCATTCTTCTCCATCACGTCACGGAAGAAGTACTGCTGCCAGTAGGCGATCATCTTCACCAGGACGTTCTCAATTTTCCCCCGGAGGGTCTTGCTGATGGTGAAGGTGCCGCCGGTGACCTTCGTCTCCAGAACTCCGTCCTCGAAGATCCAGGTCATGGAAGCGTCCGGGCTCCGATAACCGACCTCCTCAACATTCTCCAGCATGGAAATTTGTGCGTCCATGCCCTGCACAGGCTTGATGGTTAGGGTGATAGGGTAGCGGTCTTTGATGAAGCGGAAAACAAGGTCGTGCTCGTCGCAGAGGCCCTGCAGCTTCTTCTTTTGGGCCTCGTACATGGAAATCTCGCTCATAGTAATCTCCTTTCTTTCAGTCGAGCAGCTGCAGCGTGGCGTTCCACGCCGTATGTACTCGGTATTGCTCCAGGTCGGCCTCAGTGACGTACTTGCGGCCGAAAAGCTCTTTCATGGCCCTCCATGCGGGCCAGGGGATGCGGTAGACTTCGCCGGAGCCGAAGCCGGCCAGGACATAGCACCGCGCTCCCAGGCGCTCGTGCCGGTCCAGGTACTCGCCCTGCTCCCGCTCCACGCGGTCCTGCTCCATCCGCTCCTTTGCCGTGAACTTCGCCTCAAACATGACAGTGCGGCCGCCCTTGATGATGCCCTTATAGTCGGGCTGGGCCTTCTTCTCGAAGAAAGCGATGAACTTTCCGTTGCCCAGGTTCTTCGTCGGACGCATGGGCTCGGGAGTCTTTTCGATGATGGCGTACCCGCGGTCGCGGTAGTAGGCAAAGGAGGCGTCCAGGCGCTCCTCGAAGTGTTTTCCCTTGGCCTTGCTGATTTTCCCAATCAGCTGGCGGCGGGGGTCTTTTTCCTTGGTCATTCGATGTAGCCTCCCAGATAGCACCCTCCGGCAAAAAGCCCAAGCCCCAGGAATGCCAGCCAGAAGATTTCCGGGAGGTCAAGGGTGCCGGTGTCGCTTCCGCCGGCCGCCCCAAGCATGAGGAACAATCCGGCGCAGGCCACGATCCCACAGATAGTTCGGAATTTCTTTGTTCTCATAGGCTCACTCCCAAACATAGGCGTAACAGAATACATGGCCGCCGATTTTGCCCCACACCCGGTCATTCTCTCCGCTCCGGGAGAAGAACACCACATCGACCGGCAGGATGGACGGGCCATACATCGCCGCGTCGATGGCGTCATACTGGGCCTGTCCCGGTTCAGCCGCAGACAGGAGGCCGATGGTAGAGAACTGCGGCACCGCAGTGCCCTCCCCCTGGTGCAGCACATCGCTCACGCTGTCCGGGAAGTCCGGGGAGATCACCCGGTTCAGGACGACCTCAGCCACCGCCTGCTGCCCTTCGGCCGGTTCTCCGCGAGCCTCCAGGTAGATGATCGCTGCCAGCTCGTGGCGCTCCGCCTCGGTCATGGAGACGCCGGCATATCGGGCAACCACCGTCGGTGTCGGTTCCGGGGTTGGAATGACCTCTACGGTATAGGTAGGCTCCGGCCGCAATACAGCCGTTTCCTGGGGCGTTGCCTCCGGGGTGGTAGATACCTCGCCCACCACCGGCTCCGCCCCTATGCGGGCGATTACCAGTGTTGCAACGACCGCCAGAAGCAGCACCAGTACGATGCGCTGCGCCCAGGCCCGGCGGCGGTAGCTCCTTCTCGTTCTCATGGACTCAACTCCTTCTTTTTCCCGGAGGTCAGCCGCGCCACCGCCCCGGGCCTCTCTTTGCGAATAAACCTCTCGTACATATCCCGGAACTCGTAGTAGTTCCAGCTTCCTTCGCCGCCTGTAGCGAACTTTTCAATGCCACCCAGGGCATCGATCACAGCTCTGACCTCGCTGTTCGGTGGCAGTTGCCTGTACCATTCTCCGGGGGATTCATCCAGAAGCCGTGAGAATTTGAGCTGGTTCCACTGCAAACTGATATGCGAGTCGATTTCCTGTTTTACGGCGTCGGCTTTTTCTTTGAACTCGGCAATCGACGGAGGGAATTTGCACTCACGGCACAGCCGGATAACGGCCTGCTGGCCGAGCCAGAAATCCACATCCGTAAGGCAGGCGGTCCAGAGCTCGATGGTCGGCCCCAGCTTGGCGACGCCGCCCTTGAACATTTCGGCATTGGGCCACGCCAGGAGCATGACGCTGAACAGCTCCGTCATTTCCTTCTTGGTCATGGCCTTCCTCACCTCTCGCCGAATAGTTCATGGAGCTCGCGCAGATCCTCCGCAGCTCCCTGGGATGCACTTTTCCTGACCCCACCCGAAGGGGGTGGCGTTCGTTCAAGCCCCCATCGTCCCTTGCTGCACTTCCGGATGACGAGATTCCAGTCCTTCCACTTGTTCTTGTTGCCGGTGGTCTGCGCGGCCTCGTCAACATAGGTGATGCAGCGATTCAGCTCGTCAGGCCCCAGGTCGCGGACAAGGCGGTCCATCTCCTCGTCGGAGAGCCTCACCCATCCATACTGGCCGCGCTTGTGTCGCACCTGCCTTTCCGGCGTCGGCTCGCCTCCGGCGCCGCCCTTCCTGGGTGGCTGTGGGGGCTGTGGCGGCTCCACGGCCGCCGACGGCTGGTCGGCCCAGTACTCATAAGGAACGCTCACGCTGTCGCGCTCGTTGTAGCGGTCAGCCAGGTACTCTCGGAAGCGGTCACACTTCACGGTCCGAATCTCAGCCAGGAGCGGCTTGTCCAGCTTCTCCGAGGTATTCCAGTTGTAGCGGTACCAGTTGAGCACCAGCAGCTCTTTCGTGGCCGCGCTGTATCGAATGACATTGTGTGACCCGTCCAGCCGCTTCAGGAGGCGTTCTACGGTATCGGTGTTGTACCCCATTTCGTGGGCTATCTGCTTGATGCTGACCTCGTAACAGCCGCAGAGGTTGGTGTGCGGATTGGTCAGGCACCAGAGGTATCCGTATTTGTCCTCCGGCGTAAAGTCGTCCTCGACCTTTCCGTCCATCCAAAAATTTGTGCTGATAAGGCGTCCTTTCGCCACACTTGTTTCACCTCCTATGGGAAGCGGGCCGCCGCCCGAAGGGGCGGCCCGCGCAGGTCAGAACGGCAGTTCGCCGTCATCATCGTCGCCCAGCTCCGAAAAGTCGGACGCGGGATAGCCGCCAGGGGGAGGGCCACCATAGCCGGCTGCCTGCGGGGCATACCCGCCAGGTGGTCCGCCGTACCCTCCGTACCCTCCATATCCCTGTTGCTGGGGCGGTCCATCGCCGTCCCGCTTGGAGTCTCCGAAGTAGACATTGTCGGCGATAATCTCGGTAGAGCGGCGCTTATTGCCGTCCCGATCCTGCCAGTCCCGATTCTGGAGCCTCCCTTCCACCACGGCCATACGGCCCTTGGTGAAGAAGCGGGAGACGAACTCGGCCGAATTCCTCCAGGCCACGACATCGAAGAAGTCCGTGGCCTTTTCGCCGGTGGATTTGTCCTTGAAGTCCCGCTCGACCGCCAGGGAGAACGAGGCGACCGGGGTGCCGGACTGGGTGTGTCGAAGCTCCGGGTCACGGGTCAGGCGACCCATGATGATCGTCCTATTCAGCATCGCCCTCGCCCTCCGGCTCCGCTTCTTTGGCTCTGGGGCACACCGCGCGGCTCCTGGCCACACGGATGGCCTCCATAACCGTGCTGACGCTGTACTTGTTTTCACCCGTGATAGTCGCTTCCAGCACATCCCGCTCCGTCTCGGCTCTGACCAGTTCTTCATAGCGGTCCTGGGGGACCAGGACAAAGCCGGGGTCAAGCATCAGGTCGGCGACCAGCTCTGCGGGGGGCTTCTTATCGTTTTCCATTGATAGCTCCTTTCTCAGCTCGAATGATGTTGATGGCCTTGCGGCACTGGGACACATCGAACATCCCAATGTGGGTCTTCTCCACCGGCAGCCCCATCTTCTGGGCCAGCCAGCCGTAAGCGACATTCCGATGCCCGCGGAAGGGGCCCCGCTGCCACAGGGGGTCAAACTCCGCGTGAGCCGCCTTCTTCCAGTAGCGCAGCTCCGCGTTGGCCAGCCGGCCCAAAGGCTTGTCGGTTCCCTTGTGGACGCCGACATAGGCCATACAGTTGCGGCAGAGATACATCATGCCGTAGCTCCTGCCGTAGATAACTTTGCTGTCCACATACTCGGCCTGCCGGCCACAGTAGTCGCAGTAAACTTTTCTCATGCCCTGCTCCAGTCCTCCTTGTATCGGGCCAGCTGCTCGGGGGTATCGGTTTCGATTCCCAGCTCCTTGGCTACCTCGATAGCACCGTCAATCAGCCGGGCCATTTCCTTGCTGTCCATAAGGTGTGTCTGCTTATAGACCAGGTAGCATTTGAACAGCTTGCCGTTTTCCTCGCGGGTATCAAAGCATTTTACATAGGGGTAGATTGTGGACACATCCACCGTGGCGGGGAGTTTGAAGCCCACCGTCAGCCCGTCGGCATCCTTGGCCAAGGCTCCGTATTCCACGACCAGGGCGGCCTTGGTGGCCTCGTCGCCGTCCCCGCGCTCGGCAGCGATTTTGTTCACCAGGACATGGAAGTAAGCGTTGGCCGACAGGGAGCGCCGGTTCCTATGCTTCTTGACCTCCACATCCAGCTCCGCATCCTTCAGCCGGTCGAAGTCTGCGCGGAAATCTCTGTCGACCTCAATCGTGATGCGCTGCTTGCGGTTCATCCCCATGGAGAGGTCGACCAGGCGCCCCCTCATTTCGTCGCCCACTTCTCCTGGTACAGCCCCATGAGGCTGGTGGCCCGAAGCCAGTCCAGGAAGTCGGAAATCACGGGGAAGATGCTCGGCGCCTCGTCCCGCCGGTAGGTCTCCGGCCAGACCGCGCTGCCGTTGCTCACCAGGTAGGTAAAGGCGCGGGCCTCCGGGATCAGCTCGAAGTAGGTGGGGTGCTGGGTGCTGGAGAAGTACTTGCCGACGTCATATCCCTTGGAGAACTTGATGTCGATGATCTCCCCGGCTTTCAGGCAGTCCAGGCGCCCATAGAGCAACAGCTCCATTCCGCCGACTTCAATGAGCTTCCGGGCCTTGTACTGAAGTACGCCCCCGGCGCAGCGCCTGGCCACCTGTTCGGCTGCGGCGTACCATGGAGCCTTCGGGTCGGCTCGGCCCCCGATGATGGCGGTGACCAAATCCTCGAAGTCGGTGCCGTTCTGCATGGCCTCCGTGGTGGGGGTCGGCTCACGCCGCAAGGTCTGCATAAATTCCGCCATGGGGTCCCGCTCGGTGGTCATATCCTCGAAGGGATTTTCCTTCATGGTGTAGAGCCAGGAGCTAAGTAAGCTGTGGGTCATCAGGTAGCGCCCCATTTACTTCGCCCCCTTTTCCTCCCCGGAAGCCGGCGCCGGCGTGTACTTCTTCAAGACCTTGTCGAAGAACAGGCCGCAGTCCTCGATTTTCTTGTTCCAGAGCACGCCCAGCTCCTTGTTGGAGGTCAGCGCGTGGTTGATGGCCTTATACTTCGGCATGGCAGCGTTGGCGGAATCCGCATCCGTGATTCCGGCGATGATCTCCGTTCCTTCGACCATCGCAGCCTCGTAGGCCGCCTGGTCCGCAGCGTTCTTCTCTACCTCGGCGGTAGCGCGTGCGTTGTACTCGTCGAACAGCTTGGTCAGGAAGTCGTTGGGGCTGGTCGGCCCGAGGTCGGGGATCTTCCGGATGCCGGAGATGCCGCGCGTCCCCTTGGCAAAGTACCGCTCGCAGTTGGAGAAGCCGATGGTGCGGTCGTTACCATAGATTTCCACGAAGCCGCCCAGGTCCATCGGCTCCCAGACATTGTTCTTGGTCTGACCCTCGACCTTGATGCGGAGACGGGTGTTGTCCCCATCCTTTTCCTCCGTGGCGTGGAACACGATGACGATGTTCTTCTGCAGCTCATAGAAGCAGTAGTCCATCAGCCGGACGAACTCTTTGCCGACGAAGCCGTAGCCCTTGAGGGAGAGGGAACCGTCCCGCTGGCCATACTTGGGGTCCTTCTTGATGGCCCACAGGGACATGAGGGAAATGAGCTTCCCGCCGGTGTCGAAGACCAGGGTGTCGTAGTTCTGGAGGTTGATGGGGGTCAGGTCCCCGAGGATCTCGTCGTAGCTCTGGGGCTGGATGTAGGCCTTGCGGTACCGGGGCTCGATGCGGTCAATGCCGAAGTCGACATCAATATGCAGGGGGTTGGGGGCGGACAGGGCCAGGGTGGACTTACCGATGCCGGGGTAGCCGGCAATCAGCATACGAATCTTCTTGGCGCCTTCCTGAATTTCGTTGGGATTTCTAATCATGGTGACAGCTCCTTTCAGTTATTGGCGTCCTCACGCCGCAGGGTAATACGCTCATGGCACCGGACACCAAAGTTTCCGTTCCGATACATCTCGGTCTGCTTGAACCAGGCCTCGTCGTACACGGAAGAGCAGTTCAGCAGGCCCTCAGTCTTGTCGGGGTGATATGACCGAAATGCGGCGCAGGCCGCGCGGCGGTCCGGGGCCTCGACCTCCGTCCAGCCGCCGACAAACGGCTGACCGTCGGTGCCGTAGGTGAAGTAGAATTTAGGCATTTCCGCTCCTTTCCGGGAAGCAATCTTCGACTTCCCATGCGTCTTTGGCTTGTAAGCAGCCATCGCATCCGACGCATTCGTCGTCACTGTAACGGCGATAAATGATTTCACATTCCTCGCCGCAGACAGGGCAGTGGGGGTATCTGGGCTCCTTGCCGTCCGGGTAGCCGGTGCGCTCCAGGTTGCGAATGATGGGGTGATCTGGGAGGTCATGCATCCGCGTCACCTCCCCGCAGATACCGCTGCACCAGGTCGGCCAGGAGTTCCTGTGCGGTGGCGTACCCGTCGGCCTCCATGCGCTGTTGCAACGCCTCCATATCGGCGTCCTCCAGGCGGCACGAGACACGGTTTGCCAGCCTGTGTCGGTCTTTCTTGCGCCTGCTGACCTTTGTTCCGTTGGGTGCAAATTTTGCATAGAGGGCTTTCATGGCGTCCGGCCGAATGGAGATTCCATAGTCGTCGCCGTTCTCGCACTTGCTCTGCATAGTCTTGTCGTACTTGGGGTAGAGCTCCTGGACGACGGCTACCATGTCCTTGGCCGGCAGGCCCAGGTCAACGCGGAGGCACCTCAGCTCATTCGGCATTCCGACACCCCCTTGCGCCCTTGACTCGCAGCCGTTCGGCTGGTATCCTTGGGATAGGTCCATTTTGCAGAGGTCGTTCCCGTGGCAGCGGGTGCGGCCTCTTTTGCCGTTTCCAGGCAGTCGCACCGCTCTCCCGGGTCCAAAGCGCACCCGCAAACGGGGCAAGCCCTGAAAATCACAATCTCACGCTCCTTTCTGTCTGATTCTGCTTGGCGGCCAGCTCGGCCTTCTTGGCATCCAGCCGCTCACGGCCTCCGGGCTGCCGGAGGATTCCCCGGATAAGCTCCAGGGTCGCGGCGGCAAGGTCTTCTCGGACATGGGCCGGGATCGCCGCCGTGTTGATGGTAATGGGGCCGCTCCCGGCATCCGCCGGGACCCTCAGCTGCCGGTCGTGCATTGTTGTGCCTCCGTCCTTTTCCCAGAGGTTCAAGCGCCTTGAACTTTAAGGGTAAAAAAATATGCGGGTATGTCGGCGTCGACAATCTCCAGCAGCGAACAGGCCTTTGTGATTTCCGGTTGCTTGAACGCAACCTTACTGTTCAGCTTGAGAGACAGGCTCCGCTCGGACATACCCATCGCCCCCGAAAACTGCGCCTGCGTCCCATACTTTTCAGTGATGCGCCCCAGGAGCTTGCTGTAATCATACGCCATTTCCGGTTCCTCCTTTCTCCTTGTGTAAAAGTTCAAAACTATTGAACCTGTCGTTAATATACCACAGGCAAAAGGGAATTACAACCCCCTTTTTTCAAAAAGTTTGAACTTTTTTTCTTTTTGTTCTTGAACTTATGTTCAAGGTGTATTATAATGGAACCACGCCTTAAAGGAGGGCTTATACAATGAAAAGCTACACAACGGCCCAGCGATTGAAACAAATAATGAGCGCCCGGGGACTTCGTCAGGTCGATATCCTCAAGGCGGCGGAGCCGTATTGTAATCGCTACGGGGTGAAGCTCAATAAGAATGACCTAAGCCAGTATGTTTCCGGGAAGGTGGAGCCTGGCCAGGACAAACTATCCATTCTGGGCTTGGCCTTGGGCGTCTCCGAAGCGTGGCTGATGGGCTTCGATGTCTCTATGGAGAGAAATGTAACGCCCACCGCCGAGACCGGCGATGGGCGCACGAAGGAGTATATTGAGCTCTTTGGGTTGCTGAATGAGGAACAGCAGGCCCTGGTCATTCATGTGATAAAAGGGCTATTATCTGGTCAATGACGATGTCCTGTTTCTCCTCCGGCAGCTTAGAGAAAAGTTCGGCGACGAACAGCTGTTTCAGCTCTCGGCGCGCAGTGGTCGTGTCTTCGTGCTTGTGTTCCATATCGCCCAGTTCCTTTCATTTGGTATCGCTGCCGGCAGTAACACCATTATAGCAGAGACGATATCTTCTGGCGAAAAAAGATATTAAATCACTTTTGACGGAAATCGACAAGCAGAATAATCGTTGCAACAGGAGGATACGGCATGATTATCACAACATCGCAGTATATCGAGGGCTACGCCATCTCTGAATATCTGGGCGTGGTATCGGCAGCTCAGGTCATGGTGCTGGCTGCCGGGAACAAGGGGGTGCAGCGAGGGTGGCAGGCCGGAGTGGAAGGCGCCTCTGATGCTCTCCAGCAACAGGCGGCGGCCATGGGGGCAGATGCTATTGTGGCGGCTCGCTTTGAACCGTTTGGCTCCAATATCTGCGCCACCGGGACGGCTGTTCGACTTAGGGAGGCTGGTTAACATGAGGGGGCGCCCCCAGGATTCCCCGCTCCTGTCAGAACTCATCCGGCGCAAAGAAAGCGTAGTCGTCCTTACTGGCGAGCTCACTTGCTGCGACCGGATGACGGCGATGGAGATTTTTGATGCGCTCGGCCTGAAGGTTTCCGGCTCTGTTTCTTCCCGCTCGACCTTCCTCCTGTGTGGTGCGAATCCACAGCAGAGGAAGATTGACCAAGCCGTGGATCGTTCCGTGCCAATCTTTACGGAGGATGAGTTCTGGAGCGTTGTCGATGAACTGCATCCGTCAGAATGAGCGATACCGTATAGATAGGGTATGGATACGGTATGGATACTCGCGCGCGTACGCGCGCGACGCGCCTATATCTACTCTCTATATCTATTCCTACACCTATACCTGTTCTAAAGTCTAAGTCTATATATTCAGTTTTAGTAAGTCTATCAGTAGAAGGAGAGGTGACGCCGTTGGTAATGAGAAGAGGGGCCACACTCCAGGAGCAGGAAGACGGCATCATCTACGCCAGATACAGCAGCCACGCCCAGAAGGACGCCTCCATCGAGCAGCAGATCCGCGAGTGCATGGCATTTGCCCAAGCCCAGGGCATCCGGATCGTGGAGGTCTACGCCGACCGGGCTGTGTCCGGGAAGACGGACCGGCGGCCCGATTTCCAGCGGATGATGCGGGACGCTGAAAAGGGGAAGTTCCGCTATGTGGTCGCCTGGAAGTCAAACCGCATGGGCCGGAATATGCTTCAGGCCATGATGAACGAGGCCAAGCTCAACGATATGGGCATCCGTGTTCTCTACACGGAGGAGGACTTCGACAACACCGCAGCCGGCCGCTTCGCCCTGCGCTCCATGATGAATGTCAATCAGTTCTATTCCGAGAACATGGCCGAGGACATCCGCCGGGGCCTCAACGATAACGCGCTGCAGTGCAAGGTCAACGGGAGCCTGCCCCTGGGCTTTGTGCGCGGGGAGGACGGGCGCTACGCCCTGGACGAGCCCAAGGCCGCAATCGTTCAGGAGATCTTCATCCGTGTGGCCTGCATGGAGCCATTCGTCGACATCGCAAACGACCTCAACGCCAGAGGCATCAAGACCAGCAGAGGGAAGCCGTGGGGAAAGAACAGCTTCCACGCCCTGGTCACCAACGAGCGGTACCTTGGCGTCTATATCTACGATGACATCCGCGTGGAGGGTGGCATTCCCCGCATCATCAGCGACGAGCTGTTCTACAAGGTCCAGGAGGTGTTGAAGACGAAAAAGAATCCACAGGGCCGGCCCCGGTCATACGGGGAATATCTGCTGACCGGCAAACTGTACTGCGGCCACTGCAAAAGCCCCATGGTCGGCATATCCGGTACCGCGCGCAGCGGCGCCTTGCATTACTATTACTCGTGTCAGCGTCACCGCCTGGAAAAGAGCTGTGACAAGCGGAATGTCCGCCGGGATGTCATCGAAGAAGCAGTGGCCAGGGCGATTCAGGGCTACGCCCTGCGGCCAGACATCATCGAGTGGATCGCCGACAGCACGGTTGAATATGCAAAAAAACAGGAGGCCGCCTCTCATGTGGCCGTTCTGGAAGGCGAGCTGGCCGAGGTCAAGCGCTCCATCAAGAATCTGATGTCAGCCATTGAGCGGGGAATTATCACGGACACCACGAAGGGCCGTCTTCTGGAACTGGAGGCCGAACAGGCCAGGCTCACCGCCCAGATCGCCGCGGGCCGGGCTGACATCATCGTAATCCCCAGGGAGGATATTGTCGCCGGCCTGACCATGTACCGGGACGGGGACATCAAGGACAAGCGGTACCAGGCGAAACTTTTTGACACCTTCCTCGTGGCGGTGTATCTTTATGACGATGACATGAAGATCGTCTTCAGCTTCTCTGGAAAACAGAATACAGTCCGGGTCCCGCTGGATGCCTCCGTTGTCGCAGACATCGAAAATCCGAGCTCCGCTACTGGTTCGTATGTGCCCCCTTCCGGTCCACCAAAAGAGAGCCATACGAACCAGGCCCCGACCATCTACATGGTCGGTGGCGTGTTCGTATTGGCTTGCCCGCTCAAAGCGGAAAAATGAAAAAAGGCTACCGAATAGGGGAAATCCCTAAACGGTAGCCTTTTTTCATGTTTTGTAACCTATTTCGTTATTTCCTAACAAAAGCCTGCGGGATTCTAAAATGACTGTTAGAATCTAACGAAAAGGAGCATGGCTATGATTAGGATTTTACTGTCCACCCGGCTTGGCGAGCGGAGGTGGACTCAGGCTGATCTGGCCCGAGCAACTGGAATCAGGCCGTCCACCATCAACGACCTGTACCATGAGATTGCCGAGCGGGTCAATTTGGAACACCTGGACTTGATATGTGAGGCGCTCGGATGCGAGATTTCGGACCTCATTGTACGCGAGCCGAACCAAGAGCCGCGAGTCCGAACCAGAACCGGAGTTCCAATACATAACAAGTCAAACAGGTAGCTCTGCTCCCTGCCGGCCCGGACATCATTTGTCCGGGCCTTTTGTTATTTCCACGACTGCCTCAATGGGACAGTCCAGGACCTCACAGATCCGATCCAGCACTTCCAGAGCGACATAGTGGTCATTGTTCAGCTTGCTCAATGTTGCTCGGCTCATTCCCACCCGTTCCACCAGCTCCATCTTCTTCATGTCCCTGTCAATCAGGGTATGCCATAGCGGTTTGTATGACACCACGGGGCTCACCTCCTTCGAGAATACAATAGCACGCAAGTTTCGCTTTGTCAAAACTTTTTTCAAGAAAAGCGAAAATAGGTGTTGACAAGACGAGCAGAATGATGTATCGTATGCTCACAGGAACACGATAACAACATATAATAACTCAAAAGAAACGAAGGAGAACGCGAAATGAAACAGGTCAAGGTTGAGTGGTGTGAGAACTTCATCAGGGCTCGATTTACAAAGCATCACGCATTCCCCGGCCCCAACGCTGGCATCGAGGTCAACTGCTTCTGGAAGATGGCGGAGGCCTCTGGGTTGTGGGAACGCGGCACCTACGGAACCCCGATGAGCAAGGCCCTTGGGAATCTAACCACCGTGGAGACGATCTACGGCGAAGACGGCAAGCGGTTGTTCGATGCTTTCAAGCTCAAGCCGGAACAGAAAGGAGATAACTAACCATGAACACCCCCGACATCAAGGCAATCCGCCGCTGGTCCGATGATTCCGTCCAGGCCGCTTGCATCAAGAACGACCTCTACACCCGCGGCACCTACGATCAGTACGACAAGATGCTCAAGAGCGCGGACGTGCTCCAGCCCACCGTCGAGAACCTGTACCGGCTGGCCAAGGACATCAAGGAGCACAGCGAGGGCCAGACGATCACCAACGTCATGTTCATCCTGGAGCGCGATGCCGTCACCACAATCTTCGAGATCGACGGCAGCGACGAGATTTGAGGAGGGAAACTCATGAAGAAACCCGCTATCCTTTCCGTGGTCGCTTATGCGGCCGAGGTGATGACGATGCCGGTTGGCACCCGGTTCGAGCTCCACGGCCAGAAGGTCGGACGCGTCACCTACACCGCGAGGACCTGTAAGCTCCTGATGAACGCCATGTACCCCGGCCGCTGGACCATCCAGCGCCGGTGGCACACGAGCCGCTTCTATCAGCGGTTCGACGGCGCTCGCTGGCACTTCTTCGGGTACAACCCCGTCGGGGTGAAGATCCTCGACATCGTGGACGATCTCCATAAGAAGCACCCAGAGAGCAGCGTGATCCACAAACTCTGGCTGTTTTGCCTTCCATTTTGAGGAGGGGGAGAACATGAACAGGATTCGGCGCAAGTCGCTAAGGACAATCCTCGGGCAGATGGACGAGCTCTCGACCGTCCTGGAAACTGTCAAGGAAGCCCTGCAGGATGTCTTGAACGAGGAGCAGGAGGCTTACGACAACTTGCCGGAGGGGCTCCAGGAATCAGACAGAGGACAGCAGATGCAGGAGTACATCGATGCTCTGGAGGGTGTCGTTGACTCTCTTGGAGAGCTGGACATAGAAGACCTTTACGGAACCATCGAAGAAATCGCAGAGGGTTAATTATCGCCTGACCTACCGGGCCTACGGGGAGAAAGGAAATTACCATGACTAAGACCGAGTACATGAATACCATCAACGAGAAGCTGACCGCCGCCGAGGCCCTGTGCGCCGACCTGCGGAAGCTCCGGGGCCTCCAGAAGTTGGCCCAGTCCATCACTGGCTCCGACGCTCTGGTGTCCTTCGAGGCCCTGGGCAAGACCATCGCCGGCAAGGAGGCCGAGCTGAAGACCGTGCGCGGCGAGCTCCAGAAGGCCCGCCGGATCGTGAAAAAGCTGGACGAGATTGAGGCCATCGAGACCGGTACCGCACCGGCTCCCGCTCCCAAGAAGCAGGCCGCGAAGAAGCCTGCGGCCAAAAAGCCTGCCAAGGTCAAGACCGAGCAGGCCGCCAAGGCCCCCAAGGACGCCGCTACCCCGGCGGCCTGACGGGAGGTGATGTGCATGACTTACCTGAAGATTCTGTCCTACGCCCGGCGCGGCATCCGGGCTGAGATTGACAATTACCGCGCGATGCAGGAAAAAGCCCTGGAAGGTGCCGGAGCGCACCCGGAGGCCAAGGGCCTTGCGGACGGCCTCCAGAACATGATCGACGCCCTGGAGGTTGACATGGCAACTATTGACGAACTCCAGGAGATCCACGACAGAAAGTGAGGATACCAATGAACAGTCCGAGAGAATTTATTGAGGAATTTGCGGCAAAGCAATACGGAAAGGACTTCCCGTGCCCCAGGTGTGGCAGGCAGTCCATGAACATCAACCCGTCGAAGAATGCGTTGAGCCGGCGTGCAGGGGTGCAGATATGCGACGAGTGCGGGATGCTCGAAGCCTTGGAGGATATGCCTGGCGGAAGTAAGCTCCCGCTGTCCGCTTGGGCAATCATGAAGAATCCGGTGGAATGGGAGATGCCTCTGCAGCTGACCTTCGTCGGCCGCGACAGCTGGAGCCGCCCGGTCTACGAATGCGGCGGTCGGCTGTATGTCGATGTCGACCCCCGGGCGGATCGCCATCCGGCCATCTGCACGAAGCAGGATAACGACTTCGATGGAGAGCCATGCGACCCGGTTCCGGCTGGTGCCGAGGTCGAGTTCATCCCGCACCGCGATACTTGGTAACGCCCGCCTGATGATGGCCTGCCGGGAACAGGCCGAAACGCCCCGCTCGGGGCGTCGCGGGAACCCGTCGGCACAGGGGGAAAGCGCCGCCCCTTTTACATATACGACCTTGAAAATCGAACAGGAGGTATCGCATGATCACCAGAGAGAGCGAACATATTCAGGTCGAGGGCCACTACGGTACCTGGCACGTCATTGATGACGGCTGGTACGCCCTCACCCCGGACGTCAACGGAAAACCGAAGACCTACCGAGCTCACTGCTTCCTGCTGGAGCACGACGAATACGGCGACGAGGCCGCCAGCGTCATCGTCGACCAGGACGGTCGGCTCCTGCTGGAAGATGTCTACAGCGGCTTCGACGACCTGCTGGAAGCGGGATGGGCGGTGGTGGACGGTGAGTAGAGATTGGACGCCCGCCGAACTCCAGGCTGTCAGCGACGCCATGAGGGCCCGGGGTGAAATGGGCTATGAGGAGTTCTGCCAGCGCCTGGAGCTCTGCACGGAGAAGGTCGTGGTCGTCCACCTGGCCGACGGGGACACCATCACCACCAGAATCCACGGCACCGACGAAGACATCCGCGCCTATTACCGGGTCGGCTCCGTACTGAACATGGGTGCTGAGCGCGACCGGCTGGTGGAGGTCGTGGCGGTGGACATCATGGAGCCGCCCGGAAACGCCCCGCACGGCCCCGTAAATGAGTTGCAACGGCAGGAAGATGGCGCGGGAGTGTAGACGCCCGCCTCGGGGCAAAAACGCTCTCCTGGGCGCTCTGGCGCTTTTCCCAGAAAACGAAAAAGCCCCCCTCACAGGATTCGTGTCCTGCGAGGGGGTCTATGTCATATTGCGGGGCTGTCGACGGAGCCCTCCGGCTCCTGCGGCGCATTGAAGTTCACCGCCGCGGCAGCGTCGTAGGTTATGCCGCCGCTTCGGTGGTCTGACTTTGCCATGTTGAGATAAAATGCGCAGACCGTACCGTGGGCTGTCCAGGGCAGGCCCACCATAGCGGACAGCCACGGAAGGGACCCCGTGAAGCCCCGGTGGATGCAGTAGGCGGCCAGGGTCAGCCCGCCCACCGTCACTACCCACAGCAGCACCCGAATGTCCGCTATGAGCCGCTTGGAGAAATCCATCTTCTGCGACTTCGGCTCCTGCTTGCCTTTCCGCTTCCGGGCCGGCCGGCGCATCGCCGTCAGCGCCATGCCGACCAGGACGAGGAGAAGCCCCGCTACCAGCAGGAGCAGCTTCTCCAGGCTGCTCATACCATACCGTGGTCGCGGGCGAAGCGGTAGAACAGCTGGGCAGCCTGCTCACGGGTGAGGAAGTCCTGCCACATATAGTTGGGCTCCCCGTTGATGTCGGTGCCGTTGCCGGCGAACAGGCCGACCTTGATGGCCCACGCCCGGGCCTCCTCGCTCCATTCGCCCTTGTCGTTGTCCTGGAGCTCCTTCCGATACCGGGTCATGTACTCCTTGAACTTTTCGTAGCTCATGTCGTCGTCATCCTCCTCCACAGGAATTACAAGAATCTGTCCGGGGTAGATAGTGTACGGGGCGGTGATCCCGTTGGCCTGGGCGATGTCCTGCCAGGCCACGCCGAGCCGGCTGCCGATCGCGGAGAGGGAGTCGCCCGCTACCACGGTGTAGGTGCCGCCGGTCGTCCCGCCCGGAGTCTCGGGCTCCCCGCTATCCGGGACAAGGGAATAGTCGGGGCGGCCATAGCCGCCGATGTAGCTGGCCCCCAGGGGATAGCTCTTGTCCCGGACACATCCGCCGTTGGGCACAACGCCGGCGGCGGAGCTGGTGTTGCCCTCGATGGTGTAGACCCGTCCGCCGGACACCTTCACCACGAGGCCGGTGTGGTACATGGTCTTGCCGCCGTCGTTGGTGAAGAAGATCTGGTCCCCGGCCTGGGGGCTGGTGTGGAACTGCCCTTTTTCCTCATAGTAGCGGGCGGAGTAGGTGCAGCCGGCGCCCAGCCCCTCCTTCGCCTGGCAGAGCAGGGCCATTCCCAGCCCCAGGCCGAAGGTGCAAATGAAGCACCAGTCCACAAAGATGTCGCACCATGCGTACCCGTTCTTATCGCCGTTGTAGACGATGTCCAGGGCGTCCAGGTCGCGCGCATATTTGTTCCAGTTGCCGTCTCCGGGGTTGGCGGTCGGGTTGTCGAGCTGGGAGTTGGACTCCTTCTCGATGTAGCCGATCTCCGCCCGGGCGGTCGCGATTACTCTGTCAATCGCCGTCATTGGTGTCACCGCCTTCCACGATAGCAACGCCCTCCAGAGGGATGATGCCCTGGGTCAGCTCATAGACGGCCGCCTCGATCATGGCGTCCAGCTTCTCGTCGTCCACGGTGACGCCGTGGGACCGAAGCCACTCCAGAACGTAGGCCTTTTTCTCCTCGCCGCGGCCGGAGCCGGTGTAAATCTGCTCTGCAGCGGAGACAGCGATCTTCACCCAGGCGTTGATCTCCTTCTGCTGCTCGGTGGTGGTCTTGCTCTTGATGTAGGGAATGAGGACACAGGTCACGACGGCGCACACGACGGCGACGACGGCCTCAACGATGGGAGTAATGTCAAAAGTCATAGCGATTCTCCTTTCACTCGTCGAACAGGTTGTGAATTCCCTGCTCTGCCAAAAAGTCCTTCTGCTCATGCTTCACATCGGCCGCATATTTCAACGCGGCCTCCATGTCGCCGTTGGTATGGCCCCGCTGCATGGCGTGGGCCGTGGCTTCACCCAGGGCAATAGAGGCCCTGGTGCTCTGGACGAGGAGCACCATAAGCTTCTGCTGGGCTCTGTTCTTCTCGTCCTGGTCCTTTTCTCTGGCGTCAATGCGCTTCTTCAAGGCCCAGACGATAAGCCCCATGATTGCAGACGGGACGCCCATCGCGGCTATAAAGGCCAGCACGAGCGCCCCGAAGTCAAGTTGTATCATCGGTATCACCCCCTCCAGAATGGCACGAAAAAAGCAGCCCCGCGGCTGCGGTGCTGCTGTCTCCGTCTGCTACATCAGGCTCCCTGGACTTCCTCGATGGTGCCGAGGTCCGTCCACCTCTCCGGGAGCGCGGAGGGGCTGAATTCGTTGTTGTCGTGGCCGTTCTGGTATACATGGCCGTTCTCCGTGGCGCACTCGTCCAGCTCATAGAGCCCGCTGGTGCCATTGGGGGCCAGCCACGGCTTCGCCCGCTTGGGGTCTTTGGTGTGCCGGATCGACCACAGCGCCGGCGTGTTGGACGGCGTGCTGCCGGGGTAGTGGCTGGCGTTGTGCGGCGTGATCAGGGTAAATACCTGCCACTCGCCGTCCACCAGCTCGCGCACCGGCGAGCCCGCCTTCCAGCTGGTGTAGTCCTTCGAGCCGTCGAATACCGGGATCTTGTTCTCCTCGTCAATGAGCGCCGTGCCGTCCAGCTCCGGCGCCCGGGCGCGGAGATCCAGCGCGTCGGCCTTGCCCTGGGCGCGCATCACGCCCAAAATGAGCTCCTGGTTCGTCATCATGCTTCCTGCACCCCCTCGTTATATGCGGCGGCCATTTCATCCCAAACGGCCTGCACCTCGTCCTTGTCGGCCTTGCCGGACTCCAGCGCGTCCACACGCGCCTCCAGGCCCTCGGAGCCGCCGTCCTCGTTCTCCGCCTCGGCGGCCTTGGCCTGTTCCAGCAGGGCGTCATAGTTGTTGAGGACGTCCTCCTCCAGACTGCCGGTGTCCGCCAGCTCCAGGTGGTACTCGTCGTACTCCCAGCCGCTGACGGTGAGCCCTTCCTTTTCCTCCGAAAACTCCTGGGCGTTCTCGAAGAAGCGCACCAGGTAGTAGCCCGGCTTCTTAGGCTGCTCCTCCAGCGTAAAGGCGTTGCTGGGCTGCACGTCGCCTCTTACTCTCATCTCGCACGACCTCCTTCAGATTTTTGACCCCGATGGGGTCGACGTATTTGACCCTGATGTTGTGGCTGTCACAATGCCGCAGCTGCCCGATCCGGCTCAGGAGCCCGGAGGCCTGCCTGAACGAGATGGGCTTTTGTGCGTCCATGCGTTTCTTCACCCGGCGGCATTGGCGGGCGAAGCGCAGGAAATTCCGTTTGCGCAGAATGATGTGGGTGTGGGAAAAGCGGTAGCCCACGGCGGAAACCATGCGCGGACGGCGGAGCCGCTGCTTCCGTGCATCCATGAGGCTGTGCCTCTTGGCAACGGCAGCGGTAAAAGTCGTCCGATAAATCTGCCAGTTCTCCTTCATGCGCAGGCCGAGCCGCCGCTGCATAAAGGCCTCGATCAGCTTCCGGGCCTTGTGCAGCTGCTTCTTGTTGGGGCCGCGCAGGGTGATGTTGTCCATGTAGCGGTCCATGTACTTGACCCCGGGCAGGGTCATGATGTAGTGGTCCAGCTCCTCCAGGTAGTAGTTCGCCAGCCATTGGCAGATGTAGTACCCGATAGCCAGGCCGCCGCCGCAGGACTGGAGCACGGCATAGACCGTCCGCAGGAGCCGCTTGTCCTTGATCTTCCGGGCCAGCGCCCAGATAAGGCGCTTGATGGGGATGCTGGGGTAATAGTGTTTGACGTCCAGCTCGGCGGCGTACTTCGTGCCCTCCGGGTCATCCCGCAGGGTGCGGCGGATGTGCTTCTGGACGCGCTTCCCGCCCCGGCCGGGGATGGAGGCGCAGGACCAGTGATACATACCGCGCATCAGCACGGGCTTCATGACGGTCACCAGGAGCCAGTGCATCACGCTGTCCGGCCAGAAAGGGACGACCTTGATGATGCGCCGCTTCTGGCTGCTGTCGTCGTAGATTTCCCGCTCTTTCGGCGGGGTGGGGACAAAGCTCTCGGACACGATCATATCATAGGTCTTGTCCACATATTCATCCAGGTTTTTGAGCACCCGGCGCACCTCCCGGCGCTTGCGCTTCCCGCGCGAGGCCTCCAGGATGACGCGGCGAATAAAGCCTTTGTCCGCCATCTTCTCATAGAGGAATCCAATTCTCTTGGGCATTTTCCGATGCTCCTTGTTTGCATGCATAGCCTATATTGTCCAGTGTTTTTCGTTATGCTAAAGGAAAAACTTGGAAGGCAGGCATCACCATGAACACTGTCACCGCTGTCCGCGACCGCATTCTGCAGCTGTGCGCAGAGCGCGGCATTTCCATCAACCGTCTCGCCTCGCTCAGCGCGCTGCCGCCCTCAAGCCTGAAGAACATTCTCTACGGCAAGAGCCAGAACCCGAAAATTCTGACGATCAAGCTGCTCTGCGACGGTCTCGGCATCACACTCGGTGAATTCTTCTCCACGCCGGAATTCGATGCGCTGGAGCAGGAGCTGCAATAACATCTGCTTGTCGAAAAAGTCTCTTCGGACTTTCCCCCAAAGCCGCCCTTGTTTCGGGCGGCCGTCTGTGGTATGATAATTGGGATAAGTACCGCAACAGAAAGGACAACGCCTTTATGAAAAACGGATTTCTGAAGGTCTGCACGCTCTCCCCCGCACTGCGCGTGGCAGACTGCGCCTATAATACGCAGGAAACGATCGCCGCCATGCAGCAGGCCGCGCAGGACGGCGCGGCGCTTGCCGTTTTCCCGGAGCTTGGGCTCACCGGCTATACCTGCTCGGACCTGTTTCTGCAGCAGCCGC
>OLYA01000560.1_pt1 | contig 19299 bp, 18 predicted proteins | sample 1674361 | NCBI WGS metagenome assembly OLYA01 (sample SAMEA103958165, study PRJEB25191) | human gut metagenome | biome: human-associated habitat [ENVO:00009003]; feature: intestine environment [ENVO:2100002]; material: feces | place: Germany | collected 2013/2015
GTTTGGAATTGTTTACCGTGTTTTTCCAACACGAAAATAGGTTCCGTTACAAGTTCTTTCGATATTGTTCAATTTTCAAGGTCCTGTGCGCCGCAGCCTTAGCGGCTGACAGCTTATTTATTTTATCACTTTCGCGATAAGTTGTCAAGCACTTTTTTGAAAGATTTTTGAGATTCATTTTTGATTCTGTCGAATCTCTCCGTTTGACGTCGTTTTTGAAGTATCTCATTCTGTCGGACGTCCGCCTGACAGTAATGTATTTTAGCACAGCATCCTTCAAAAAGCAAGCGATTTTTTACAAATTTTACGTCAAAATCATTCTTTTGACTTTTTGCCCAGTTTTTTACATTTTTTATAGACACTTCCTCCCTTATTCTTCCAAAAGCCGGGTGCGCAGCCGGATCAGGATCTTGCGTTCCCGTCGGGAGATCTGTACCTGTGTAGTGTGCAGTGCCTTTGCAGTCTCACTTTGGGTGCGGTTGCCATAAAAGCGCAGGCGGATCAGCTGTTTGTCCTGCTCCGGCAGCGCTTCGATCACCTCTGCCAGACTGATTCGATCCGCCAATTCCTCCTCCGGGGATTCCACTGGGATATCCAGTTGCCGGTCTCCATCCTCGCCGCCCTCCGGGGTCAGGCTCATGGCGGGCTTAGCGGCCTGTATGGCAAGGGCCACATTCTCTATTGGTTCGTCCAGCTGCTCTGCCAGCTGCTGCAAGGTAGGCTCTGTGCCGCATAGTTTCATGGTATGTTCCCGTGCCGCCTGCACCCGCATTCCCAGTTCCTTCAGGGAGCGGCTCACCTTGACCGTGCCACCATCCCGGAACAGCTTTTTGATCTCGCCAAGGATCACCGGCACGGCATAGGTAGAAAAGCACACGCCTCGGCTCTCGTCAAAGTTATCGTAGGCTTTGATAAGTCCCACGCAGCCTGCGCTGTACAGATCGTCGTACTCCATGCCGCGCCCGCGAAATCTGCCCGCACAGGCGTGCACTAGCCCTAGATTCTGCGTGATGAATGCTTCCCGCCGGGTCTTATCCGTTACCATATACCGGACCGCCTTTCCTTTTTATGTAGACTCCCGCCGGGACAGACGCTTGACCAGCAACACCTTTGTGCCCTTGCCGGGCTTTGAGGTGACCTTGACCCTGTCCATGAAGCTTTGCATTACCGCAAAGCCCAGACCGGAGCGTTCCTCGGGGTTGCCGGTGGTAAACAATGGCTGCATGGCCTGCTCCACGTTGGGGATGCCGATACCCTTATCTGTAATGGTGATGTGCACTTCCCGGTCGGGGTAGACCGCTATGGTCATACACACCGGCCCGATCCGCTCCGGGTAGGCGTGGACGATGCAGTTGGTCACCGCCTCAGACACTGCCGTTTTCAGGTCGGCAAGCTGGGGCACGGTGGGGTCGTACCGCGCCAGAAAGGCTGCCGTAACGCCGCGGGCGTAGGCCTCGTTGCTGCTGAGGGAATCGAACTGGATACGGGTACTGTTTTCTGCTTTCATTGTGCATTCTCCTTTTCTATGTTCTCCATACAGGGGATGCCCGCCAGCCGCAGGACTTTTTGAAGCTGTGCGGGGGCGTGCTGCAACCGCAGGGTCGTGCCCAGAACGCGGGCGCAGCGCTGCCGCCCAAGGATGAGCCCGACGCCGGAGGAATCCATGAATCCCACCCCGCCAAGATCGATAATCAAGGTGCGAGGGCTGCGGCTGACCAGTGCATCGTCCAGCTGCATCCGCAGGCTCTGGGCGGCATCGTGGTCGATCTCGCCCGCCAGATAGGCATACAGGGTCTCCCCTGCCGCGCTGAAGGTCACTGTTGCCATTGCTTGTCCATCTCCTTTTTTGCAAAATAAAAAAGATCCCGTACACATAGCTTCAGTGTACAGGATCTTCGGGTTATTTTTTAGAAAAAGCTGTCGGCAGCTTACGCCTTTGCCAGCAGAGCCGCCGCTTCCAGTGCTGCTGCTTCGCTGCCGCAGACCAGTAGACCACGGCGGGTGTTGGCGTGCGCCAGCTGCACCGCCTCGTCCAGACTGGTGCAGAGCTGGGCGTCAAAGTGATATTTTGCTTTCTCGGTCAGACGCTGGGTCAGCTGCTCCTCCACACCGGCGGGCGTGACGAGATACACCTTATCAAAGGGGCTCTCGCTCATGCCGGGCATGGTGGATTTATCCTTTTTCTGTTCCTCGGGGCTCAGGCCGGTCTCCAGCGCGGAGAAGAAGGCTTCGGCGCCCTCCTCCTCGGTCAGGCCAATGATGGCGCTCATGTGGCGCACTTTAGCCATGTTCAGCACGCGCAGCAGCGCAGCAGCCTGCTGCGGGGTGCGGCAGGCGTCCAGAATGACCAGCGGGCGCTGGGAAAGCACCCGGATGCTGCAACGGTTGTCCACGGCAGCGATGCCATCCAGAATCGCCTCATCGGAGATGTCCACCCCCTTGCGGCAGAGCGCCAGTGCCAGCTCCACCGCCATGGCGGCGTTGCCCGCGGCGTGACGCCCCAGAAAGGCCAGCGGCACTGTATAGCCGCCGTAGTCCACCCGGCTGGCGAACTGTTCTGCTTCCAGAAAGGTGATATCCTCCGGGTCGGGCACTACCAGCTCGCAGCCGCACTTGCCCGCAGCCACAACCAGCTCACTGAGCACCGCCTTGGGCTGCTCCGGCGCGGTGACGCAGATACTTTCCTTGCGCATCACGCCGCCTGCCAGCGCAGCCAGACGTTCCACCGAGCGGCTCACGCCGTCCGGTCCCACCGCTGTGACGGCGCACACCGGCATTTTGGGCAGCACCGCAGCCAGACCTGCGTCCGGCAGCTCCACCACAGCCAGCGCGCAGCCAGCCTCGCCAAAGCAGTACGCAGCGGCGACAAGCTCTGCCGCCTGCAAAGGCAGTTCCTCATGGGCAGCAAGGGCATCGGCGGCGCGGCACAGCAGTGCTTCGTCCACCGGCTTGCCATCCACACGGATGCGGGCAGCAAGGGGCTCGCACCCGGCATGGTAGACGCCGGCACGGATCTCCTGCGCGTGCAGGATGGCTGCCAGCAGACGCGCCACCGCCGTTTTACCGGCAGTGCCTGCCACACCCACAAACTGCACCTGCTGCACCGAGGCGGGCAGCAGTGCGCCCAGCTGCGCCGGGTCGGCAAAGCCGTCCGGCAGAGCTGCAAAATACTGATTTGCCTGTTGGATGGTCATTCGTGTCTCCTTTTTATGTGATAATGCAGCCCCTCACAGGCCAGCAGCAGCACAATGGCAACAAGGATGCCAGCCAGAACACCGGCAGAATCCAGCCACACATCGGTGACCTGACTGCTGCGCCCTTCTGAGAAGAGTTGAATAGTCTCATCGGTCAGCGCCGTCAGCACACCACCCAGCATGGGCACGGTGATATGCCGCAGCGGGTGACGGCTGTACACCCGCATACAGAGCATGAGCAGAAAGCCCTCCAGCGTATACTCGCAAAAGTGTGCCAGCTTGCGCACGATGTGCATGGTCAGGCGGTCAGCCAGCCCCGGGTGTCCCAGATGGCGCAGGATGATGCGCATCCACGCCAGCACCCGGCCGCTGGATCCAGAGGAGACCGTTGCCACCGCCATGGAGTTGGAAAAGATGAACCAGATGCAGGCGATGAGTGCAACGGTAAAGGCCACTCGTCCCACAATGACCCACAGCGAGGTGCGTTCTCTGTTATTGTATTCCACTATTTTAACCCAGAGCCTTGATGCTCTGCTCAATGTTGGCCAGCTTGTCCTGACTCTTGGCGAACTTTGCGCGGATCTCCTCCACCAGAGCCGCCGGGGCACGCTCCACGAACTTGGGATTGTTCAGCTGGTTGCCGAACATAGCCATTTCCTTTTCAGCCTTGGCCTTTTCCTTGTTCAGACGAGCCAGCTCCTTCTCACGGTCGATGAGCTCCATCATGGGGATGAAGCCGCGGGCGGCGTGGGTGGACACCTGTACCATGCCGTCAGTGCTGCCCTCATACTTTTCGGTAAAGGTCACATCGGTGGCAAAGGCGAACTTAGCCAGATAGACCTGTGCGTTCTGGAAAGGAGTGGCATCGGCAGTTTCGATGATCATGCTGGTCTTTTTAGCGGGGTGCACGTTCATCTCAGTGCGCATGGTACGCACAGCCTTGATATAATCCATCACCTTTTCAAAGGCTTCCTCCTCAGCTGCCCAGTTGTGAGCGGCGTCAAAGGTCGGCCAAGCCTGGGTCATGATGGTTTCGGCAGAGCCGGGCAGAGCCTGATACAGCTCCTCGGTGATGAAGGGCATGAAGGGATGCAGCAACTTGAGCGCCTTATCCAGCACATACACCAGCACACGGCGGGCGGTGTCGGCCTGCTGTGCATCGCCGGAGTTCAGGCGGGGCTTTGCGATCTCGATGAACCAGTCGCAGTAGACGTCCCAGATAAAGCTGTTGATCTTGGCAGCAGCCAGACCCATCTCGTAGTGCTCCAGATTATCGGTCATAGCACCAGCCACCTGATTCAGCTTGGTCAGCACCCACTTGTCGCTCATGTCCAGCAGCTCCTCGCTGGGCAGACCCGGCTCAAAGTCCTCGGGCAGGTTCATCAGCACAAAGCGGGTAGCGTTCCACAGCTTATTGGCAAAGTTGCGGGCAGCCTCCACCTTCTTTTCGATATAGCGCATATCGTTGCCCGGGGTGGAGCCATCCACCAGCATAAAGCGCAGGGCGTCTGCACCGTACTGGGCAATAACTTCCAACGGGTCAATGCCGTTGCCAAGGCTCTTGGACATCTTGCGGCCCTGACTGTCACGCACGATACCGTGGATGCAGACCGTGTCAAAGGGAGCCTTGCCGGTGTAAGCCAGACCGGAGAAGATCATGCGGCTGACCCAGAAGCCGATGATGTCGTAACCGGTGACCAGCGTATTGGTGGGGTAGAAATACTTGAGGTCGGCGCTGTCCTCGTTGGGCCAGCCCAGCGTGCTGAAGGGCCACAGGGCAGAGGAGAACCAGGTATCCAGCGTGTCGGGGTCCTGCGTCAGCTTTGCGCCGCCGCACTTGGGGCAGGTGCAGGGAGCGGACTTTGCCACCACGGTCTCGCCGCAGTCGTCACAGTACCAAGCCGGGATCTGGTGACCCCACCACAGCTGACGGCTGATGCACCAGTCGCGGGTGTTCTTCATCCAGTTCATATAGTTCTTGGTAAAGCGCTCGGGCACAAACTTGATCTCGCCCTTCTCCACGCTCTCGATGGCGGGCTTTGCCAGCGGCTCCATCTTGACGAACCACTGCTTGGAGATCATCGGCTCAATGGTGGAGTGGCAGCGGTAGCAGGTGCCGACCTCATGCTTGAGGGGCTCGATTTCCTTCAGGAAGCCGCCCTCCTTCAGGTCGGCCAGAATGGCCTTGCGTGCTTCCAGTGCGGTCATGCCGGCGTACTTGCCGCAGTCCAGCACATGGGGCTCGTTGACGGTGTTCTTGCCGGCGGCAAACAGGGCATCGGCTGCAGCCTTGTCGGCAGCGCCGGTCATGTGGCCGTCGTAGGTGAACACGCGCACGATGGGCAGGTCGTGACGCAGACCCACCTCAAAGTCGTTGGGGTCGTGGGCGGGGGTAATCTTCACGACGCCGGTGCCCTTGGTCATATCGGCGTGCTCATCGCAGACAATGGGGATTTCCTTGTTCAGCAGGGGCAGCACCACATGGCAGCTGTGCAGATGGGCGTAGCGGGGATCCTCGCCGTTGATAGCCACGGCGGTATCGCCCAGCATGGTCTCGGGGCGGGTGGTGGCCAGTTCCAGCATCTCGCCGGTCTCCTTGACCGGGTACAGCAGATGCCAGAAGCTGCCGTCCTTCTCCTCGTACTCCACCTCGGCATCGGAAATGGAGGTGTTGCAGTGGGGGCACCAGTTGACCATGCGGTTGCCGCGGTAGATCAGGCCCTTGTCGTACAGGCGCACGAACACTTCCTTGACAGCCTCAGAGCAGCCCTCGTCCATGGTAAAGCGCTCGCGCTCCCAGTCGCAGCTGCTGCCCAGCTTTTTCAGCTGGCTGACGATGCGGTTGCCGTACTTGGTTTTCCATGCCCATGCGCGCTCCAGAAAACCGTCGCGGCCGACCATCTCCTTGGTCAGGCCCTCGGCGCGCATAGCTTCCACCACCTTAGCCTCGGTAGCAATGGAGGCGTGGTCGGTGCCGGGCACCCACAGGGCGGCATAGCCCTGCATCCGCTTGGTGCGGATGAGGATATCCTGCATGGTGTTATCCACCGCATGACCCATGTGCAGCTGACCGGTAACATTCGGCGGCGGCATCACGATGGTGTAGGGTTTCTTGTCCGGATCGGCCTTCGTGTGGAAGTAGCCGCCGTCCAGCCAGAACTGGTAGATACGATCTTCCACCTGACTGGGATCGTACTGCTTTGCAAGCTCTTTCATAGTGTCCTCCCAAAAATTTGATGAAGTGGGACGCAAAAAGCCGCCCCACGGAGCGTTCCATGGGACGGCTGTAAATACATGACCGCGGTACCACCCAAATTGCGCGGAAAGCTCCGCGCCCCTTGATGCCCCTGTAACGTAGGGCAGACCCGAAAGCGGCTTACCGGCTCAGCTCACCGCTTCTGCTCCAAAGTGACAGTGCCCCGCCGGTATCCCGCCGGGTTTTCAGCTGCCCCCGGCTCTCTGTGCGGTCCCAGACGATGCACACTCTTTTTCAACGCATTTATAAAAAGAATATAGCGTTTTTTGTGGGATTTGTCAATCCATTTTTTCGTTCAGGTGTACTCTTTATTCCTTTTCAGAAGCTCCAACCCACGCTGCTTCAGTGCTGCATACTCCGCGCTGCCACGGTAGAACAGCACGATCACTCCCGCGAACACAGCTGTGTAAAGCAGCCCATCCAGAATAAAAATGCAAAAGTTGCCCACCGGGAACCGCTGCACCCAGAGCACCGCTGCCGCAGAGACTGCTGCCGTAAGCAGCAGCCGCTTCAGATACTCCGCAAAATAAGCCCGGTATTTCTGTTGCCAATCCTCCCGAACGCCGTATTTCAAAAAGATATAAGGCTCTATCCAAGTACAAGTGCACAGCGTGCTGATGATGGTGCCCCCGATAATGCCGGTCACGCCGTAGCGCTGCACCAGTACAAGGGAGACTGCCAGATTGATGATAGATTCTGCCACAGCCTTATAGCGGTCGTTCCAGAACAGACCCATGACCTCCCGGAACAATAGGTTCGTCTGCCGCATCCGCGTGATGTAAAATTCCGTTACGATGAACACAACGGTCGCCATCGGGAAGCAGTATTCCTCGCCAAACAGCAGAGCGATCAAGGAATTGAACAGCATCATCAGTCCGCCGGTCAGGTAGCCGGACAGCACAAAAAAGAGAAAGTCCATCTCTTTATACACCTGATACAGCCGGTCAGAGTTTTCCAGCGCCGCAAAATTGCCCACGCTGCCGGAAAAGGCCGTAACGACCTTGGTCATCAGGTTGTTCAATGCATTGATCACCAGCCGGTAATTGGAATAAAGTCCCACCGTTGTCAGCCCAATAAAGGAGGACATCAGCAGGCTGTCCGTGTTGCGCACAATGACGATCGCCAGCTTGTGCATGCTCATGGCGCCGATGTTTTTCAGGATGCCGTTTCGCTCCTCCCTATCCGGCAGCTCCCGGCATTCCTTCAGGTAGGGAAACTCCTTATCCACCCTGCGGGAAACCATGATGTTGGGCAGAAACTGTACCGCCTGCTGAACCACCAGATACAGGATAAAGTTGCCTGTCAACAGCAATATTGCGATTTGCAAAACCGTTTTTATGAACTCGCACACCATGTTCCATCCGGCCCGGATATATCCCTTCTGATAAGCCTGATAGATAGAGCTTTTATAGTTCAGCAGATAGGAACTTGCTGAACCGAGCACATATATCATATAGATCAGGGTGATATGTTCAATGCCTTCGCCGCCCTTGATGAGGTAGGGCAGAAACGGCAGCAGCACCAGCCCGAACAGCAACACCGAGGCTGCCACCGCCCGGTACATCCACTTGTACAGGTTCATCAGCCGCGCCAGTTTCTGCTCGTCATCCCGGGCTGCCGGCTCATACATACTGAACACCATAGCCGTACCGATGCCCAGCTCCGCAAAATTAAGGATGCTGAGCACATCGGTAAACAGACCGTTGACGCCCAGATAGGCCGCCGAAAGGCAGTGGATGAACACCATCCGGTTGATGAAGGACAACAGCATCGTAAAAAATTGCCCGCCGATATTGACCAGCATATTGATAAGCGTATAGCGCGTTCTCATACGAATTTTGTTCTCCTTATCAGCCCTTCATGTCCCGCAGCCAGCTGTATATCTGCGGGAAGTGCCACAGCAGCCAGCTTTGCAGCCAAAGTCCGCCCGGAACAGTACAGTACCGTCGGGTGCGGTTGACCACCTCAAACTGCATCCGCAGCATTTCCCGGCTGCGGGGTGCCTTGCGCAGCGCCGGGGACAGCTGCCGGTATATCCGGCTCACGCAGCCCATGACATACTGCGCTGCATTTGCCAGTGCATCGTATGCAGCGTTTTCCACAAGACATTCCCAGTACCGCTGTGCTGCCTCGGCAGCATCGTAATGACGCAATGTTTTGCTTTCGTTCATAATGCTGCCGCCGCGCTGCACATAATAATACAGCGCCTTTGGCACCACCACGGCCTTTTGGATCTGCAAACAGACCTCCGGGATCAGGAAAAGATCCTCGTTCAGCTTTCCCTCCGGGTAGCGCAGCTGCGTAAAAATGGCGCGGCGGTACAGCTTGTTCCACGCGAGCTGAACCATCAGACCAGATGCCCTTTTTAGCAGCTTCTGCCCGGTCAGCTCTCCTTCGGAAAGGCTGACGTGCATCGGCGGACAGGGTTTGCCTGCCTCATCCACCTCGGCGTAATCACACAGGGCAAGGTCTGCCCCGGTGCTTTGCACGGCTTGGTACAGCACTTCATACATTTCCGGTTCAATGTAGTCGTCTGAATCCACAAAGCCGATCCATGCACCCCTTGCTGCGTCCAGCCCGGCGTTGCGGGCGGCAGATAATCCTCCGTTTTTCTGGTGGATCACCCGGACGCGGGCATCTTTTTCGGCGGCGGCATCGCACAGCGCAGGGCAATCGTCCGGCGAGCCATCGTCCACAAGGATCAGCTCAAAATCCGTAAAGGTCTGCGCCAGAATGGAATCAATACATTTGGGCAGATAGTTTTCCACCTTATACACTGGCACAATGATGCTGAGCAGCGGTGCTTTTTCCCTTTCCGGCGCTCGTTCTACGTTGTTCAATCCGTCACCTCCGTGCGCAGGCGGGCAATGAGCCGCTCCATCAGCGCCACCCGGTTAAAGGGGGTCATCAGGTAAAAGCCATCCGCATAGGGCGCAGCCGCCTTAGCTGCCTGCACCGAGACTTCCAGTCCAAGCTCCTCACCTGCGGCGCGGTCCAGCCCCTCAAACTTCTGAATGATGGCCTCGTCCACATGGATGCCGTTGACCTCGTTTTCCATAAAGATAGCATTGCGCTGGCTGACCACCGGCAGGATACCGGCCAGAATTTTTGCTTGCTCACCCAGCGTCTCCCGGGCTTTTTTCAGATTTTCTACCGCCTGTGCCGACAGCACCGGCTGGGTAAGGAAGCCGCTCATGCCGTTTTCCAGTTTTTCTGCGGCGCGGCGCAGCTCCACCTCAAAATTGCGGGCGTTCAGGTTCAGCGCACCAAAAACCGTGATGGGGCTGGGCATCTCCCGCCCTTCTCCTGCCAGCGACACGATATACTGCGCCAGCTTGCGGGAGTTGAACTGGTACACATTTTTCACCTCATCCCGCTCGGCGGTGGGGATGGGGTCGCCGGTAATAGCCAGTACCTCCCGCACGCCCTCGGCGTACAGTCCCAGCAGCAGCGCTTTGGTAGCGTTCAGGTTGCGGTCCCGGCAGGTCATGTGGGGCAGTACGTTCATGCCCAGCTCCCGGTGCACCCGGCACGCTACCAGCGAGGAATCCATCCGCGCCCGGGCAATGGGGCAGTCTGCAATGGTCAGCAGGTCGGCACCGGCAGCCTGCAAACGGTGGGCGCCCTCGAGATAGGCCGTCAGGTCGGCGTCCTTGGGGGAATCCAGCTCCACCGCGATGACCCGCTGCCCGGCGCGCAGCTTGCGCAGAAAGGCGTCGTCCATTTCCACCACAGGCTTTGCCGCTTCGGCAGGCTTTGCAGCCGGGGCGGCGGGCAGCGTTTCCGGCAGAGCATCCAGTGCGGTGCGCAAGGCAGCAATATGCTGCGGTGTCGTGCCGCAGCAGCCGCCCAGAATGCGCACGCCCTCGGCGGCAAGGCGGCTCAGTTCCCGGGCAAAATATTCCGGCTTGCCCTGATAGCGCACCTGCGCCCGTGCCACCACCGGATAGCCTGCATTGGGCATGACCGAAAGGGGCAGCCCCGCATCCCCCAGCTGCTGCACCAGCGCGCGCATCGCGCCCGGGGCAGACACGCAGTTCAAACCTACGGCATCCACTACGCTGCTCTGCGCCATGCGGCGCACAAGTTCTGCGCAGTAACGACCCTCGCGGGTGTAGCCGTCCGGCAGCACCGCAAAGGACACCAGCACAAAGGCCTCCGGCACGGTCCGCTTCAGCGCACGAATCGCTTCCAGCACGCCGTCCTCGGTGCTCAGGGTCTCGAATAGAAAATTCCGTGCACCCAGCAGTGCAAAGCGCTTTGCCACGGCAAGATACACCTGCTCTGCCGGGTTGTTCTCGGTATCCGGTGCGGGGCCAAGGTCGGCAAACACTGCCGCGCCGGTCTCCCCTGCGGCCTTTGCTGCCAGCTGCCAGCCAGCATCTGCCAGCTGCTCCCAGCCGGGCTGCTGCGCAGCCGCCAGACGCGGCAGGCTGAAGGTGTTGGTCTTGATGGCGTCCGCTCCGGCAGCAAGATACGCCCGGTGCACCGCCAGAATGCCCTCGGGGTCGGTCAGGTTTGCCTGTTCGCACTCCTGCCCCGGTTTTGTTTTATAATAGGTACCCATGCCGCCATCGAACAGCAGCGGACGCCGGGTCAACAGTTTGCGCACATCCAACATCGATACTTTCCCTTCCCTATAAAAAGATTTCATCCTTCAGTTTATCGTAGTTCACCCATCCGGTCAAGCGGTTTTCTTGATTTCGCTTGCGGCGCGGCTGTTTTTGTGCTATTTTAGGAATAACTTTTGAGAAAAGGGAGAGGATGGATCATGCGCCATACCGGCACACTAGAACTGGAGACCGACCGGCTGCTGCTGCGCCGCCTGCTGCCGCAGGACGCCCCGCAGATGTACGCAAATTGGGCAAACGATCCGGCTGTGACCCGTTTTTTGCGCTGGGAGCCGCATAAAAGCCCTGCCGAGACCCGGGAGCTGCTTTCGGCGTGGGCGGAGCTGTATCCGAACCCCGATTATTACCAGTGGGCCATGGTGGAAAAAGCCACCGGGCAGGTGTTCGGCTCCATCTGCCTGTGCAACGCCCTGCTGGGTGAGCCACAGCAAAAGACCAAGTGGCCGGAGTTGGATCTCTCCGACGGCATCTGGGAGCCAGGCTACTGCATCGGGCAGAAGTGGTGGGGCAAGGGCTTTACCACCGAAGCGCTGCAAGCTGTGGTGGATTTCTGGTTTGGGCAGGTGGGCGGCACCTTTCTCACCTGCTGCCATGCGGTGCACAACCCCGCCAGCGGCCGGGTGATGGAAAAGGCCGGCTTTGTGTACCATCACAACGACGTTTACCACAAATTCGACGGCACACCGGTGGAATGCCGGTGCTATCTGCTGACAAAAGAACGCTACGATAACAGAAAGGACTTACTTTGAGCGAGCTTTATGATATTCTGACCGAAACCCCTCCCACAAAGGTGGTGCTGCTGGCACTGGATCAGGGTCTGTGGGACTGCGAGCGCAGTCTGGCAGAGCTTTCTGCCCTGTGCGAGGCCAACCACATGGAAGCCGTGGCGCAGATCACCCAGAAGCGCCAGACCCCGGAGACCGGCATCGTGCTGGGCAGCGGCAAGCTGGAGGAAGCATCTCTTGCCGCCCAGACAATGGGCGCGGAATGCGCCGTGTTTGACGGCGAGCTGACCGGCAGCCAGATCCGCAACATCTCCAACGCGCTGGGCGGGCTGGAGGTCATCGACCGCACCATGTTGATTTTGGAGATCTTCCGCAGCCGCGCCGTGACCAACGAGGGCAAATTGCAGACCGAACTGGCGCTGCTGCGCTACCGTCTGCCCCGCCTGCAAGGCATGGGCGAGGCGTTGAGCCGTCAGGGCGGCGGCGGTGGCGGTGGCGGCGGTGCCCGCCGCGGTGCCGGTGAGACCAAGCTGGAGTTGGACCGCCGCCATGTGCACGCCCGCATTGATGCGCTGGCCGAGAAGCTGGCCGAGATGGAAAAGCGCCGGGGCGAGAGCCGCAAGGCCCGCGCCAAGACCGGGATGCCTGTGGTAAGCCTTGTGGGCTACACCAACGTGGGCAAATCCAGCCTGATGAACGCCCTGTGCGGCCCCAGCGTAGCCGAAGCCGATATGCTGTTTGCCACACTGGACCCCACCAGCCGCAAACTGGTGCTGCCCAGCGGCATGGCGGTGCTGCTGGTGGACACAGTAGGCTTTGTGTCCCGCCTGCCCCACAATCTGGTGGAGGCGTTCAAGTCTACGCTGGAAGAAGCCGCATGGTCGGATGTGATCATCCGGGTGGCAGATGCCGGGGATGAACAGCGCGAGGAGCAGCTTGCCGTTACGGACGAGGTGCTGGACGGGCTGGACTGTGCCGACATCCCCCGCCTGACCGTGTACAACAAGTGCGACAAGCCCAACACCCTGAGCTTTGACCCCGATATCCTGCTGACCAGCGCCAAGACCGGCTACGGGCTGGACAAGCTGCTGCAAAAGCTGGACGAGGTGCTCAGCGACCGGGTGCACACCATCCGGGTGCTGCTGCCCTACGACAAGCTGGGGCTTGCCGCCCCCATGCGGGAGCGCGGCAGCGTACAGGTGGAGGAATACCGGGAGGACGGGCTGTATCTGGAGGGCATCGTCAAGACCGAGGACCTGCACTGCTTTGAGGGCTATCTGGTCTGATAGGTGCATACGTTTTAAATAGCCTCCGCTGCGCTCTGGCTATCATCAGCGGAATAATATTTTGATATAGAGCAAACCCGGAAAGTCTGCGGACTTTCCGGGTTTGCATTTTCACGGATGGGGTCGTGACCGGAAACAGTTGCTCCACGGTTCAAGTCCGTTGTTTACCGTTGCACCCTTTTGTGAAAAAGAAAAAAGCCCCAACAAACACAAAAACCCGCCTGGCAGCGGGTTTTTGTGTATAGAGGGGTGGGAAAGTATATAAAGTGGTGAATCTCAATATCATTGGCAGACTTTTATTCATTGCGCTGCCTTGCATGATGTATTATACCCGTTTTTCTTTTCTTGTCAAACAGGATTTTCGGATTTTGCTTTAAAATAATACTTTACTTTTTCGCAAAAACTTTATATAATTAACATAGAATTTCCGAAACGAAATTTTATTCCATTTCCGTGGGTTTGCACAACATAAAAACTTTACTTTCAGAAAATTTTATACAATCCAACATATTTTTGAAGGAGGCTCCTCTTATGGACGATCTTGACCGCAAAATTCTTACCCTTCTGGCAAAAAACGCACGGATGCCCGTCAAAGAAATTGCGGAGCAGGTGTCGCTTACCAGCCCGGCAGTCTCCAGCCGTATCCATAAGCTGGAAACGGACGGCATCATCAGCGGCTATACCGTTACGCTGAACCGTCCGGCAGACCGAATGTATGTGGATGCGCTCATCAGCCTTTCGGTGGCGCCCTCCAAGCAGGATGCTTTTCTGGAGTTGCTGCAAAACAGCCGCGAGGTGCTGCAATGCTACCACGTTACCGGTGCGTACACCTTTCTGGTCAAGGTCAGCTGCGGCAGCATGGCACAGCTGGAACACCTGATCTTACAGTTCCAGAAGCTGGGCACCACCAGCACCCAGATCATCCTGTCCACCCCGGTGAACCACGGCGATCTGGACGCTTTGATGCTGTAAGCGGGTGCTGTTCATAAAACTGTTACTTTTCCCTGCAATTTTGCGGTGCGGTGGTTCGTATCCAGAATAGCAGCCCAAAACCGGCACACACTACCTGTAACGTGCGCGCCCGGCTGCGCCTTCCACACACAGCACTATGAAAGGAAATGCAATACTATGAAAAAATTCATCGCCGCCCTGCTGGCAGGGCTGACCCTGTTTACTTTGGTGGGCTGCTCCGGCGGCAGCAAGGCCGACAGTTCCACCCCCAAGGACTACTCCCAGATCATCCACGACGCCCGCAGCGACGAGGACAACGAGTACGATATGATCTTTACCAAGGGCGAGGACGGCAAGTTTACCGCCATTGACGGTTACAGCGCCGAGTACGAGCCTGACCAGCTGAACGAGGAGATCCGGGACATCCTGATGCCCCTGCTGAACCTGGAGGATGACCAGTACACCGCCTTTGCCGCCAGCATTTCCAGCATGATGGTGCGCAGCTACGCCGTAGCCATCGTGAAGCCTGCCGAGGGCAAGACCGATGAGGTAAAGGCCGCACTGGAAGCCTATGTTGCCAGTGAGCAGCAGTCCATGGAGCACTATCTGGAGGATCAGTACCTTGTGGCCAAGGCTGCCACCGTCACCGTGGCCCCCACCGGCGAGGTGGTTCTGGTCTGCGCCGAGGATCACGACACCATTCTGACCAACATCGAAGCCGCTCTCGCAAAATAATTTTCCCGCATAAACCCCCGGCCTTTACAGTATGTTTCATCTGCAAAGGCCGGGGTTTGGTTTTTATGCTTATTCCAGATCCAGCTTATTTTTCATCAGCCAGCTGGTAAGGACAAAATAGACTGCGCCGATCAGAATCGTTACAAGAAGGACGAGCCAGAGATTGCCGCTGGCGGAATAAGCCATCGGCATCGCTGCCACAGAGCCAACGATTACCCGGATCCCGCGGCCTGCATCCAGTTTGCCCTGAATCAGCTGCAACAGGAAGAAGGCCAGAATGCTGGCAATCGTGGAATGGTTCCTGAACTGATGCCCGATCATGCAGGCGGCGTAGATACAGAGGATGAGGACTGCAACGCCCGCCAGACCAAGGACGATGATCCACGCCAGCTCGCTCCAGAATTCACCGCCGATGCTCTGGATCGCCTTCCAGCTGAATTTCAGGACATCGCCCCAGCCCGTCGTGATCGTCTCCCCATTGATGACCGTTTTGGAATCCTCGAAGGCGCACAGGCCGACCAGCATCAGAAGGACGGACAGGATCCCGACCACTCCGCTGCAGATCACCCAGACCATGCTGGAAATGAGTTTGGACGCAACCAGCTGCTCTGGATGGACCGGAAGGGTGTGCATGAGATAGCCCTCCCGCCCCAACAGATTTTTGGTGAACCGCTGGATGATCGTCACAATACAGACCACTCCGATGGCAACCCCGATGGCAAAGTAGGCAAACATCAGGTATGCCCAGATCTGGCTGCTGCCATTGTCCCAGACTTCGTCCCGCATCGAGATCCCCATTGCCAGCGCAACCAGCAGCCAGACCAGATACAGGCCGCCATAGGTCCGTCCGGTCGCCCGGAATTCATACTTCAACAGATTTTTCAGCATTTGAATACCTCCCGGAAATATGCGTCCACGCTCATTCCCTCATTCTCACGGATCTCATCCACACTGCGGTGAGCAAAGACCGTTCCCTCTTTCAGGAAGATGGCCTCATCCAGCACCGGCTCGATATCCTCGATCAGGTGGGTCGAGATGAGGACGGTCGCGTCCTTGCTGTAATTGGACAGGATGGTGTGCAGGATATAATCCCGTGCCGCCGGGTCCACGCCGCCGATGGGTTCATCCAGCAGATAGAGCCGGGCATTCCGGCTCATGGCAAGGATGAGCTGCACCTTTTCCCGGTTGCCCTTGGAAAGGGTCTTGAGGACGTCTTTGGGGGAAAGTTCCAGATTTGCCAGCATCTCATTCGCCCGGGCCGGATCGAAGTCCTTATAGAAGTCCCAAAACATCTTCACCAGCTGCTCTACCCGCATCCAGCCGGGAAGCCAGTCGGCATCGGGCAGGTAGGATACGATTGCCTTGCTCTCCACGCCGGGCTTCATCCCGGCGATCCGGATGCTGCCGCTGTCAGGCTGCAGCAGACCGTTTGCCAGTTTGATCAGGGTGGTCTTGCCGCTGCCGTTCGGCCCCAGCAGGCCAACGATCTTCCCAAAGCCGATGTGCAGATCCACACCGTCCAGCGCGGTTTTTGCGCCGTAGTGTTTTGTCAGCCCTTCACAGGTCAGAAGTTCACTCATGATTCGGTTCTCCTTTCGTCTGACGGGCCAGCAATTCGGCGACCTGCGCCGGGCTGTACCCGATGCCCCGCATCTTTTCCAGAAATTCTTCCGCGAACTTTTCCGCGGTCGCGGCACGCAATTGTTCGATCAACATGGTATCCTCCGTCACATAGCGGCCCACCGTCCGTTCGGTCCGGACAAGCCCCTCCGTTTCCAGCTGTGCCAGCGCACGCTGCATGGTATTCGGGTTCACCCTTGCGGCTGCGGCCATATCCCGCACCGAGTCAAGATGTCCTCCGGGCGGGTATGTCCCCGCAAGGATCTTCGCCTTCAACCGCTCTACCAGCTGCGCATAGATCGGACGGCTGGAATCAAATTGTTCACTCATCGTAGCCCTCCCTGCATTTTGTGTTTATGTGTTAAGTGCCTAATACAATAATACTCATTTTTCAGATTGTGTCAAGGGGTTCATACAATTTTTTTAGCCAATTCTGTCACAGCTCCCCGGGCATTACCTTGCAAACGAGGGCAGGCGTTATCCGAGAGGTTTGCATTTTTGCGATAATATGATATACTCTCTCTGTAATTGACGAAAACAGGAGTAACTTTTATGATAAAAGCGACCATCATTATCCCAAACATCAACGGCAAGGGCTGGCTGAAGGACTCCATCGAGTCCATCTACGCCCAGACTGAGCAGGATTTTGACCTGATCGTGGTGGACAACGGTTCCACCGATGAAAGTCTGGAACAAGCCCGCAGCTACTGCACCCGCCCCAACTTTACCCTGATCGAAAACGGGCGCAACACCGGCTTTTCCTACGCAGTGAATCAGGGCATTGCCCGGGCGCAGAGCAAATATGTGGTGCTGTTCAACAACGACGCCTTTGCCGAGCCGCAATGGCTGGCAGAACTTTTGCGCACCGCCGATGCCGACCCCAAAATTTTTGCGGTGCAAAGCTTGATGATCCGGCACTTTGAGCGGGAACTGGCCGATGATGCCGGGGACTATGTAACATGGATGGGCTTTGCCTGCAAGACCGGCGATGGCCGCCGCGTCAGCCGCTACACCAAGCAAAAGCGTATCTTCTCGGCCTGCGGCGGCGCAGCGCTGTACCGCAAAAGCATTCTGGACGAGATCGGCGGCTTTGACGAGCACTTTTTTGCCTACTTTGAGGACGTAGACCTGAGCTGGCGCGCCAACAATGCCGGCTACAAAAACGTACTCTGCCCCGCCGCCAAGTGCTACCACATCTGCGGTGCCAGCACCGGCGCTGTGCGCTACAATGCCTTTAAAAGCCAGCAGAGCGGCCGCAACAGCATTTTGCTGCCGCTCAAAAACGAGCCGCTATTGATGCTGGTGCTCAACTTTATCCCGCTGGCGCTGGGCTATCTGCTCAAGTGCTACAAGTTCCACAAGCAGGGCTTTGGCGAGGCTTGGGACAAAGGCATGCACGAAGCCTTTGCCCTGCTCAAAGCGGGCAAGTTGGGCAAGCGTCCCTTCCGCCTGAAAGACCTGCCCAACTACATCCTGATGGAGCTGTGGATGATCTGGAACATGGTGCCCTACCTGTGGTATCGGCTGGTGGTGGTACGGTTTGATTTGAAGTAACACACAGGCAGGAAGCCGTTTTCCGCTGCGCCCCTGCCGTGAAGAAGCACCCCGGGAAAATCCGCAGATTTTCCCGGGGTGCAAATTATAAATAGTCTTTCCGCTGAATATGGCCAAAGCGCACGCGTCGGCCATTCAAAATCGTCCCACGATAAAAGGGACCGCTGCACAAGGCTGTGCAACGGTCCCTTTTATATTTACATTTTACGCTGCGGTGCTGGCGGCATCCTCAGCGGCGGGGGCTTCTGCCACGGCGCTGTCAGCGCCCGCTTCTGTCTGCGCTTCCGGCTGCACAGCCGAGGCAGCAGCCGAATCTGCCGCAGCGGAATCTCCGGCAGTGGCCAGAATGGCGTCCTGCACATCGCTTTCTGCCATAGGCTCCGGCTGCGCGGCAGCGGAACTTGCGGCGCTTTCGGGCTTGGTCTCGCTCTCGGTCAGGCCGGTCAGATACCAGCTGCCGCTCTGGCGCTCGAACAGGTAATCCATATACTTGGTGGGGGTGTCCGAGGAGGGGTTGATGATGCTGTCGTCCGCGCTGGCAGTGGGGATATAGCCCACGGTAACGTGCAGCTTGCCGCTGCGCTTGAACAGCTTGACCACGGTAGCGCGGTAGTAGCCCACCGTACCGGTAATGGGGATCTTGTAGCACTGGGTGGTCTCGTCAAACTCGACGGTCATATCCTCCATGTCAAAGCTGCGGTGGGTCAGCTTGAAGCCGGGGCCCAGCAGCTTTGCCAGATAGGCATCCACTTCCACCGAGGGCAGCAGCAGCTGCTCGGTCTCGGGGTCGGTATTGTAGTTATCAAAGCCGCCTTGCGTCTCCTGAATACTGTACACACAGCCCCACACAGCTGCCTCCCGCAGGGTCAGGTCATTGATGTTCTCAATGCCGTCAAAGGGCATGGGGTCAAACAATACCAGGCCTTCCAGCTTGTCCTCGTATTCCTGCTTTTGTGCGGTATCGTCAAACAGGTTTGCCACAAGGCCCACACCGGCCCGCAGCACCGTGATAAACCCGATAAGCACCAGCACCGTGATCAGCAGACCCAAGGTCTGCCGCCAGCGGCGGCGCTTGATCCGGGCGTGTTCTTCCGGGGTGATCGTATTTTTCATTGGTCTGAATCTCCCAAAGTTTTTTGTCTGCCTAACAGTATACCACATCCGGCCGCAGAGTGCAAAACCTGTACCGGTGGTTTTTTTGTGAAAGCAGGCTTTTTATTCCCAGTCCTTCCATATCTCGGGCTGGTAGCCCACAGTGGCCTTGCGTCCGTTGCGCACGATGGGTGTCTTGAACAGCTGCTGGTTTTCAAACAGCTTGTCCTCCTTCTGCCAGTCCACCAGCGCGTC
>OLYA01000563.1_pt1 | contig 19188 bp, 19 predicted proteins | sample 1674361 | NCBI WGS metagenome assembly OLYA01 (sample SAMEA103958165, study PRJEB25191) | human gut metagenome | biome: human-associated habitat [ENVO:00009003]; feature: intestine environment [ENVO:2100002]; material: feces | place: Germany | collected 2013/2015
GGCGCTCCACGCTCATGGTCTCGGGCATCACGATGATGATGCGGTAGCCCTTGGCAGCTGCCACGGCAGCCAGACCGATGCCGGTGTTGCCGGAGGTGGGCTCAATGATGACGGAGCCTTCCTTCAGCAGACCCTTGGCCTCGGCGTCATCGATCATCTTTTTGGCAATGCGGTCCTTCACAGAACCGGCGGGGTTGAAGTACTCCAGCTTGGCGATAACGTGGGCGGGCAGCTGCTCTTCCTTTTCAATATGGCTGAGCTCCAGCAGCGGGGTGTGACCGATCAACTGATCTGCGGCGGTATAGATCTTGCTCATAATACTTGTCCCTCTTTCTGATATCGTTACGGGGTGCATGGCCCTGTCTTGTGCCGGGGTGCCCGGCTGTGATTCCCTCTAAACCTTTAAACCAACATTGTTTGTGGGTTTGATGGCATTATAGCCCTGTTTTCCCTGCTTGTCAAGGGTTTTTTGAAAAAAGTGGGATTGAAAAGTGACTTACCCTGTTGTATAATGGGTTATAATAAAATTTAACCGGAAGGAAGTACGGATCATGATCGTTTCGACCAAAGGACGCTATGCGCTGCGGGTGATGATCGACCTCGCGGAGCATCAGTCGGAAAAATATGTTCCCTTAAAGGAAGTAGCCGCCCGACAGGAGATCTCGGAAAAGTATCTGGAGAACATCCTCAAGGTGCTGGTGCAGAACGGCTTTCTGGAGGGGCTGCGCGGCAAGGGCGGCGGCTACCGGCTGACCCGCAGCCCGGATCAGTACACGGTAAGCGAGATCTTGATGCTTACCGAGGGCAGTCTTGCCCCGGTAAGCTGCCTGACCCCCGGCGCTTCTGCCTGCGCCCGGATGGCCAACTGCCGCACCTACGAGATGTGGAAGGGGCTCAACGATTTGATCTCGGACTACTTCGGCAAGATCACACTGGCAGACCTTGCCCTGCCGGATCAGGCCGGCAACGATTATGTGATCTGACCCTTGCGCACCGGAACTGCACCGGTGCGTATTTTATAGGAAGAACACTTGCAACCTCTTCATTAAAATGATAAACTGTAAATGGAAGGTGATACGATGATTTTTGAGCCGTATATCGAATTGAAAGACGGAGATAAAATATCGGTCATCATTCGGATGATGCAGCAATCAGATGCAGAAAGAACGAAGAAAAAACCTGTCTGGCAGACAGACTGGACGAGCGAGTATATTGAAACGTCCCTTTATGAAAAATATGCAGTGGAAACGGCAGACGGAGAACTGATTGCACTGGGAATGTATGAGGTGTTGGAAAGAGCTCTCGTTGTCCGGGTCGTTTATATGGAAAGCCAGCCGGAGAGCAATCCGACATTGGCAGGTGCAAAACGTAAGTACAGTGGAATTGGAAAACTGATGATCGCTTACGGCATAAAGCTGTCAATAGATCATGGTTTTGGCGGAGATGTGATACTGGAAGCAAAAACGGATGCGCTGGCCGCCCATTATCAGGATGACTTTGGCGGGATAGAACTGCCTGCTTTTGATGGCGGCGCACCGCGATTTTTGATACAGGGTGAAGCGGCAAAGCACATTTTTTTCAGTTATTTGAAATGAGGGATTGAGCATGAAAGAAAACCTGTGCAGTGCTTATATGAAGGATGCGGGGAACGATAAGCAATATTATGAAATCTTTTTCGAGATGTGCCGCAAATTCCGTATCGACTGGGCAACGGCAGACGAAAAGGAAAAAGGGTTTGTTACAGAAGTAACACGGGTGACCTACGAGCGCGAACGCGCTGCGCAGGAGGGCGTTTCACCTGAGAAGGTGCGTCCGGCGTTTTCGGCTTAATGAAAATATGATTTGCTTGCGCACCGGAACTGCACCGGTGCGTTTTTTTGTACAGTTCTGCGCAAAAGGTGCAGAACTTCTTGGCAAGATTTACGGTTGATGGAGCGGGCAGTCCGCGGTATACTTTTACTTTGTGTGAGACAGAAAATTCCGGGCGAAAAGCCCGTTGTCTGTTCGTTATAAGACCATAAGACCAGAAAGGGGAGTTCTGACACGAAGTATATTTTTCAGTTCGGGCGCATTCTTGCGTTCTGTTTTCTGGGCGAGGTGCTGCACGCGGTGCTGCCGCTGCCGGTGCCTGCCAGTGTGTACGGTCTGGTGCTGCTGCTGGCAGCCCTGACCGCCGGGGTCGTAAAGCTGGAGCAGGTCAAGGAAACCGGCACCTACCTGACCGGTATTTTTCCGCTGCTGTTCGTGCCCGCCGCTGCGGGCATCATGGAGCTGTGGGCAGAGATGGGACAGCTGCTGCTGCCCATCCTGATCGCCATTCTGCCGGTGACAGTGCTGGTAATGGCAGCCGCAGGCCGCACCACGCAGGCGCTGACCGCCCGCAATAAAAAAGAGGAGGCCGACAATGACTGAGCTGCTGAACGACTTTCTGACCGGCTCTGTGGCATGGGGCGTGCTGCTTACGCTGGCAGCCTTTGGGCTGGGTGTGCTCATCAATAAGGTGACCGGCAAGGCCATCTTTAACCCGCTGCTGCTGGGCAGTATTTTTGTCATCATTTTTCTGTCGGTGTGCAATATCTCCTACGGGGACTACAAGACCAGCGCCGCGCCGGTAAGCTATCTGCTGCTGCCCGCCACGGTGGCGCTGGCCATCCCGCTGTATGAAAAGCTGGATCTGCTCAAAAAGAATGCGCCCGCCATCATCGCAGGCATCTCGGTGGGTACGCTGGTCAGTCTGGGCAGCGCCTTTGCGCTGGCGCTGGCAATGGACCTGACCAAGGAGCAGTACGCCACCCTGCTGCCGAAGTCCGTGACCACCGCCATCAGCATGGACGTGGCAGCTGAGCTGGGCGGCATTGCCGCCCTGACCGGTGCCATCGTTATCGTCACCGGCATCGTGGGTGCACTGCTGGCCGAGACGGTATGCAAGCTGTTCCACATCACCGACCCCATCGCCAAGGGCGTGGGCATCGGCACGGCAGCCCATGCCGTGGGCACCAGCAAGGCATTGCAGATGGGTGATGTGGAAGGTGCCATGAGCGGCCTTTCCATTGCCGTAGCCGGTGTGCTGACCGCCGTGCTCTGCCCGGTGTTCGTGGGCTTTGTCCACTAAAACCGAGTGCAAATCTAAAGATACAGAAACACCCCCGGCAACCGCAACGGCTGCCGGGGGTGTTTCTCTGTGGGTGGAAAACAAAAAAGAGGTGAAAAGAAGAATGGTTGGTAGCAATCAGTTTTATGCGGCCTTCTTCTGCCGCGCCTGCATGGAGCGGACGATGCAGCTCAGGGATGATGTTGCGGTGGGCCTGCGGCAGAATGATGTACAGCAGTACCTCTGCAGTCAGCTAGTAGCGGCGGGGGGACATATCACTTTTTGAAAAAGGAGAACAGCCCCTTCTTTTCATACGGTGCGCTGTGGATGGCGCCCACATGGTATCCGGTGGCTTCAATGGCGGCACGGAGCGCGTTTTCGTCCAGCGGCTCCTTGGAAAGGATCACGGTCTTGCCCTTGGCATGAGAGGACGAGACCTTCTCCACAGGGAACGCATTGCGCACGGCGTCATTGATATGGGCTTCGCACATGGAACACGCCATGCCGCCTACTTCTACGGTCGTCTGGATCATTTTTATACCTTCTTTCGGGAATATTTTATAAAATAATAGTTAGATTTGGCTAACTTTTCACTCCGGGAAAAGCCGCTGCCCACATCATACGCCATACAGCCGCAGCTGTCAAGCGCTTTGCTTATTTTTTCCGGTAGTCCCGGGGGGTCATACCAAAATGCACCTTGAACGCCCGGTTGAAATAGGAAAGGTTTTCAAACCCGCACCGGGAGGCGATGGTCAGCACGGTCTCATCGGTGGTTTTCAGCGCTTCGGCTGCGGTGTTCAGCCGGTACTCGTTCAGAAAGGCAATAAAGCTCTGCCCGGTCATCTGCCGGAACCAGCGCATAAAATGGCTGGCACTGAAGGAGCAGACCCCGGCGGCATCGGCTACCCGGAGCGGCTCGGCATAATGTGCCGAAAGCCATTGCAGCACGGTTTTCAGCCGCTGGGTGTCGGCAGTTTCGGTGGAGAGACACTGCCTGCCCTGTGCAATGAGCAGGGCGAGAAAGCGCAGCAGCGCCCCTTTTACCAGCAGCTCGTAGCCGGGGCGCTTGGCGCGGTTGGCATCTTCCAGCTCCCGCAGGCAGGCGGCGGCTTGCAGATAGCACAAATCGTTCGGGGTCAGACGCACCGGCAGCGACAGCCGACCGCTTTGCAGCGGCAGCAGATATTTCTCGGCGCAAAGATCCTCTGCGCCGCCCAGAAGCTCCGGCTCAAAGATAATATTTTCGTATTCCATGCGCTGCCCCTCCGCCTGCCGCAACGCGTGGAGCGTGCCCGGGGCAAAGAGAAAGATATCCCCCCGGTAGGCCGGGTAGGTCACAGCGCCCACCTGTACCAGCCCCATGCCCTGCTTGACAAAGACCAGCTCCATGCTCTCGTGCCAGTGGAGTGCTACCTGCTGAAAATCCCCCGGAATGGTGCAGGGGTACAAATTGAACGGAAACCGCACTGCACCGTGCTGTTTTGTCTCCTGCAAAGAAGCCTGATTTTGCATTGTCTCACCCCCTGATGATAGGATTGTACCATAGTTTGCACTATTTAGGCAAGATTTTGAACGTTCTATGTGGTATATCTTGAAGTACAGATGTCAAACCTGTTTTCCGTAAGGTGTATCTGAAAACAAAGAAATAGACTGAATTTTCGACTTTTCAGATGCACCCTAACAAAGGAGGATGCTTTTATGAGCTTTACCGAAACGTTACAGAGTATCACCGGCAAGCTGTTGGCAGACTGCACCGATCAGGAGCTGTATCTGGCACTGCTGGAACTGGTGCGGCAGAAGAGCGCCGACCGCGTGCAGCCGGTCACCGGGCGCAAGCTGTACTATATCAGCGCCGAATTTCTCATTGGCAAGCTGCTGTCCAACAACCTCATCAATCTGGGGCTGTACGATGAAGCCCGGTCTGCACTGGCTGCTGCGGGAAAGCGCCTTTCCGACATTGAAGAGGTAGAGCCGGAGCCTTCTCTGGGCAACGGCGGCTTGGGGCGTCTGGCTGCCTGCTTCCTCGACTCTCTGGCAACGCTCAACCTGCCCGGCGACGGCGTAGGTCTGCGGTACCACTTCGGCCTGTTCCATCAGTCCTTTGAGGACGGTGTGCAGAACGAAAAGCCCGACCCGTGGCTGACTGCCCACAGCTGGGCGGAAAAGACCGACATCACCTACCCGGTGGAGCTGGCGGGCAAGGAGTACACCGCCCGGCTGTACAAGCTGGCGGTCACCGGCTACGAGGGACGCACCAACACCCTGAACCTGTTCGATCTGGACACCATTGACGAGAGCATCGTCCATGACGGTATTGCCTTCGACAAGACCGCTATTGATAAGAACCTGACCCTCTTCCTCTACCCGGATGATTCCGACGAGGCCGGCCGCCGTCTGCGGGTGTACCAGCAGTATCTGATGGTCTCTGCCGGTGCACAGCTCATTCTGGCCGAGTGCGCCGCCCGGGGGTGCAACTTCCATGATCTGGCAGACTACGCTGCCATCCAGATCAACGACACCCATCCCAGCATGGTCATCCCGGAGCTGATCCGTCTGCTGGGCGAGCGCGGCATCGAATTTGAGGAGGCCGTGGAGATCGTCACCAAGACCTGCGCCTACACCAACCACACCATTCTGGCCGAGGCGCTGGAAAAGTGGCCCCGCGCCTATCTGGATGCCGTAGTGCCGCAGCTGATGCCCATTATTGAAAAGCTGGATGCGCTGGCACGCACCCGCACCGAGGACGAGAGCCTTGCCATCATCGACAAGGACGACCGGGTGCACATGGCACACATGGACATCCACTTTACCCACTCCACCAACGGCGTGGCGGCGCTGCATACCGAGATTTTGAAAAACTCTGAGCTGCACGGCTTCTACGAGCTGTACCCGGAAAAGTTCAACAACAAGACCAACGGTATCACCTTCCGCCGTTGGCTGCTGGAGTGCGACCCGCGCCTGACTGCCACGCTGGAAAAGCACATCGGCTCCGGCTTCCGCAAGGATGCCGCCGAACTGGAAAAACTGCTGGCCTTTGTCGATGACGAGACGGTGCTCAGCGAGCTGACCGCCGTGAAAAAGGCCAACAAGGAAGCGCTGGCAGACTGGCTGCTGCACACCCAGAAGGTGACTGTGAACACCGATGCAGTGTTCGATATCCAATCCAAGCGCCTGCACGAGTATAAGCGCCAGCAGCTCAACCTGCTGTACCTCATCCACCAGTACTATGAGATCAAGGCAGGGCATCTGCCCGCTGCTCCGCTGGTGAGCATTTTCGGCGCCAAAGCCGCTCCCGCCTACACCATTGCAAAGGACATCATCCATGCGCTGCTGACCCTCTCCAAGGTCATTGCCGCAGACCCGGAGGTGTCCAAGTGGCTGCAGGTGGTGTTCGTGGAAAACTACAACGTCACCGCTGCTGAAAAGCTGATCCCTGCCTGTGACCTGTCTGAGCAGATCAGCCTTGCCTCCAAGGAAGCCTCCGGCACCGGCAACATGAAGTTTATGCTGAACGGTGCGCTGACGCTGGGCACCATGGACGGTGCCAACGTGGAGATCAGCCAGCAGGTAGGGGAAGAGAACATCTATATCTTCGGCCAGACCTCCGATCAGGTCATCCACCGCTACGCCGTGGGCGATTACGACCCCGCCCAGTGGGTGGAGGGCGATGCCAACATCCGCCGCGCCATCAGCTTCCTGACCGGGCCGGAGATGCTGGCCGCCGGCCATGCCGAAAACCTGACCCGCCTGCACGACGAGCTGATCCACAAGGACTGGTTCCAGACCCTGCCGGACTTCAACGCCTACGTTGTGCGCAAGGGACAGGCCCTCAGCGATTACGCCTGCGACCCCGTGGGCTGGCGGCGCAAGTGCCTTGTGAACATTGCCAAGGCGGGCATGTTCTCCTCTGACCGCACCATTGCCGAGTACGACCGCGACATCTGGCATCTGGGCAAATAATCGTTTTTGAACCTGCGTTTCTCCTTTATTTTCTCATAGGCTGCTGCACAAAGCTGTGCGGCAGCTTTTTTGTTTCCGTGCCAACAAGAAACGCCGCTGCACGGCTGTGCAGCGGCGTTTGATTCAGTTGATGAAAACCGGAACGGAAGCGGGATCAGTCCTCGCTCTCCTCTTCTTCCTCGTCATCCTCGTCCGTATCGTGCGGCTTGTAGAAGATGCCACTCAGGAAGATGCTGACAAAGTACAGCAGCACCATGGGGAAAGCCACCATGCACTGGGACACGATGTCCGGCGGGGTGACCACAGCAGCGATGAAGAAGATGACCACGATGGCCACGCCGCGCACCTGCTTGAGGATCTGCGGGTTGATGATGCCCATCTTGGAAAGGATGATGGTGATCAGCGGCATCTCGAACACACAGCCAAAGATGATGAACATGGTCAGGCAGAGGTTGACGTAGCTCTCGATACTGGTCGTGGTCTGGATGTACTCTGCACCTTCGATGCCGGTGCTGAGGAACCGCAGCATGAACGGCATCATGAGCTTATAGGCGAACAGCACGCCCACGCAGAACAGGATCAGACCCAGCAGCATGACCAGCTTGAAAAAGGTGCTCTCGCTCTTTTTCAGACCCGGCTTTGCAAAGGCGTAGATGTTGTAAAAGGCCACAGGCACCGTTACCACCACACCGGCCAGAATGGACACCCGGAAATACTGCATCAGTTTTTCCTGCGGGGCAATGGACACGAACTGGTAATAGTCGCGGCCCATGGCGGTAAGCAGATCGATCAGACGGTCTGCATACGCCAGCGAGACCACCACGCCCACCACAAACACCACCGCGCAGATGATGAGCCGGTTCCGCAGTTCTTTCAGATGGCCGGTCAGCGTCATGCTGCCGTCCTCTGCCATGACTTCGGCTTTCTTTTTGCGCTTTTTGTTTGTAGCCACAATTACTCCTCGTCTTCGTCCTTCTTATCAGCCTTCTTCACGGTCTCCTCGGACTGCTCGGCGTCCTCGTCCTCCATGCCCTTCTTGAAGCCGTTGATGGTCTTACCGAACATCTTGCCCAGCTTCGGCAGGTTCTTGGGTCCAAAGATCAGCAGAACGACAACCAGAATGATCAGCAGCTCATTAGTACCAATACGCATAATAAATATCTCCTTTTTCTTGCCGCGCCGCGTGGCGGGCGTATTACAGAATGTATCTGGCAACCGCGGGCGCGGGTGCATCCATAAATAAGTAGGGGCGCTTACACCTTTGCTTCCTCAGCGGGTGCGGCTTCGGCGGCCTCTTCAGCTGCGGCAGGGGCTTCCTGCACAGGCTCAGTCACCGGCTCAGCGGCAGACTGTGCAGCCTCGGCGGGCTGCTCGGGCTTTTCGGCGGGAGCCTCCACAGTTTCAGCAGTTTCAGCCGGGGCAGTCTCGGCAGTTTCAGCCGGGGCTTCGGCAGGCTGCTCGGGCAGTTCCTCCACAGTATCTTCGGTCAGGTCGGTGACCTCCTCGGTCTCAGCCAGCTTCTTGGCGGCTTCCTCTTTGCTGGTTTTGCCAATGCCGGTAAAGCTCTTGGTCACGTCCCGCATGCTGCTGTCGATATCCTTTTTGATATCGGTCAGGGGGGCAACAGCCTCTTTCAGGGGAGCCTGAATTTCATTCAGCGGCTCCACCACGTTCTTCTGGATCTCTTCAGAAGCAGCGCCGGTGTATTTCTTCAGCTCGCGGAGCATCTTGCCGATCTTCTTTGCGTAGACAGGCAGCTGGTCCGGGCCGATGAACACAAACGCCACGATGACGATGACGATAAGTTCCCAAAAACCAATTTTCATAAGTAACGTTTCCTTTCCTGTACCAAGGGCATTTCCAAGACCCACTGCACACCACAGCAGTCTGCGCGTTTTTGCCCTTTTTGGCGGGGGTTCGGCGCACTGCGCGCCTTTGTTGCCCTATGTATACCGAAAAGTGGTGTACTGAATGTTAATATATTATTAACATTTTATGAACGAGTGACCATTCGGTGCGTTTTAATCAACAAAACGAATTTTCACTGTTTGTTATTACAGGATGGATAGGATACAACAGCCCTCTCAGGTCTGCACGCCCTCGAATTGGCTGTTGTAGAGCTTGGCGTAGAAGCCGCCCTGCGCCAGCAGCTGGTCGTGGTTGCCCTGCTCCACGATGTGACCGTCCTTCATCACAAGGATGACGTCTGCCTCCCGGATGGTGGAAAGGCGGTGCGCCACGATAAAGCTGGTGCGCCCCTGCATCATGCGGGCAAAAGCCTTCTGGATGCGTACCTCGGTGCGGGTATCAATGGAGGAGGTGGCCTCGTCCAGAATCAGCATGGGCGGCAGGCAGAGCATCACGCGGGCGATGCAGAGCAGCTGCTTTTGTCCCTGACTGATGTTGCCGCCGTCCTCTGCAATGACGGTATCGTAGCCCTCGGGCAGGCGGCGGATAAAGCTGTGGGCGTGGGCAGCCTTGGCGGCGGCGATCACCTCGTCCATGGTGGCGTCCGGCTTGCCGTAGGCAATGTTCTCCCGCACCGTACCGGCACGCAGCCATGTGTCCTGCAGTACCATGCCGTAGCTGCCGCGCAGGGAAGCGCGGGTCACATCCCGGATATCGGTGCCGGACACCTTGATGCTGCCGCCGTTCACGTCATAAAACCGCATGAGCAGATTGATCAGGGTAGTCTTGCCGCAGCCGGTGGGGCCTACGATGGCGATGCGCTGGCCGGGCTGCACGTCCAGCGAGAGCCCCTCGATGAGCGGACGGTCGGGCAGGTAGCGGAAGGACACATCCTGCAGCTGCACATGGCCGTCCGGCTGCAACGCGGCGGCGTTTTCGGCCTCCGGCACCTGATCCTCGGCGTCCAACAGTTCAAACACCCGGGCAGCGCAGGCCAGTGCGTTTTGCAGCTCGGTGACCACGCCGGAGATCTCGTTGAAGGGCTTGGTGTACTGGTTGGCGTAGCTTAAAAAGACGCTCAGCTGACCGATGGTGATGCCGCCGCGCACGGCGTACAGCGCACCCACAAGCCCTACGCCTGCGTACACGATGTTGTTCACAAAGCGGGTGGCGGGGTTGGTCAGGCTGGAGAAGAAGATGGCCTTCAGGCTCACGTCCTGTAACTGTCCGTTCACTTCGTCAAAGGCGGCAAGGCTTTCGGCTTCATGGCCAAAGGCCTGCACCACCTTTTGGCCTTCGATCATCTCGTTGACCAGCGCGGTCTGTTTGCCGCGCACGGTGCTCTGGCTCTGGAAGTAGCCGTAGCTGCGCTTTGCCAGAAAGCCCGCCACCACAAGGCTCAGCGGGGTGATGCACACCACCACCAGCGTGATGGGCACGTTCTCCCGCAGCATGAACAGCAACGTGCCAAAAATGGTCAGGATACCGGAGAACAGCTGGGTAAAGCCCATCAGCAGGCCGTCCGCAAAGGTGTCCACATCCGCCACCATGCGGCTGACGATATCGCCGGAGGGGTGGCTGTCCAGATAGGACAGCGGCAGGGTCTGGATCTTGCGCAGCGCCTCGTTGCGCAGATCACGGCTGACCGAGAAGGTGATGCGGTTGTTGCACACGCTCAAAAGCCACTGTGCAAGGGCGGCTACGGCTGCCACCACCAGAATGCTCACTGCAATGCGCAGCACCCCGGCAAGGTCTACATTGCCCTTGCCCAGCATCTTATCAATGGCATCGCCGCACAGGATGGGGATATACAGCTGGGCGGCTACGCTGACCGCCGCCACCAGCAGGCTGCACACCACAAAAGCGCTGTACGGACGTATTTTGTGCAGTACCCGGTTCAGGGTGGCCTTGCGCTGCTGCGGGGTCAGCTTGTTTTTTGCCTTTGCACTCATGCTTCTGCCTCCCCTTTCTTGAACTGGCTCTCGTAGATCTCCTCGTACACCGGGCAGCTGCTGCGCAGCGCGCTGTGGGTGCCGATGCCCACCAGATGACCGTCATCCAGCACCAGAATCTGGTCGGCGTGCTGCAAACTGGCGGCGCGCTGGCTGACGATGAACACGGTCAGTGCCCCGGGCAGCGCCGCCAGTGCCTTGCGCAGGGCGGCGTCAGTGGCGTAGTCCAGCGCACTGGCGCTGTCATCCAAAATCAAAATGTCCGGTTTGCCCACCAGCGCACGGGCGATGGTGAGCCGCTGCTTTTGTCCGCCGGAAAGATTGCGTCCGCCCTGTTCCACCGGCTCGTCCAGCCCAAGGGGCTTTGCACGCACAAAGTCTGCGGCCTGTGCCGTTTCCAGCGCCGCCCACAGGTCGGCATCGGTGGCATCCTTGTTGCCCCACAGCAGATTGGAGCGGATGGTGCCGCCGAAGAGCTGCGCCTTCTGCATGACCACCGCCACCCTGCCGCGCAAGGCGTCCCGGGGGTAGCTGGCCACCGGGCGGCCAAAGATCTCCACGCTGCCCTCGGTGGCATCGTAAAAGCGCGGGATGAGGTTTACTAAGCTGGATTTGCCGCTGCCGGTGCCGCCGATGATGCCGATGGTCTGGCCCTTTTTGGCGGTAAAGCTGATATCGGTCAGGCTGGGTGCGCCCGCCCCGGCGTAGGTCAGGCCTACATGGTCAAAGCGCACGGCATCGCCGGTCTTGTCGGCGGCAACCTCGCCCAGAAGCTTTGCCGGGAAGGTCATGCCGGGCTTCGTGTCCAGCACCGCCTGCACGCGGCCTGCACAGGCCAGCGCCTTGCTGATCTGTACGATGAGGTTGGCAAGCTTTACCAGCTCCACAAGGATCTGGTTCATGTAGTTCACCAGCGCAATCACATCGCCGGAGGCCATGCCGCCCACGTTGATCTCGATGCTGCCCACATATAGCAGCGCCACGATGGCAAGGTTGATGAGCACATAGGTCAGCGGGTTCATCAGCGCCGAAAGGTGGCCGACATGCAGCTGCATCCCGGTCAGCAGGGCGTTGGCGTCCTCAAAGCGGTCGATCTCGCTCTGCTCCTTATCAAAGGCGCGCACCACGCGCACGCCGGTCAGGTTCTCGCGGGTCAGGCCAAGCACCCGATCCAGCCGGGTCTGCACGGTCTTGTACAGCGGCCGGGTGACTACCATCACGCCGAACACCACCACGCTGAGCAGTGGGATGGTGACTACAAAGATCATCGCCGCCCGGGCGTTGACCGTAAAGGCCATGACCATAGCACCCAGCACCACAAAGGGACTGCGCAGGAACAGGCGCAAAAACAGGTTAAGCCCGCTTTGCACCTGATTGACATCGCTGGTCATGCGGGTAATGAGGGTGCTGGTGCCCAGCGTATCCATCTCTGAAAAGCTCAGGCTCTGGATATGGGCAAACAGGGCGTGCCGCAGCGCGGTGGAGTAGCCCACCGCCGCCTTGGCGGAAAAATACTGTGCGGTCAGGCTGCAGGTAAGGCCGATGAAAGCCAGCAGCAGTAAAAGGCCGCACCGCACCAGAATATAATGCAGGTCATGTGCTGCAATGCCTACATTGACGATATCCGCCATGACCAGCGGCACAAACAGGTCAAAGGTGGCTTCCAGCATCTTAAAGAGCGGTGCAAGCACGCTTTCGCGCTTGTAGCCCTTCAGGTAGCCAAGCATCCGGTTCAAAAAAATTCCTCCTTTGGGGGTCAAAATACACCTTATTATAACGCGATGTATATTGAAAATCCAGTGCCGCAGCTGCGTTTTGCATTGTACAAGCTGCCAAATCCTGTTATACTAGAACTGATATTGATAGGGAAGTATGGTGAACACAATGGCAAGACGAACAGACGGCGGGGTACGCTTCCGCCCGGTGGGCAGCCGACGCAGCCGCACCGCACCGGTGTACAGCCCGCGCGGCACCGGCTGCCCGGCCATCGAGCAGGCAGTGCAGGGGCTGTATAAAGGCCAGAACGAGGAAAGCTTCTGGTCCCTGATGAGTGCATTGAATTACGCGCTGGAGCTGGAGACCCATGTGCTGGTGCCGCTGCAGACGGCGCTTTCGGCGCAGGGTGCGCCTGCCCCGTGGATGGAGCACCCCATCCCGGCGGAAAAGGCCGATGGCCTTGCCTTGTGGACGCTGCGCAACGACAAGGGACGCTGCTGGCTGCCGCTGTTCACCTCGGTGGCAGCGGCCGGTGCAGACCGCAGTACCGCAGGCCGCCCCATGGCTGACCGCACCTTGGAACAGGCCATGCAGCTGGCGCTGGACACCCCGGGCATCGACGGTGTGGTGCTGGACCCGTGGAGCAACTCCGCCTCTCTGGACAGTGCGCTGCTCAACGGTCTGCTGCACGCAGGCCACACCCCGGAGGGTCCCGGCGCAGAGGAGGCCGAAGCCGGTAAAGAAGCCGCCCGCGCCGGACACTGGGCGGCAGCGGCAGAGTGCTACCAGAAAGCCGCCGAGCAGGGCAGTTCTGCCGGGCTCTCGCTGCTGGGCGAGTGCCTGTATCAGGGGCGCGGCGTACCCAAAAGCGCTGCGCAGGCGCGCAAGCTGTGGAAAGCTGCTGCCGAAAGCGGTGAGCCCATCGCCCTTTTGAACCTTGGCGATGACTGCGCCGCCCGGGGCGACAACGGCAAGGCGCTGTTGTGGTACCGCCGGGCGCGGCAGAGCGCGGCAGCGGTGCCGGATATCGAGTACACGCCCCGGGTCTGCCTGCGGCTGGCGCAGTTTGAAACGCGCTACACCTCCCGCAAAAAGGCGCTGGCGCTGGCGGCTGAGGCAAAGCAGGCCTTTACCATTTTGCAGCGGGAGCACGAGCCGGACGCTGACCGCTGGTTACAGGAGGCTGAGCAGCTGCTCTACGCGCTGACCCACGAGCCGCCCACGGCTCCGGCGGCCTATAACATAGAATCTTTACAATTGGACTAAAAAATGGTCACAGCCGTCCTGTAAGATAGACTGGAGAAAAAACAGCCCGCAGACACGGCGGACAAGAAACAGAGGAAACAGTATGAGCAAAGTGATCGGCATTGATCTGGGTACGACCAATTCCTGTGTGGCGGTAGTGGAGGGCGGCAAGCCTGTGGTCATCACCAATGCAGAGGGCGAGCGTACCACCCCCAGCGTGGTGGCATTTACCAAGGACGGTGAGCGGCTGGTGGGCGGCGCGGCAAAGCGCCAGATCGCCACAAACTCCGGGCGCACGATCTCCAGCATCAAGCGGTACATGGGTTCGGACTACCGGGCGCACATTGACGGCAAGGACCTTGCCCCGCAGGAAATCAGCGCCATGATCCTTGCCAAGATCCGCCGGGACGCCGAGAGCTATCTGGGCGAGCCGGTCACCGAAGCTGTCATCACCGTGCCCGCTTATTTTGATGACAGCCAGCGCAAAGCCACGCAGGATGCAGGCCGCATTGCGGGGCTGAACGTGCTGCGCATCATCAACGAGCCCACCGCCGCCGCTGTGGCCTACGGTCTGGACAACGAAGCCGCCCAGAAGATCCTTGTCTACGACCTTGGCGGCGGCACCTTTGACGTGTCCATCATCGAGATCGAGGACGGCACCTTTACGGTGCTGGCCACCGGCGGCGACACCCATCTGGGCGGCGATGACTTTGACCAGCGCATCGTGGAGTACGCGGTGGCAGAGTTCAAAAAGTCTGACCGCATCGACCTGACCCGCGACCCCGCCGCCATGGGACGGCTGAAGGAGGAAGCGGAAAAGGCCAAGAAGGAGCTTTCCAGTGCGCCCTCCGCGCAGCTGAACCTGCCCTTTATCACGGTGGGCAAGGACGGGCCACATCACCTGGATATCGCTTTGTCCCGCCCGCAGTTCGAGATGATGACCGGCGACCTGCTGTCCCGCACCGTGACCCCGGTGCAGAACGCTTTGCGGGATGCCGGCATCTCTGCCAGTCAGCTGGGCAAGGTGCTGCTGGTGGGCGGCAGCACCCGGATGCCCGCCGTGGAGCGGCAGGTGCGGGAGCTGCTGGGCAAGGAGCCCAGCCACAGTCTGAACCCGGACGAATGCGTCGCCATGGGTGCAGCGGTGCAGGGTGCACTGCTGCAGGGCGGCGGCAAGCTGGCGGGTGCCACCGGTGCGGCAGCGCAGGGACTGGTGCTGATGGACGTGACCCCGCTGACCTTGTCCATCGAGACGCTGGGCGGTGTCGCCACCCCGCTGATCACCCGCAACAGCATGATCCCCACCCGCAAGAGCCAGATCTTTACCACCGCCCGTCCCATGCAGACCAGCGTGGAGATCAACGTTCTGCAGGGCGAGCGCCACTTTGCGCGGGACAACAAGTCTTTGGGCAAATTCAAGCTGAACGGCATCCGGGCAAGCTTTTCGTCTAAGCCCCAGATCGAGGTCACCTTTGATATCGACGTGAACGGCGTAGTGAAGGTATCTGCGAAAGACCTTGCCACCGGGCGGGAGCAGAATATCACCATCACCGGCAGCACCAACCTTTCCGAAAACGAGATCCAGCGTGCCATGGCAGATGCCGCCGCCTATGAGGCCGAGGACAGCCGCCGCAAGGAGCGCCTGGAGCTGCACAATCAGGCCGAGGTGCTGGCTTATAAGGTGGACGAAGCGCTTTCCAAGTGCAAAAAGGAGCTGGACAAGGACGAAAAGGCCCGCGTGAAGGCCGACCTTGCCAACCTGCGCCGCTGCCTGCGCAAGGATAAGCCCGAAAAGATGAACGAGACCGAGGAAGCCGCCCTGCGGCAGGCCAAGAGCCAGCTGGAAGCCTCGGCCAACCACCTGATGCTGTTGTACTCTGCCGAGCAGACCCCCGGCGATGGAACGGACAGCACGCTGTAATATAATAAGGTTTATGGGCTGCTGCACCCGCCCGGCGCAGCAGCCCTTTTTTGAAGAAAGAGAAGGGAACAGTTATGAAGGAACTGCAATATCCGGTGCGCCCCGGGCGCTACCGCCACTTTAAAGGCAACGAATATCAGGTACTGGGCGTAGCACGCCACAGTGAGACCGAGGAGGAGATGGTGGTGTACCGCGCCCTGTACGGCGAGGGCGGGCTGTGGGTACGCCCCGCTGCCATGTGGCTGGAGACCGTGACCCGGGACGGCGTTACAAAGCCCCGCTTTACCTATATCGGGGAGTGATGCGCCCGGCTTGAATCCCGTTATTGACCCTAGGATTATTTTGCGGTAAAATGTGGGTATGATGCCAAACAATAAAGGAGGTTTTCGTATGAAGGCCAAACGATGGATCTCGCTGCTGCTTGCGGTCAGCATGATGCTTGGTGTGCTGGCAATGCCCGCCTCGGCGGCAGCTCAGCAGCCGGAAAGCACCGCTGTTGTCAGCGAGGAACTGCCCGATGCCGCAGAGCTGAGCGCGGCAGAGGATGAAAATGATATCGTCAGCATCCGCATCCGGGCGACCGGCAACCTTGTCTACGGCTCCGATTATAAGCTGGAGGTGGAGACCCGGCCCGAAAACACCCAGTATATCGCTGTGGTGCTGGGCACCAGCGGCGAAGCCTACGGCTATGTGACCCTGATGATCTCGGATAAGCTGCGCACCCTGCTCAAGCTGATCCCCCTGCCCAAAAAGATGTCCCAGACCCCGGATCAGGCCGAGGAATTCAACGTATACAGCTACCTCAAGCAGCTGATCGATGGCAACGATGTCAGCGTGCTGCTGCGGGTCGCGGACGAGGTGGTGTCGGTAATGGATACCGTCAGCTTCTTTGTCCCGGCCAGCTACCTGACCACCGTGAAGAACGTTTCCAACGGCATGAAGCTGGCGCTGAGCCTGATCCGCAAGTATCTGCCCGAGGGCGCGCTGAGCCGCATCTATCTGGACGAGCAGCCTAAAGACAGCGGCAAGTACTTTGCCGGTGCCATCGCGCTGGAAAGCAGCGACATCAACGCCGCCGGGTTTGCCATGTTCAAGATCAAGCCCAAGACTGAAAACGTCAGCCTGAGCTGGGCAGCCGATGCCCCGTCCAGCATGACCGTCTCCCAGCTGCAAAACGCCGATCTGACCGCCAAGGTCATTTCGGACGGACAGGTGGCTGAAAACGGCAAGGTGAATTACACCTACAAGAAAAAGACCTTCCTGTGCTTCAGTAGCAAAATAAACGGCGTGCCCACTGAGCCCGGCACCTACACCCAGACCGCCAAGGCCGGGGGCAACTACTCCTGCGGCAGCATCAGCCGCACCATTACGGTGACCGCTGACCCCCAGCCCGCCGCAGAGCAGCCCGCCGAACAAGCGGCAGAGCAGCCTGCAGCATAAATCAGCGGAAAACTATTTTTGAATAGGACGATCCCGGAAAGTCTGCGGATTTTCCGGGATCGTTTTTTCACGGGAGAGGCTACTTTTTGTTTTCTATAAAATGGGCTGCTTTACTCTTGCAAATCGACGCACAATACGCTATTATAAAAATAAAAGAACCCCTTGCGGTAAAAAAGGGGGGACAAGAAGGAGCGGTTTATCTATGGAAGAGAAAAAAAGCGGCATCAAAAAGTTCCTTGAAGAGTTCAAGGCATTTGCCATGCGCGGCAACGTGCTGGACATGGCCGTGGGCGTTGTCATCGGCGGTGCCTTCACCGCCATCGTCACCGCGCTGGTGGAGGACATCATCAACCCGCTGATCGGCCTGTTCTTCAAGGCAGATTTTTCCGATGTGGTCATTGGTCTGGGCGGCTCCAGCATCAAGATCGGCGAGTTCGTCAACTCCATCATCAACTTCCTCATCGTGGCCTTCGTCCTGTTTGTTGTGATCAAGTTTGTCAACTCCCTGCACAAAAAGCCCGAGGAGCCCGCCGCACCGGAGGAGCCCACCATCAAGGTGTGCCCCTACTGCCAGAGCGAGATCTCTATCAAGGCTGTGCGCTGCCCCCACTGCACCTCCAAGCTGGAGGGCTTTCCTGAGATGAAGGTCTGAAGCATTCAGCATTGACAATACAACAAAACCCTCCCCGCCGGGCGCAGTCTTTGCGTTGCCGGCAGGGAGGGTTTTGCACATTTTGCGGCTTGGTTGTGGAAAAGTGGAGCGGAAAAATCAAGATATATTACTTACTGAACCTTGGTCAGCTCAGCCAGCTTGTGGTAGATCTCGGTATTGTCGTACACACCGCCGAACTTCTCGGCGCCGACACCCATGGCGTACACGTTGACCATGGCACCGGTGTGGGCATAGGTGGTATGGTCCATACCGGACTTGTGGTTGATGGTGTGGCAGACAGCCATGCTGAAGGGGATGTAGGTACCGTACAGCTCGTAGTCCTGCTGGCTCATCTTGCTCTGGCTGGAGGAGCCCACCTGCAGGGTGCGCTCGTAAGCCTTGCGCAGGTTCTCCACCTCGTAGTCGGTCAGCAGCAGCTTGCCTGCGCTGGCGGCAGCGGGATCGGTGGGCAGGGTCAGCCCAAAGACGTTCTTCACATCCTGCATGGCAGTCTCGAAGGGGGTCTTGTTGGCAATGTAGCCCTGCACATAGGTGGCATCGAACTTTGCGTAGGACATCTTCTGGTGAGCCAGATTGGTCAGGAAGGTGTCGTAGTTGGTGGTCTTGTAGCCGATGGCCATGCCGCCGGTCTCGTGGTCGGCGGTGACAAGGATCAGGGTCTCGTTGGGGTGCTCATTATAGAAGTCCACCGCAGCCTGCACGGCGTTGCTCATCTCCAGCACATCGTGGATGGAAGCAGCGGCGTCGTTGGCGTGGCAGGCCCAGTCGATCTTGCCGGACTCGGTCATCATAAAGAAGCCCTTCTTGTTGTTCAGCAGCTCGATGCCCTTCTTGACATAGTCAGTCAGCTGCCACTCGCCGCTGGCAGCGTCCATGGCGTAGTTCATGGCCTTGCCATCGCCCAGATTCTCGGCAATGATCAGGGTCTTGCCTGCACCGGCGGTCAGAGCCGCTGCACCGGCCTGGGTAGTGACCACGTTGTAACCGGCGTTGGCAGCCACGGTATGGTTGTCGGGGCCGGTACCGTCGCCGTTCACCTTCTGGAACTCGCCGCCGGCAAAGTACTCAAAGCCGGAATTTGCCAGCTCCACGCCGATCTCGTAGTAGTTCTTGCGGGTTTTCTGGTGGGCATAGAAGGCAGCGGGGGTGGCGTGGTCGATGTTCACGGTGGAGATGACGCCCACCTTATAGCCCTTCTGGGCGTGCAGCTTTTCGGCGATGGTCTCGTAGGGCACATCGCGGGTCCACGGGCACATATTGATGACACCGCTCTCGGTCTTGT
>OLYA01000565.1_pt1 | contig 19070 bp, 25 predicted proteins | sample 1674361 | NCBI WGS metagenome assembly OLYA01 (sample SAMEA103958165, study PRJEB25191) | human gut metagenome | biome: human-associated habitat [ENVO:00009003]; feature: intestine environment [ENVO:2100002]; material: feces | place: Germany | collected 2013/2015
GCGTAGGTTGAACAGATTTCAATCAAGGCTGGGTCAGATACGATAACAGCATCGAGTCCCATATCACGCAATTCACGGAACCACTCACCAGCACCCTTTTCATTTCCTTCATGGGTAACCATGTTTGAAGCAACGTGTACATCAACGCCACGAGCGTGAGCGTATTCGATACCTTCTCGAAGCTCATCCATGGTAAAGTTTCCGGCACGGCTACGCAAACCATAGGCTTGTCCACCAACGAAAACAGCATCTGCGCCGTAATTTACAGCGACTTTCAATTTTTCCAAAGTCCCAGCAGGTACCAGAACCTCTGGGCGTTTTTTAGTTGTAGTCATAATTTCTCCAATTTGCAAGATTGTCGATTTTAGTTTTTAGAAGGCTCCTTCGTTCCCTGAAAATGGAAAACTCACAAACGAAGGAGGAAGTTTTTTTATTTTACACGGTCAGGTTCATAGTCGTAGAAACCTGTGTCCAAACCACGGTTGGCTGGGTGTAATTTATGAATAGCCTCATCAAAGAGGAAGGCTTGGTCTTGTGAAAATTCGCCAGCCTCGATGAGGTCACGAGCCTTCACAAAATACTCAGTAATTTTTACAAAGTTTTCACCTGGGCAATAAACGCCGTCCAACTTCCAGTGATCAAAACCATGTTCAACGAGTTCTGAAAGTTTAGTCATCATATCCAAGTCATTGTTGGCAAAGATATGTGTTCCATGCAAGTCTTCATAAACTGAGTAGTGAGAATCTGGATCTCCTGGCTCAGAAAGGAAGAGGTCACGTTCTTTGGTAACAGCTTCATCCGTTTTGATAAAGTTGTAGTAGTTTTGAAGAAGCGGACGTTTTGAGTGGTGAATGATACTTGCACCATAAACCAAAACCTCAGCTGGAATTTGAAGATTTTCAGCCATGACGAAAAGTTCCGCAGATGGAATTTCACGAGCCAAAACAGCTTCAGAAGCTCCAGCTTGTTTGCCCCAGAAATTAATCTGACGGCTAGAGGTTACCATGGTTGAAGCATCATAAATCATTTTGAAGGGGCGTTTGTCACGGTTACAAATGTAGAAAACTCCTGCATCACCAACCGTGATATAATCTGCCTTGATTTCTTCAAGAAAATCAAGGTAGTCTGGAAGAGCATCCATCATACCTTGGTGCATGAGGGCGTTAACGGCAACAGTCAATTCCTTGCCAGACTCATGTACCAGCTCTGCAATCTTTCGCATCTCTGCGAATGAAAAAGGCTTAGGCAAACGAAGGCCAAAAGCTTTTTCGCCGATGTAAATACGATCTACGCCAAGTTCTAGGAGCTCACGTGCCTGCTCGTAGCTCTCAGCAGTCGCTGTAATCACTATTTTTTCCATAACTCACATTATAGCACAAATGATTTGATTTTTTTAGAATTTTTAGGCTCAAAACTCTGTATCTAAATATTTTTAATTAGTTTTTGAATACTATGATTTTTACAAAAATCAAAAAAAACTTTGCAATATAAAATTTTTGTGGTATTATTAATGAGATTCTAAATAGTGAAATACTGACTAAGTATTTTAACCTACACGAAAAAGTGATTTAGATATTTTATATAGAAAGGAGGCAGACATGGCTGACAACTTACACCGTCAATTTGATCACATCGAAGATTTCGAGACTGAGCGTCCTCAAACGACGAATTATCAAGATTATCAAGGTTTAAATAGTAATAGTATTAAGCTACAAGATATGATTTTCTTTGGACGTATCTCAAGCTTCTGTGTTTCAACAGTCCTAGTTGCCTTCCTTTTCTTGGTAGCACAGGTGGCTACCTTCTGGGCCTTCTTCTGGGCAATTACCATCAGCGTCATTGGTCAGATAGGCATTTATGTCCTAATCGAATATTATAAAGCACAAAAACGTTGACTGTTTGGTCAACGTTTTTGCGTACTAAAAAAAGCCTCATGGGCTTTCTTTTTTTATTTTGCTTCTGCTGCTTCTTCAGAGATATCTTTGATATCAATGACGATATCATCAACGATAGCTTTGGTTTCTGCTTCAACATCTGCTTGCTCAGGAGTTACTTGTGCTGTTTTCTCTTTGATAAGTTCAAAGCTCTCTTTGGCAAAGTCAGCAACTTGAGCTGTTTTTTCTTGAACTGCTTTTGTCAAATCATCTGCAGTGATGTCGCCATTTTCAAATTTTGTTTTATAGTCTTGGAAAGTATCGACTGCCAAATCTTTGTAGTCGCTAGCTTTTTCCACCACTTGATTTTGATAAGCTTTAGGATCTTCTTTGAATGAAGCGATTTCTTCATCAATACGTGCTTTAACAGCTTTACCTTTTTCAGTTGTAAAGAAGTAAGCTGCTGCAGCTCCAGAAGCTACACCAATGATTAGGGTGTTTAAAAATTTACTCATGAAAAGACCTCCTTATTTTTTCTTGTCTTTTTTACCAAATAGTTTTGAAGCAACCTTACCGATAGCAAAGGCTGAACCTGCTTTACCGACACTTGCTCCTGCTGCACTTGCTTTCGCACCGAGATAACGAGCTTCAGTATTCAAGTCAGAGACACTTTCTGAAAGCTCAGCTACTGCTACGAAGAGAGGATCGATTGTTTGAACTTTTTCATTAACATCTTCAACCAAGACGTTTGCCTTAGCCAAGATTTCATTTGTTTGATGAAGGGTTACATTAATATCTGTACGAAGCACAGCAACTGTTTCTTCAACTTCTTTAACCACATGACGGGTACGAAGTAGAGTAGGGATTAATGCAATGAGAAACGCAGCAAGTGCGATTGCGATAATAAGAAATGCAATTTCTGCCATAGTTTAGGACTCCTTTGACCTTTTTAAAAGGTCGCTACAAGAAAACTGAAGTAGAATCTCCAGTTTCCAGTGACCTTTGTTATGATAATTTTCATTATATTATAACAAAGTCTGAGCTATATGACTAGTTTTTCATTTTATAATCTGCCTCTGGGCGTTGCTTTCGCAAATAGAGCAAGGTTGCACCCAAGATGATAATAGCGATGCTAACCCATTGAGAAACACGCAAGCCAACAAACATGAGGCTATCCGTACGCATGCCTTCAATGACAAAACGTCCAAGACCATACCAGATAAGGTAAAATGAGGTCACATCTCCTTGACGCAGTTTCTTATTAAAGCGTCTTAGTCCTAGGATAATGATAAATCCGACCAAGTTCCAGAGACTTTCGTAAAGAAAGGTCGGTACACGATAACTACCATCAATGTACATCTGCTGGCGAATAAATTCTGGGACATAATTCAGATGACTAACTGCTTTTCCGTAGGCCTCCTGGTTAATAAAGTTTCCCCAGCGACCGATACTCTGAGCAATCATAACGCCAGGTGCCGCGATATCTAGAAAATCCAAGACAGCAATGGCATGACGTTTAGCAAACCAATAGAGGACAGCTGCTCCAGCAATCAAGCCACCATAGATGGCAATTCCACCATTCCAAATTGCAAAAATTTCAGAAGGATTTTGACTGTAGTAGGACCACTGGAAGATCACATAGTAGAGCCTAGCACCAACAATGGCTATCGGAAAGGCAAGAAGAATAAAATCTAAGATGTTTTCAGGGTCAATTCCCTTTTCAGGAGCCCAACGCTGAGCCAGATAAACGGCAAGTAAGAGACCAGATACGATACAGATGGCATACCAATGAATACTAATGGGGCCAAGCCTTAGAGCAATAGGATCAATAGTAGCAAACATTAGTCTTCACCATTCTTACTAATGAGGTTGGTCAAACGTTCTTCAAAGGTTTTGGTTGCATCAAATCCCATTTGCTTAGCACGGTAGTTCATGGCTGCAGCTTCGATAACGACTGATACGTTACGGCCTGTCTTAACAGGAATGCGGACACGTGGAATCTTAACGCCTTGCAATTCGATTTCTTCATTCCCATTTCCAAGACGATCAAAGACCTTACCGTCTTCAAAATTTTCAAGATAGATGGCCAACTGAACTTGAGAAGAATTACGGACAGCACTAGCTCCGTAGAGACTCATGACATCAATGATACCAACCCCACGAATCTCAAGAAGATGGCGGAGGATTTCCGCAGGCTCACCCCAGAGAGTTTCCTCATCCTTAGCATAGACATCCACACGGTCGTCAGCGACTAGACGGTGACCACGTTTCACCAACTCAAGCCCTGTTTCACTCTTACCAATACCAGAATCGCCCTGAATGAGAACACCCATGCCGTAGATATCAACCAAAACACCGTGAACGCTAGTACGCTCAGCCAACTGTGCATTAAGGTACCAAGACATATCACCTGAAAGAGAGGATGTGCCGTTACGACCTTGAAGAACCGCAACGCCATTTTCTTTAGCTGCTCGATACATCTCCTCAGGAATATCAAGTCCACGCGCCACGATAACAGCAGGTGTCTCTTCTTTAAACATGTTACTGAAAACAGAGTAACGGTTGTGGTCAGTCAAAGTTTTAAGGTAAGACCACTCCTTCATCCCAACCAATTGAATACGCTCTGGTGAATAAAAATCAAAATATCCTGTCATTTCTAAACCAGGGCGAGAGATATCAGCGGTTGTGATTGGTTTTGACAATAGTTTTTCATTCCCATAGATAACCTTAAGCTTAAGCTTATCAACCAGCATTTTAACGGTTACTGTCATATTATTTCCTCCGATTATTTACTAGTTTCATTGTATCATAAAAAGGTTTTCAATGCGGTTCTCAAAGCAAAAAAGACCTGTGACTAGCACCAGGGCCAATCATAGGTTAATGTCTATTAACAATTACTTACCAATTCCACTCATCTTCAACAGGTTCAGCGTTTTTACGTTTGCGTCCATCCTTGAGCTTGATTTCGGGATAAATATCTTCTTTGTAAGGAAGGAGAAAGGCTAAAACCAAGTATAGAAAGATTCCAAACTGCGTTGAAACCATGAGAATAATAGCCAAAATACGAGCTAGAGCTAGGTCCCAGCCAAACTTATCTGCCAAACCTGCAACAACACCGGCGATGAGTCTATTTTTTCGTGTCTTATAAAAACGATTTGACATGGTCTTCTTCTCCCATCATTTCTTTGATTTAATTATATGATTTTTTTAAACTAAAAAAATCAGCCCTAGGACTGATTTAGAAAAATGAGCTTTCCTCGACAGAAACCGCAGCCAAATTTCCGTGTATTGACACGGCGTTTGCGACGGTAAATACGACCACAGGATTGGCATTGATAGAGGTAGTAGTTCTCCTCTTGACCTTGCATCTTTGGAGCGTATCTAAGGCCATCGACCTTGGCTAGTAAGTCCTTGAAATCTCTATCCGCATGCTTGTAGCCCTTGCCCTGAAAATAAAGGTGGTAATGACAGAGTTCGTGGCGGACGATTTTTCGAAAGGTTTCAAGACCATGTTCCTCATAGAGTTTTGGGTTAAAATCTAAATGACCATCCTTGGGAAAGAACCGCCCTCCCGTAGTCCGAAGACGCTTATTCCACAGGGCTTGGTGCTTAAATTCCCAGCCAAAATCTTCTATGGAAACAGTCTTAACATAATCAGTTAGATTCACGTGGATTCACCAAGGAGAGATTGAGTTTTTCATGCTCTAAGTCAACTTTTGATACCCACACGGTAACCAAATCCCCAACAGAAACGACCTGACTTGGGTGGTTAACGAAGCTCTTACTCATCTCTGATATGTGGATAAGGCCATCCTCATGGACACCGATATCCACAAAGGCACCAAAGTCCACAACGTTACGGACCGTTCCTTCAAGTTTTTGTCCTACTGACAAGTCTTTGAGTTCAAGAACATCTTGACGAAGCACTGGTGCTTCAAAATCGTCACGGAGGTCACGGCCTGGTTTCAAAAGGTCAGCAATGATATCTTTGAGGGTTTCCTGTCCAAGTCCCAATCCTTCCGCTGTTTCTTTAAGATTAAGAGCCTTCAATTTTGCCTTGGCAGAGTCGTCCAAGTCTGTGATAGCCAACTGCTTGAAGAGGGCTTTTACCGCTGGGTAAGACTCTGGGTGGACCCCTGTATTATCCAAGATATTCTTGGCATTTGGAATACGAAGGAAACCGGCGGCTTGTTCGAAGGCCTTGGCACCAAGACGTGGGACTTTTTTGATTTCCGCACGTGATGCAATCTCACCATTCTCCTCACGGTAGGCGACGATATTTTCAGAGATGGTCTTGTTGAGTCCTGACACGTGTGACAAGAGGGTACTACTTGCCGTATTGACATTAACACCAACTTGGTTAACCACGGTATCGACGACGAAATCAAGATTTTCAGAAAGTTTCTTCTGACTAACATCATGCTGGTATTGGCCTACTCCGATTGATTTAGGGTCAATCTTAACCAACTCAGCCAATGGGTCTTGAAGACGACGGGCAATGGAAATGGCAGAGCGTTTTTCGACCGTCAAGTCTGGGAACTCATGGCGGGCCAACTCTGATGCAGAGTAGACAGAGGCACCACTTTCATTGACAATAACATAAGAAGTCTCTGGAAAATCCTTGAGGACTTCTGCTACAAAAGCTTCACTCTCGCGACTGGCTGTTCCATTACCGATAGCGATAATCTCAATGGCATGCTTCTTAATGAGGTCAGCCAAGTCTTTCTTAGCTTGGGCAATCTTAGCCTGACTGGCTGGAGCCACTGGATAGATAACTTGCGTCGTAATGAGCTTACCAGTTTGGTCAACCACGGCCAACTTAGCCCCTGTACGAAAGGCAGGGTCAAAACCAAGTACCATCTTACCTTTAAGAGGCGATACAAGGAGAAGGCTGCGAAGATTTTGAGAGAAAAGTTGAATCGCACCATCTTCTGCTGCTTCAGTCAACTCGCTACGGATACGACGCTCCATAGCTGGAATGATTTTCTTCTTGAGAGATTGGTTGATGACTTCCTCGATATAGTCATTTTTTTGTTTGAAACGGGCACTGTAAAAACGGTGCATTTTCTCAAGATTGTGCTTAAAGGCTACTTTAATAACGCCTAGTTTTTCCCCACGGTTAAGGGCTAAGGTACGGTAACCTTGAAGTTTAGAAACCTTATCCTCAAAATCATAGTAGATTTTGAAAGTTTCTTTTTCATCCAGCGATTGATCCTTGAGGGTTGAAGTGATGTCACTGTTGTTCCAGATTTCGTTGTAGGTCCAAGAGCGCAAGCTATTGTCCTCAGAAAAGGCCTCAACCAAAATATCCACAGCACCAGCAAGAGCCTTGTCAGCTGTTGGAAAGGCTTCAGATATCAGCTTTTCAGCTTCAGCCTTGAGGTTTGGACTATTTTGCAGGATAAGACGAGCCAAGGGGAATAGACCTGCTTCACGGGCAACCGTCGCCTTGGTGCGGCGTTTTTCCTTATAGGGAAGGTAGAGCTCTTCCACATCTGCCAGTTTTTCAGCGGCTTCAATGGCTGCCTTGAGTTGGTCGGTCAATTTACCCTGTGCCTCAATCTTGGCAAGAACTGTTTCCTTACGGTCTTGAAGAGCAGTCAAGGACTTGTCCATATCAATGATGGCCTTGATTTGCGTTTCATCCAGATTGCCTGTTTTTTCCTTACGGTAACGGGCGATAAAGGGGATGGTATTGCCTTCTGCGGTCAATTCTAAAACAGTTTCAACTTGTTGTTTTTTTAGGCCCAATTCCTGAGCCAATGTCTCTAAATTACGATTTTCCATAAGTTCTATTATACCACGAGAGGAGATTTGCTTGGGCAGAAAACCTTGTAGCTGAAGCAAGAATTTTTAAGCAAGAGGTAGTATAATAGAAAATGTTAGGGGCTATTTCTCTCAGAAAGGACGCCCTTAGTATCTTTTGTAACTGAACTCGGGCTATTTCTTTCGGAAAATAGATACATCCTCCTAGAAGCAGAGCTTCTTCGTCTGATGCCCTAATTTTCTGTCAGAAATAACGCCCTCAGTATCTTATGTAAACTCGGAGGCTTTTTATGGCAGTTATTCAGAAAAAAACAAATGAACTTGAAAGCATGATGGCATCATTTGCGGCTATCCCTGATTTTGAAAAGGCGGGAACTGATCCTAAGAAGGACAAACGTCTTCAAGAAGATAAGAAGAAATAATTTTTATGGCTATTTTTCATCAACTACCAGATAGCGTTTTGCAGCTTCTGGCAGTTTTTCTATCGATTATTATCGAAGCTCTGCCCTTTGTTTTGCTGGGAAGTATCCTATCTGGCTTTATCGAGGTCTTTGTGACTCCTGAAAAGGTCCAAGACTTCCTTCCTAAAAACAAGGTCCTGGCTATTCTCTTTGGAACCCTTGTTGGTTTTATTTTCCCTTCTTGTGAGTGTGGGATCGTTCCAATTATCACGCGCTTTTTAGAGAAAAAAGTGCCTAGCTACACGGCTATTCCTTTCATGGCAACTGCTCCTATCATTAATCCAGTCGTTCTCTTTGCGACCTATACGGCCTTTGGGAACTCTTGGTACTACGTTCTTTTACGTTTCGTCGGGGCTTTCTTGATTGCCATGATTTTGGGAATCTTGCTGGGCTTTGTGGTGGATGACCAGATTCTTAAGGACAATCGTAAGGCCAGTCATGTTCACGACTATAGTGGTTTGTCAGCTGGTAAGAGAGTCTTTCAAGCTCTGGTTCATGCTGTTGACGAGTTCTTTGACACTGGGCGTTACTTGATTTTCGGGAGCTTGGTGGCTGCCAGTATGCAGACCTACCTACCGACCCGTATCCTCACGACCATCGGTCATAATTCAGTGACAGCTATCCTGATCATGATGCTTCTGGCTTTCATCCTCTCGCTCTGTTCAGAGGCGGATGCCTTTATCGGAGCTTCGCTACTCTCTAGTTTTGGAGTAGCACCAACGGTGGCCTTTCTCATCATTGGTCCTATGGTTGATATCAAGAACTTGATTATGATGAAACACCAGTTTAAAACACGCTTTGTCGGTCTCTTTGTAGGAACCGCAAGTCTGGTGACAATCATTTACTGTCTGCTATTGGGGGTGATTTAATGTTACGTTTTCTCATCTTATCTGGGTATTTTGAGCTCGTCATGTACTTGCAAGTTTCTGGTAAGCTCAACCAGTACATTAACATCCACTACTCCTACTTGGCCTACATTTCCATGGTGCTTTCCTTTATCCTTGCTGTGGTTCAACTCATTGTTTGGATGAAGCAGATGAAGGTTCACTCGCATTTGTCAGGGCGAGTAGCCAAGGTAGCCAGCATCGTTCTCTTGGCCTTTCCAGTCCTCACGGGGCTCTTGGTTCCAACAGTAACCTTGGATGCCAATACCGTATCAGCTAAGGGCTATCATTTTCCACTGGCGGCAGGGAGCGATCCTAATCAGGCCGACCAAGAGGGAACGACTATCCAGTACTTAAAGCCAGACACCAGCTCCTACTTCACCTCCTCAGCTTATGAGAAGGAAATGACCAGAGAGCTCACCAAGTACAAGGGACGTGAGACCATCCAGATTACCACAGAAAATTACATGGAAGTCATGGAGCTCATCTACCTCTATCCTAACGATTTTGTGGGCAAGAAGGTCACCTATACCGGCTTTGTTTACAATGACCCACAAACCAAGGGTTATCAGTTCATCTTCCGTTTCGGAATTATCCACTGTATCGCCGATTCAGGTGTTTACGGATTGGCGACGACAGGAAGTGAGCAAACCTTTAAGGACAATACCTGGGTGAAAGTCACTGGTACCATCACTGTGGATTACTATCAAAATCTTAAACAGAGCCTGCCTGTCCTCAATTTAACTGAGGTTAAAGAGGTCGGTCAGCCTGACAACCCTTATGTTTATCGCGTATTTTAAAAAGCCAAGTTCAGTTGAACTGGCTTTTTCTTCTTGTATTAAAAACATTTGTCTAGGCTTCTTTTGCTAGTGCCGCTGCTTTTTCAAGGGCTTGATCGGTCGACTCGCAGATATGGTCTGCTCCTATAGTCTGGATAAATCCTGATTTTTCAAGCACTCGGTAGGGTTGTGGATTGACGTGAGAAAGAAGCAAGGTCATGCCACGTTTTTGACAAATGGCCAGAGTTTCCTCAAGGGCATCTAGGCCTGAGATATCCATGGCTGGAACGTTTCGCATGCGTAGGATGAGAACATTCTTAGTTTCATCATTGATCACATTCAAGAAGTTATTGGCTGCACCAAAGAAGAGGGCACCAAAAACCTCATAGACGACAGCATTTTTAGGAACTTGTTTCAAGTCGCTATCCTCAGACAAAACTGGATCATCCAGATTTTCCTTGTCCACCCACTGACGGATTTGAGCCACGTCCGACATGCGTTTGAGGAAGAGGAAGGCTGCTAGGACCATACCAAATTCGATGGCAACTACTAGGTCAAAGAAAACAGTTAAGATGAAAGTCACTAGCAGAACCGCCACATCACTCTTAGGGGCACGTTTGATCATACGACCAACTGTACGCCAACCGCTCATGTTATACCCGACAATCATAAGGATTGAGGCTAGACAGGTCATGGGAATCAATGAGGCGTAAGGCATGAGGAAGAGTAAAATCAGAAGCAAGGTGAAGGCATGAACCATACCTGCTACTGGTGTTCGGCCACCATTTTTGACATTGGCTGCGGTACGGGCAATAGCACCCGTTGCAGGAATCCCGCCAAAGAGGGCTGACATGATATTCCCAACACCTTGGCCGACCAATTCTGCATTAGAGCGGTGATTACCACCAATCATGCCATCTGAAACCACGCAAGAAAGTAGCGATTCAATGGCAGCCAGTATGGCAATGGTGAAGGCTGGCGAAATCATTTGACGAATCAAAGAAAATGATAGGTCAGGAACCGTGAAACTTGGAAGTCCCGCCTTGATGGTGTAAAGGTCACCAATGGTTTTGACTGGGAGATGACCAAAGGCCACGATGGCTGTGGTCACAAAGATAGCAACCAGAGAACCCGGAATTTTCTGAGAAAGGCGTGGCCAAAAGATTTGAATGAGCAGGGCCAAAATACCGATAGCTAGGGTCGCCCAACTAATACTTGAAAGATGCTCTCCATAGGCAATCATCTTTTCCAGAAACTCAGCTGGCACCGACTTCATCTCAAGGCCTAGAAAATCCTTAATCTGTCCAGCCACAATCCCAACGGCAATCCCTAAGGTAAAGCCAAGTGTGATGGTTTTGGGAATGAACTTAATCAGGTCACCAAAACGCAGGAGCCCCATGATAATAAGCATGAGCCCCGCCATGAGCGTGGCAACAGTCAGACCAGCCATGCCATACTGGGCGATGATGCCATAGATGATGACAACGAAGGCTGCGGTAGGTCCACCAATCTGAACCCGACTACCTCCTAAAAAGGAAATAAAAAAGCCTGCAACCACTGCTGTGTAAAGACCTTGTTCGGGATTAACACCAGAGGCAATCGCTAGGGCAATCGACAAGGGCAGGGCAATGATAGCCACGATAACTCCTGCAACCAGGTCCTTGATGAACTGTCCCTTGGAATAATCCTTGATGGTGGTGAAAAATTTGGGTGTGATATATTTTAAAGCGTCCATTTTTTCCTCCTAACTATTATCCTAAAACTCTTTGACTTAACTCTTTTTTCAATGAGTGTCAGACGCTTATCATTTTTACAGTCTTATGATAGCACAGGAAATCCCCATTTTCTAGGGGATTGGGAGATGTAAACGTATTATTTCAAGAATTTTTTAACTTTCTTAGTTTAGAAGTGAAGGTATCAAAAAACAAGTCCAGACTATGGACTTGTTTTAACTTATCATGGCTTGATAGATTTCTCTTGAATTACCAACTGGTTGGCAAGGAAATCGGAATGTTAAGCTTGACCTTCATCTTGCTGTTGGTCACGGTAGCCTGCTCAATTTCGTAGCCGATTTCAGGAAGCTTGAGCTGAATCTGATTGTTAACCATGCGAACACCACTGCTTGACTGAGCAATACTCTTCTTGAGGTAAGGCAGAACCAGTGATTTAGGTACAGGGAGACGACCCAGGTGGGCACCTGCCAAGTCTAATAGGATGACTTCCTTGTTTGTGCTGACCGTGAAATCAAGGCTGAATGTTGATTCGATAGGTCCAAGAGACACTGGTAGCTTAGCTGTAAGATAAGAATCATTCAACTCTACAGTACTGTTTAGCAAGGTCTCGTCATTAGAATCAGCCATGCTTGCTTTTAGGATTTGACGAAACTGGTTGCTATCAAGATTAATCTCGGTTGAAACCCCACCTGATGAGAGGGACGCTCCACCAATACCAGCCTGGGCTAGATCAGCAAGAGATGTTTGTGTAGATACATTTTTTAATTGGTCCTGACTGTCAATTTTGTCCGGAATGAGTAGAGCCGCCACTGCAAAAAATAGGACAATGACGAGGACAATGAGTCGTTTAAACCATTTCCACATAGGGATACCTCATTTCAATTTTTCACTTTTGACGTCTATTGTACTGTAATCAAGGGAAAAAAGCGAGTAAGAACTGGAAATTTTCTCATATTTTCTTAATTCAAGAGGTAGGGTTCGAGAGCTTCATAGACTTTTAAGTAAGCATTGGCATAAAGGTGGACACCGTCATAGGTGTGCTCAGCCTTCTGCTCTTTCCTATCATTGACCAGCCCAGCATTACAATTAATAAAGTGGCAGCCATAGGTTTGGGCGATTTCCTCGAGTGCCTGATTACAACGGTCAAGATTTTCAGTTGTTCGCAGTTTCATCCACTGGATTGAAGCCTTGGTCTGCCAAGGTAAATGAAGATTGGCTGGGTAGAAAGCCATGAGGTAAATCTTGGTATGGGGCAAGACAGCTTGTGTTTGCTCAAGAATCTGCCTGATGTTTGCTGTCAGATGCTGGAACCATTGGTCTCCATAAGGCTCCTCGGTCATGTCATTGGTACCGATATTGATAAACACCTTGCTCGGTTGCAGATCCAAAAGTAGGGGATGGATATGCTGGAGAAATTCATCCGTATTTAGGCCACTGATACCTCGATTGTAGATGATGTCGTCGACACCTCTACTCCTAGCGATTTCACAAATTGGAAAAAGCTCCATGAGAGATGAACCTGTGAAGAGCGTCTCCCCCTTGATAGCAACCTCATTTAAGTACTGATAATTTTTAAGTTTGATTTCTTTTAATTCATCCATGATAACTTTTTTCTATATAACTTAATCTAAACGAGGGAGAAGGCAAAGAGAAGCCCTACAACCGTATTGGCCAAGGCGTGGATAAAGACACTTGGAAGAATAGAGCCACCTGCTTTTTTCTCATTGATAGCACCAAAAACGTAAGCGATGAGACTGATAAAGGCCATGATAGCCATAGCTTTTAGGTAACCAGTTAATTGGATAAACATAAGTGCATGGATGAGGCCAAATAAGAGAGACTGAACCAGATTGGCCCCCAGGAATCCTAGTTTTCCTTGTAGCCTTTTCAAAAGAAAACCTCTAAAGAAGATTTCTTCTGGCAAGGCAGTCCCTAAGATAGCGTATGCCAAGATGGCTGGAAGGGCTCCAATTCCCTTTCCAGAAAAAGCTGCTGTGGCCGTTTGGCTAGAGTCGAACCAACTAAAGACCACAATCGAAAAAAGAAGAAAAAGTAGACTAATCCCCAGAATGGTCAGTAGTAATTGCCTCTTCTGCTGACTTTCAACTTTCTTCAACCCAATCCAGTCAAAGAAACCCACCTTTTTCCTGCTCCAAATTAACCAAGTGATGAAAGGAATGACAGAGACTATGAGCAGTTCCATAATACCGTTCATCAGTTTAGATATAAATAGGGTCATGAGTTTGTCCTCCATTTCTAATCAAAAGACAGCTTCGTTCTTTTGAAAACGATTACCTTTACACCTTGATTATACTACTTTTAGGGGAAGAAAAAGCCCATTTTCACCAGTCTTGCCACGTTTCTTTGGCACGAATCACACGGTCTTGCTTATAGTCAATATGGTAAACACGCTAACCACCAATCCAATCGTCCTTCAGCTTGTACTCAACACTTCCTTGAAGGTCGTCACCCTTGCCCAAGAGCTTCTCAACTTCTTTTCTCGTCATGCCCTCAAGCTGATACTGCCGGTGAAAACTCCACATGAGTTTATGGCGCATGTGATCTGGGGTACGAGCCCATTTTTCAAGAGTAAAAATCCGGTCTCGCGGGACAATGATAGCAAAATGAACCAGACAAATGATTTCGATAATTAACCACAAGGCTTTTCGCCTTTTTCGTCTGGTTTCTGGGGTAAGATATGCCATAGGACTACCTTACTTTCTCTTGCTTCCAATGGTCGTCCAAAATCACTGAGTGCTCTTTCGAAAAGCGAATAAGGATATCTCTGGCAACTTGTTGGGATACACGTGCGACATTTGTCAATTCTAATCCTAGCTCAGGTGTGTCGTGTTCCAAACGGTACTGGTCATCCTCGTACTCAACAAAGATAAAACTCATTGACCCTTTTTCGCTATAAGTGAGATAGAGACTATCGTAGGATACTGGGAGTTGCACCAAGGCATCCCAGATATCACTGTCACTTGGGTTTGTCATCGTCGCATAGTCTACCTGATTAGCTGTCGAAATACGCATGACAAGGCCTTCTACTGCTTTCTTTTTAGGTGCAAGCCACTTAAACAAATGCATCGTTTTCCTCCTTTAGATGATGATTCCTTTTTGCTTGAGATTGTCCAGACATTCCTGTAAATAGGCAGTATCATGCTCTGGGTAAATGATGACTGGTAGTTTCTCCACTTCAAACTTATCGTAGGCTGGCATCTGCTTGCCTCGATACTCCTTGTCCAACCACTCTGGGCTGACACGATAGCCACGTTTCGCCATTTCTTGCATAATAAGCTCATGGTATTTAAACAAGCGGTACGGTGAATAATCAAAAACATAGTTAACCGTAGCATGTTTGCGTTGCCATCCCTTGCCACGAAGAGCACAACATTCTCGGTGTTGTCCTAATAATTGCTGACGGGGTAGTTTTGCAATCAAGTCTTGATGCCACAGTCTCATTTTGAACCCCCATTAATTAAGGTCGACTCTTCCAGATAGCGATTAGGATACTTGCTGAGGAGCTCTTTGACAGATTCCACTAAACACGTCTGAGGAATTTGGCCTGCTGCGTAGCTATCCAGTTGGGCCATAAACTTTTCCTTTTCGCTAGCGGTTGCTTTCTTCTTAAAATACCCCCAGATATGTTGGAAGGCATTGACGACCTGACCAGGATTTTCAGGAAGGTCAAGTGCTTGATCAATGTAGGCTTGAACCTGATCCAAACTAACCTCTTCGTTCTTGAGATAGTTACGGATTTCCAAGTAAAGCTTATTAGAATGGCTGAGCACCAGGTACTTATTGGCTGCCCAAAGTCGCTCGCACTGGCGACGTGGATTGGTAGTTGTCATTAGGAACCTTCCTTCTTGCTTTTTATCAGTATAGCATAGTTTAAATAGGGATAATAGATTATGCTTTTAAGAATCCGAAAGAGTGATTTTCAAGCATTTTCAGAAAAGGTTTTTTGCTTGGTTTGTTTGTAAGCGTTTGCTATACTTAAGATATCAAAGAAAGGAGACAAGCCTATGACATTGTCCAAAAAACTCACACTTTCTCTTGCCTCTATGGCAGTTCTTGGTCTTTTAGCAGCCTGCTCAAACCAGAAAGCTCAAACACCTGAAAGCTCTGCTAACACCCAACAAAGTTCAAGTAAGGTTTCATCTTCACAAAGTTCTGAAGCCTCTAAACAAACTGAAGGGCTAGATGGCACCTATAAAGGGACTGACGAAAATGATCGCATTACTCTTACCATCTCTGGAAATACTGGAACTTGGGAAGAGAACGAGGCAGATGGCGAGAAGGAAAGCAAGCCTGTAACAGTTAACTCTGACAATCAAAGTCTAACAATTGGTGACGACACCAAATACTATAAACTCGACGGTAACCAACTGACTATTGAAGATGATGACCATGATCCAAATGATACGGTTGTCTTGATGAAATAAGATGAAAAACCTTAGCCAAACCACTCTCTGGAATTTAGCTAAGGTTTTTTATGTTATACTATAGGCAGAAAGAAAACGGATACAAAGAGGAGGTTGACGATGACTCAAAGAAGATTATGGGTGACGCTATTTGTTGTGTCGATTATTGTAACTCTTATTGGACTGGGATTTGCTGTCTATAACTATTATGTCTTTGATAAACCTTTCATGACTACCACTACAAAAGGCTTACTAGCAGCCTTTTTCTTGTGTGCGACAATGATTGCCATTAATCTATCCAAACCAAATAAGAAGTAAAGATAAGAAAGAGGTATAAGTTTACGGACTTATACCTCTTTTCATACAACATTACTTAATCTTGTGTTTGTTCATTTTTTCTTCAAAGATGCCTGTCATGATTTTACGCAACTCTTGGCCTTCTTTTTCAGTCTTTAGATGATGAAGTCAAACGAGTCACCTCCTAAAAATGACACTATGTCATTGTCTCAACAAATAGGAAAGAAAAGCTCCCACCGAAATTCAGTGAGAGGTTAAAGTCTATTTCTATGATTTTCTCATAGCCACTAGCCAAGAGGATACTAGGATTTCGAAAATAACCAGAGGGATAATCTGAGTGAGTGAACTCTGAACCAGCATAAGGACAGCCAGACTATCAATTAGCATATGGGCAAGAATACAAGGAACAGCTCCTTTCGAGTACTCTTTGAGAGCTCCCAAAAGAAAGGTATTCCCTAAAATCATCAGGTAAAAGATGAGATAGTTGGACGAGCCTGCTGTAATCCAAGGGAGTTGATAGATAGGGATATGCCAGAGGAACCAAACAATGGAAAGAACCATCATTTTAGTTATAAAGTGCTTACTAAAGTAAAGATGTTCTTGTAAAAACCAACGCCAACCGACTTCTTCCAGACCGCCATATAAAAAGGTCCAGGGGAGATATAGGAAGAAGGCTAAGAGGGAGTTCCCAGTAAAGCGAACATTCATGAGCAAGATTGAGATCCCATAATAGATGACGGGGATGATGAAAGCTAGAATCCAGGATAGGTGACTTTCTTTTTGAAAAAAGACCTTTTTGAAAAAATCTCCAAAGGATTTGATTTCACTCAATACAAGAGAATAGATAGCCGCCATCATCAGGGGAATTAAGTTCATCAGGATAAACAGTAGTGAGGCCCCCATACTACTCCTATCTGGGAAACACCAAAGGATAACTTGCCCTACTATAAATGTAGGAAGGAGGGCAGTCAGTGCATACCAGATAGCAACTGATTGTTTTGAAATAAATTTGCTCATTTTTCCTCCGTAACGGGATGATAAATCAGATAAATCGCACCTTAATCCGCATCGACTCAAAGATGGTATTGTTCACGATCTTTATAAATCTTACTTAATCTTGTGTTTATTCATTTTTTCTTCAAAAATGCCTGCCATGATTTTACGCAACTCTTGGCCTTCTTTTTCAGGAAGGTCCCCTTGGCGTTTGGCTACTGCGTAGAGTTCAGGATATTGCTTGGCTACACGCTCCACCGTCTTGGTCGTCGCATGCCCTCTGACAAAGAAAGGAATGCGTTTAATCCATTCTTGCGGTACGAGAGCGAGCAACTTCTTAGCCGCTTCCTTGTCAGAAATCTCAGCTGTACTCAAACCTTTTTCGATTTGCTTTTGTTCTTGTTCTGTAAAATCTTTTAATTCCATTACTACTTCCTCTTTATCTTTATATAGTAGATTTTACACCCTTGTATGAGAATATACAACTGATTGAGATTGATGGACAAGACATGAAAGCTAGACTCATTTTTTTCCAAAAATACCATACAAAAAAATCTGATGGATTTGCCCAACCTCTGTCTCTAAAATGTCACTATGGGCTAATTGATTTCCCATACCATTAAGAGCATCCATAACATTTAAAATAAGCTCTGTCGATAAGTCTTCAGCAATAGCCCCCTCTTCTTTTCCTAGCTCAATATAAGCACGATAGATATCACGTTTTTTTGCAGTGATCGCTTTCGCTAAGAGAGTTGAAAAAGTAGGTTCTTTCACCAATTTATCTTGAAAATATTCCGAGATTTGCTGACTCATTTTCTCCTGACATAGGGAAAAAGCATGGTCTAATTTTGTTTTAAAATCTAGATCGCTGTTTAAAATATCCTCAGCTTGCTGGGTTATTTCTTCAAACAAGTCATTAACACAGAGAGCTACCAAATTATCTTTGCCCCCGAAATAATTGTAGATAGAAACTGGTGATACTTCTGCTACCTCTGCAATAGATTTTATACTCGTTTCCTTAAAACCTTTTTCTTTAAATAATTGTAAGGCTGCTTGAATAATCGCTTGCTTCTTTTTCTCAGTCGTCTTTTGATATTGATTCATGTAAACACCTCTGTTACTACCAATTGTAGTATAAGTTTGAAATAAATGAGCATATATTTCATTTTTTCTTGCTATTCTTACTAGCTTTCTCTATAATAAAGTTTGAATTTTAATCATGTATATTTCAAATTTTATTTTCAAAAATGGGAGAGAACATGCTTATTCAATATCTTATAAAGCAATCTAGAAAACCGAGTGGTCTTGTCGGTCGATTGATTACCAACATCTGGTCGTCCTATTTCAAGGAACTCAGCCTTTGGGCAATCAAACAAACCACTATCCCCAACAATAGTCGGATTTTAGAAATCGGCTATGGCGGTGGCAGCACTATTAAGAACCTTCTTGAGTTAGATAAAAATCTTGACATTCATGGTATTGATATTTCCGAAGAGTCTTATCATACTGCTAGACGAATTCATTCAGAGGCTATAGAAAACGGAAGTGTTAAGCTGAGGATTGGTAATGTAGCAAACCTTCCCTATCAAAATAATTATTTTGATTTGGTCTTTGCTATACAGACACATATTTTCTGGGAAGATTTAAAGCAGAGTTTTCAGGAAATCTATAGAGTCATGTCCAATCCTTCCACTCTGATTATTGCTTCCGAGAAAGAAAAAATAAAATATCATATGACAGATTGTGAAACAAGCCATGAATTGAAACAGTTGTTAACAAGCATTGGCTTTTCAAAGATTGAAGAAAAGCAAAATTACAAATGGGTTGTGTATGTTGTCACTAAGAGTGATTAGGAAATT
>OLYA01000566.1_pt1 | contig 19052 bp, 16 predicted proteins | sample 1674361 | NCBI WGS metagenome assembly OLYA01 (sample SAMEA103958165, study PRJEB25191) | human gut metagenome | biome: human-associated habitat [ENVO:00009003]; feature: intestine environment [ENVO:2100002]; material: feces | place: Germany | collected 2013/2015
CGTATGCAGCCGTATGCAGTCCGTATGCACTTTTTCGGCTCGAGCAGGAAGCTAGGCGGGAGTAGGGCTGAGTAGACATCAAAGAAGCCGTATGCACTTTATGCACCTCTTTTGGGAGTTGGAGTCTTTTCGGCCTTTTTCCTTTTAAGGGAAGTGCATACGGTGCATACGGCTGCATACGATCGGAAGCCAAATCGGGCCTTAGCCCTACTGCCCGTAGGCATTGGAGCCTCTTCCGTCCACCGAAACCGAAAGTGCATACGGCGGTGCATACGGCTTTCCGGCCGAAAAACCCCTATCGACCCCCTATTATCAGAACGCCGCGACTTGTTCGGCATGGCTTCGGAGCCGATGGACGGCATCCGCCCCTGCGGGCCGTTCCAAGGCCCCTTCCGCGGGCTTCCCGCCGTCCACCGGGTCGGAAACGGTCCCGGCCGCCAAAGGCCGCCGAAGGGGCCCTGGAGCGCCGGACGCATAGCGTGTGGGTATGAACGAAGAACCAACGATCGCCGCCAGCCTCGCCGGGGAGAGCCCGGCGGCATTGGCGGACATCCACGACGAGAGCGCCCGCGACAACGGACTGCTCGCAAAGGCCAACGACATCATCGACGCCCTGCCATGGGGGCAGGCGTCCATCCTCAGACGCGCGTTCCGCGTCGCCTCCAAATACGGCGGCATGGACCCCGTCGAGGCGCAGGCCGTCAGCGGCCTCGTGCGCGACTCCTGCATCAGGGCCGCCATGGCCGCCTAGGACGAAAGGAATGGGACGGCCCCGGCATCCGATGGATCGGATGCCGGGGCCGTCCTTCGTTCCTGCGCGGAACTACATCTCGCGGCGGCGGGAGGCCACGCCGACGCCGATGCCCAGCATGGCGAGCAGGGCGGCGATCGCGGCGGCGGGGCCCACGCCCTTGCCGGTGGAGGACAGGGCGGCCAGCGCCGCATCCGACTCCACATGCACCGTGTAGACGGTCCTGACGAGCCCGTCGGCGCTGGTGGCGGTCAGCGTGACCGTGCGCCCGTCCTTGTGGACGGTGACGGACGTGCCGGTCGTCTTGTCGAACACCGGCGTGATGACGTACCGGTCGGCGTTGCCGACCTTGACGGTGTACTCCAGACGTTTCGGGTCGAAGCCGGACACGAGCCTTCCGTCGGCCTTGATGCCGGTCAGCTCCGCCTTGTGGGTCGCGGCCGTCAGATACGTGACGGTCACGTCGCGGACCGCGTAGGTCCGTCCGTCGGAGGCGAGCACGCCGATGGAGTAGGTCCAGGTCATGCCGCCCTTGCGGGCCGAGGTCACGTCGACCGTCTGCCCGTCATAGGACTCGTAGGCGAACGTGCCGCCCTCGGGGATGGTGACGGAGTCGCCGTCGGCCGGATGGTAGACGCCCTTGAGCGTGTAGCCCACCGACTTGAGTGTCGTGTTGTCCTCCGACGGGTTCGGATCCTTGGACACGAGCCCGGTCGGGTCGGACGGCTTGAACGCCTCGTCGGCCGTCGGCGTCGCATGGTCGCGGACCAGCGTCACCGAGTACGTGCGGCTCTCGCCGTCCTTCGACACGGTCCACCACTGGGTCGTCGCGTACGCGGTCTGGCGGGAGTCCCCGGCGCGCACGTCCTGCCCGGCCTCGGGGACCGGGACGACCAGCACCCTCTCGTCGGCGCCCGCGTGGATCGTGTAGTCGACCACGTCCTTGGAATAGCCCTCCAGGGCCTTTCCGTTGACGGTGAAGCCCTTCAGGGCCGCCTTGTCGTTGCCCACGACCTTCGGCGCCGACTGGAACGGCACGGTGACGCGCACGTGCCTGACGGCCCACCTGAAGGCGTCGCCGTCGCGCCTGATGTAGCGGATGGAGACGAGGATGACCTCCGTGCCGTCGGGCTTGACCGTGGATGTGGTCGACACGTCGGACACGCTGCCGCCCTTCTCCGCGGACACGGACCATTTCATGTCCAGCAGGGACCTTGGCTGGGCGGGCAGGACGATGGAGTCCGGCAGCTTGTCGACCGTGGTCGGCATGCCGGGCACGGAGACGGGAACCGTGGTGCCGTCCGCGGCCGTGTAGGACAGGGACAGTCCGATCGACGCGTCGTACGTGTAGGTCAGTCTGCCGGTGACGCGCACCTTGGAGCCGTGGGGGTCCTTGCCCTCGAACACGGCCGTGCGGCGCAGCCGGGTCTTGTCCGGCTTGCCGTCGACGCGGATCGGCGCGGTCTCCAATCCGGAGAGGGAGGTCCTGTCCAACGTCGAGCCGTCGGACAGGGTGATGCGGTCCGTGTCGTAGCCGGCCGGATCGTCCTTGGTGCCCAGGGTGCCGTCGTACGTGGCGCTCCAGACCCCGTCGTCGCCCTTGGAGAACACGGCGCCCCCGCCCGGTCCGCCGTCGGAGACGGTGGTCTCCGTCCCGTCGGCGTATTCGTAGGCGACCTTGAACGACGCCCGGGGGGCGGAGCCGGTCAGCGTGCCGGAGACGACGCCGATGCCCAGCTTTTTGGAGCCCTGGACGAACGATCCGCCGGCGGCCTTCAGGTCGACGGTCCTGCCGTCCGCGCCGACCGCCTTCACATCCTCGGGGGCGCCGTCCAGTGTGACGTGGCCGGTCCATTCGCCGTCCTCCCGCGTCAGGGTGACGTTGTTTACGGTCCAGGAGGAGACCTCGAGGGCGTCGATGGCGTCGGAGATGGCTTTCGCCCGGGCGTCAAGCTCCTTGCCCGTCGCCGAGCCCGAGTCGAATCCGTCGGTCAGAAGCGCGTCCAGCCTTCCATAGGAGTCCTCCGTGTAGTCCCGGGCCTTGAGGGCGCGGGCATTGGATGCGGCGCCGGAATACGCCTTCTCCTGATCGGACTTCCCGATAAGCGCCTTCTGCGCCCTGTCCAGCGCGGACGCGTCGGCCTTCTGCGTGTCCCCGTCCTTGTTCCGGTCCCTCCTGGCCTTGGCGTACGCATCGTCGAACGCGGACTTCTCGCCGGCCATGCCGGACCCGTAGGTCAGGCCGCGGGCGTTGAGGGCGTCCGCGGCCGCGATGGCGTCCTTCAGGCTTTGGCCGGTCTCGTACTCCGGGGCGTCCATGACCGTCCGAAGCGTGGCCGTGGCGTCGGCGTACCTGTCGTCCCCGGCCTTGTCGTCGGTGGCGGAGGCCACGTCGTTGCGGGCCGTGCCGACGGCGGCCGTCAGCCTGGTGTGGAAGCCGGCCGTGTACCGGGCATCCTTCGCCATGGCCTCCGCCTTGTCCACGGTGGCGGAGAACGTGGTCCGCTGCGTGGTGGTCAGGGCCGCCGTGGCTTTGGAGAGTGCGTCCGACAGGCCGTCCAGGGTGGCGTCGTCCGCGTCTCCGCCCGCGGCCTGGGCGGCGGCCAGGGCCTCGTCGAACGCCTTGCGGGTGGTCCTGTCCCAGTCGCGTTCCTGCGAGCCCTTGGCCGTCGCGGTTCCGATGGCCGCGTCCAGATTGGCGCGGGAGACGCGCACGGTGGCGTCGATGGCCGCGTTGATGCGCCCGGCCGCGGCGGCGCGTTCCATATCGCCCGCCTTGTCCGTGGCCTTGCCGAGGCCTCCGTCCCGGTCCAGCTCCTCCTTCAGGGTGTTGCGGCTGTCCTGCGTGTACCTGCCGTCGGCGAGCCTCGCGTTCGCGGCCTTGACGGCCGCGGCGTACGCGTCCTGCTGGCGGGTGGTGAGGGCGTCCAACGACCTGACCAGCTGGTCGGCGGCCTTCTGCCGGGCGATGTCGTGGTCGACGGTGTCCTCATCGGACAGCGTGCCCTTGGCGGCCGTGTAGGCGTTGGTGGCGGCGGTGGTGTCCGTCCAGTCGCGGTGGCCGTCGGCCGTGACCATGTCGTCGTATCTGGCGATGGCCTCCCTGACGGCGGCGTGGGTCTTCGACTCGGCGTTTTCCTCCGCGGCCCTGAGGGCCCCGGTCAGTTCCGCGGCCCTGTCGTCGCCCGCCTTGTCGTCGGACGGGTCGGTTCCGGCCGCGTCGATGGCGTCCTTCAGCGCCTTGGCCGATTCGTCGGTCAGGCGGGTGCGGTCGATGGCGTCCGCCTTTCTCGCCTCGGCCTTCAGCTCCACACGCTGGACGGTGGTCAGGGACTTGGTGGCGTCCTCCAGCGACTCCGCGGCCTTGACGCGTTCCACGTCGCCGGCCTTGGTGTCGTCGAACGGGCCTTTCGCGGCCTCGTACGCCTTGTCGAACGCGGCCTTGGAGTCCTTGTCCCAGTCACGGTCCCGCGCGGCCTTCCCGTCGGCGGCCCTGATGGCCTTGTCCAGCCGCTCCACGGCCGGATAGGACAGCGCGTCGATGGCGGCGTTCAGGTCGCGTGCGGCATCGGCGCGCACCGTGTCGTTGTCCGCGTTGTCGGCCAGACCGTCGGCGGTCTTGGCGGAGCCGCGCGCCTCCTTGACGGACTCGCGCTCCGACTCGGTGAAGCGGCCCAGGTCGAGTGCGTTGCAGCGTGCGATAGCCGCCTTCAGGTCGGCGGTCGGCTGGGACTCAAGGTTGCCGGCGGCCTTGTCCACGCTTTCCTTCATGGATGCGAGCGCGGCCTTGTCATGGCTTTCGCCGATCAGCTTGTCCGCCTGTTCGAGGATGTCGTCGAGGGTGCCCTTCGAGTCGGCGGTCGCGATGGAGTCGGACAGGTCGGCGCGGGCCTGGAGGTCCAGTCCGTTGACGGCGGCCGTGATGGCGTCGGCCTTCGACCGGCGCCGCGCGTCGCCCGCCTTGTCGTCCGTGGCCTTGAGGGCGTCGGCGTCGTCAAGCGCGGACCTCAGGGCCTGCCAGGAGGCTTCGGTGTAGTCGGATTCCTTCAGCGTCCCGGCCTGGGCCCTGGCGTCGTCGAGGGCCTTCTCGGCGGCCGACTTGAGACCGTCGGTGGCGGTCTCGAGGGCGGAGGCGGCGGTGGCCGCGTCCTGGTCGGAGGCGTCGTCCCCGACGGCCTTGGCGGCCGCGTACGCCTTGTCGAACGCGTCCTTGGAGTCCTTGTCCCAGTCGCGGTCCTGCGCGGCCTTCGCGTCGGCGGCCTTGATGGCGGCGGCGAGCCGCTCGTGGGCGGTCGGCTGGGTCTGGTTCTGCCCCTGGTCCCCGTCCGGTGCGGCCGTCTGGTCGGCGAAGGCGGGCGTGACCCCGACCCCCAGGAGTGTGGCGGCGGCCGCGGTGGCGGCGGTGGCCTTGATGATGGCGTTGCTCAAAATCCATCCTTTCGTCTTGTTCCCGTTTCCCCACGGGGCTATGCGCCGACGCATAAGCGCTCCACATGGATTGGTTCACGCAGGTGGAGGCGTTGCGGCGGGGCGACATGCCGCTGGCGGACGCCGTGTACTCGAAGGAGAGGCTGGTGCGCGCGGAGGCCGCCCGCCATCCCGATCTGACGCCCAGGCAGGAGAGGGTGCTGTCGCGCGACCCGGAGCCGCTGGTGCGGGCGCTGATCGCCATGCGCCCGGGACTCGACCCGGACCTGGCGGACGCGCTCTCATACGATCCGGACGCGCATGTGCTGCGGGCGGTCGCGGCGAGGCTTGATCTGACGGACGGGCAGAGGGCGTGCCTCGCCCGTTCGGAGGACGCGGTCGTCCAGTCGCTCATCGGACGCGCGGACGCGGCCGCCTGGCTGGACGGCCTGCCGTTCGAGCCGAAGCCGGCGGAGGGGCGCAAGGGCCTGTTCCGATGATCGAGAAGGATGTCGAGCGGCGCCTGTGCGCGCTGGCCCGCAGGCATGGCGGCGTCGCGTTGAAATGGACGAGCCCGGGCACCATGGGAGTGCCCGACCGGCTGGTGTTCCTGCCCGGCGGACGCCTGTACCTGGTCGAGGTGAAACGGCCCGGCGGCAGGCCCCGCGAGAGCCAGAAGGCCATCCACAGGCGTCTGGGACGCCTGGGATGGCCGGTGCATGTGGTGGACGACGCGGACGCGTTCTTCGCGTCACTTCCGGAGTCGCGGATCGAGGGAGAGGAGGCCGATGAGGAGCGCGGCGCCGCCGACGCCGACGATGACGCCGGGATGCGGCAGGGTGGAGATCCAGCCGGCGAGGACGGTGCCGAGGCGGGCGATGCCGAACAGGACGCCGCCGCCCACGGCGGCGACGGCCGTCGTAAGGGCCGCCGTCGATAGGTAGTCGCCCCATCCGTGCCGCGGCTCCGGCTCCGGCTCCGGCTCCTCAGGCGGCAGGGCGGCCTCGGGCGTGGGCTCCACGTCCAGGTCGGAGTCGTCCGCCTCACTCTCGAATCTGCCCGCGCCCGGCATTCCGGCCGGCCTATGCGAGCGTCCGTTCGCGTCCCTCATCGCCGGCCTCCAAGGCCGAAGCGGTCACGGAGCATGTTCGGGTGGTCGGAGGCCGGCCGCGGATCGGAGGGGACGATGCGGTCGAACTCGTCGGCGTGGAAGTCCCGGTCGTACCTGCCGTCGCCCCGGTCGTAGGACACATGTTCGATGGCCGGGTCGGGATGGGATTCGACGGACGCGGCCTGGGCCCCGTCGCGCATGCATGAAGGCGCCGACTTGGGGTCGATGACGCCATGGCCCCGCCCCTTCGGGGGCAATGGGGGCGTGGGGGAGGGCTTCCTGCGGAAGAGCCCCTTGAGACGCGTGGGGAGCGCATGGCGCGCGGCCCGCCCGCGTTCCATGCGTTCGTCCCCGGCGCGGTCGGTGATGGACGCGAGCCTGTGGGGCGCCTCCGTGGGGTCGGGGTCGTCGTCGGAGCCGACGCCCGCCTTGGGTGCGAATTGGCCCGCTCCGGGGGTTCCGGCCGGTTGATGGCTGTTGCCGTATATGTCCTGCTTGACATCCTCCCCCGCATGAATGCGGGGGATTCCCGAATCTCACGGTTCGGGTTTCTGTTCGTCACGACAAAACAAGAAGGAAGGGGACGCTAATGCGAGACCTTGGTTCCGGTTCTGCCGTCCTTGCAGACGCTGACCGCAAGCCCTGCGGCGAGGATGTTTTCGGCTGCGTTCAGGTCACGGTCGTGGCTTGTTCCGCAGTCCGGGCACGTCCATGCCCTGACCTTGAGGCCGGACATGCCCCTCGGCCCGGTCTTCGCCCCGCAATGGGAGCAGATTTGCGTGCTCGGATAATACCTGTCGATGGTTACGAGCTGTCGCCCGTACCATTCGGCCTTGTATTCGAGCATTCGACGGAACTCCGACCATCCGGCGTCCATGATGCTTCCGTTCAGCCCGGTTTTCCGGGACTGCCCGTTGGGGAGCCAATGGTTCGGATTGTCCAGGTCGGGTTTCGGCGCGCATCTTTTGGCCATGTTCTTCACGTTGAGGTCTTCGAGTACCACCGTTTGGTTCTCGCGGATTATCCTCGTGCTCAATTTGTGGAGGAAGTCACGGCGCATGTCCGTGATTCTGGCGTAGGTGCGGGCCACCTTGAGGGCGGCTTTCCGACGATTGTTGCTGCCTTTGGTCTTGCGGGACAACGCCTGTTGCTCCCGTTCCAACCGTTCGGCGAGTTTCCTGTAGTGGCGTGGGTTCGCTATGGTCTCCCCGTCGCTGGTGACGGCGTAGCTGTCCACTCCCAAGTCGATTCCGACGGCGTTCCTTCGGGTGGGGAGAGGGCGGATGGTCTCCTCCACGAGGATGCTGACGTGCCATCGTCCGGCGGCGTCCAAGCTTACGGTCACGGTGCTCGGCTCCGTCTTGCGGGGCAGTGTTCTGGACCATCGTATCGGCAATGGTCCGCGCATCTTGGCGAGCGTGAGTTCGTTGCGGTCGCCGTCCCATTTGAACGCGCTTCGCGTGTATTCGGCGCTTCCGCCGTGGGATTTGGCCTTGAACCTCGGATAGTCGCCGGTCTGCTTGAAGAAGTTGGAGAACGCCGTCTGCAAGTGCCTCAACGCCTGTTGCAGCGGCACGCAGGACACTTCGTTCATGTACGAGTATTCGGCCGTTTTCTTCCATTGGGTGAGCATGGCGCTGGTCTGGACGTAGGTGATGCTCCTGCGCTCCGCCGTCCATGCGGTGGAGCGGGCTTCCAACGCGAGATTGTAGACCTTTCGGCAGCAGCCGACCGTGCGCCTGAGCAGTTGTTCCTGCTCGGGCGTCGGGTAGAAGCGGAACCTGTACGCCCGCTTGCTTGCATGCCTTCTAACCATGTTTCACATTATATCATATCAATCTGTGAAAGGAGGACGGTTTGCTTCCTCCCCGCCCTAAAGGACGGGGTCTCCGCAAACCAAAAACGATGACGCGGGTCCTATGCGCCGAGCAGGGCGGAGCACCAACGCATTTCCGGCGGACAGGTCAGACAGATGAGCGTCAGATTGTGCGTGTGCGGCTCGCTGCCGCGCGGGTCGATGCGGAAGGCCACCAGCTGGGGGACGGGCGGTATGAGCCGTTCCGCGACTCCGACGCCGAGCACGGCGGTCAGCGACTCGGCCACGTTGTCGGGGTCGCCGAGATAATGCGGGTCGGGGTATCCGACGGAGCAGACGACGGCCATGTCCGCGCCCATCGCCTTGTCGCCCCAGGCGGCCTTGGCGCGGCGCATGATGGCGGTCTGGCGGCGCTTGCGCTCCGCGTCCGTGCCCTTCATGTTGCTGGTGAGCCATTCGCGGTCGGGAATCTCCACATGCACGGCCGCGGCCCGGGCGCCGGGCACGCAGCGGAGCAGCCGGACGAGCGGATCCTCGCCCGCGGCCAATGGGATGACCCAGATGTTGATGGTCGCGCGGCCGCCCGGCAACGGGCGCGGGTCGCGCAGGTAGCAGGTCATGGCCCGATGCGCCGGATCGTCGTCCGGCCACAATCCCATGTCGGTGCCCGCGTCGATGAGCGGCTTCAGCGTCTCGCAGGCGAGCACCGGGGACTCGCGCCGCCCGCCGACGGTGACCAGCATGACGAAGCGGTTCGTGAAGCCGGCGCCCTCCTCCTTCGCCTCGGCCCACACCTGGCGCCCGTAGGCGCGGAGGCGTCCGCGATGGCGTTTGCGGACGAGCGGCGTCTCGTCTCCGACCGTGGTCATCCACAGGGCGTCGGACACGGTGAAGGATACGGCGTAGGGTCTTGGCATGCCCCGCGGCTATGCGCCGTACTTGGCGGCGGGGACGCATGGGGCCTTGTGAAGCGTCAACGCGTCCACACGGGATTTCCTTAGCTCCCGGAGCCGGCAACGCGAAGGACGGGGAGCCGGGTTCGACTGTTACCCGGGCGATGATCCGTCCTGCGCTCCGATACGGACGGAGCCGTTCCAGGGGTCCGCAAAGGCGCGGGCTCCGGGGCGGCCCCTTTTCCTTTCCGTCCTATCTTTGCGCGCCCTTGCGCAGGTTGCAGTCGCGGCAGAGCATCTGGCAGTTCTCCGGCGACGTGTGCCCACCCGCGCTCCATGGCGTGATGTGGTCGGCGTGCATGTCGGAGAGGTCGAAGGCCCGCCCGCAGAGGGCGCATCGGCCGTCCTGCCGCTCGTAGGCGGCCCGCTGGGTGCGCTTGTCGAACGCGCGAATGCTCAGGTGCCGCTCGTCGCCGTCGAGCACGTAGGCGTAGACGCCGGACTTGCGGGTCACGTCCTCGTCGGCCATGAGCTCCGAGACGCGCTTCTCGAGCCTCGCCGGGTCCAGGTCTGTGCGCGTGTGGTTCGCGTCGTACCGTGGCCCCCACGGCAGGCCCTTCATCTCGCGGCGGTAGTGGGGGAACATGCTGTGGGCCCAGTCGATAGCGGCGCGGAAGTAGCCCCACAGCTCCTGGGCCGTCGGGTCGAGCTGATGGGATCCCATGTACTCCTCGACGGACACGCCGTGCCGTCCGGCCGCCCAGCCGAGCACCGTGGCGAGCCAGTCCTGCCGGATGGGGGAGCCCTTCATGTAGTCGCCGCCGACCTCGACGGCAGGCCCTCCCGGCCTGGAGAAGCGGGCGCGGGCGTCCGACACCCATGGCCCCGCGTAGACGGCGTTGAGCATCTCCTGGTCGGTCAGCTCCACGCCGGCGATGTTGATGATGCGGAACCAGTCGAGCTTCTCCGACTCGGCGCCCGAGCACACGTACACGGTGAGCCGATAGTCGAGGATGCGGTCCTTGACGTCCTGCGGCAGGTTGAAGAAGAATCTGCCGTCGATGCCGTAGCCGCCGGCCACGTAGGAGCAGACGCTGATGGTGCGCTGCTGGCCGTCCATGACCTCGTAGCGCGGCCGACTCCCCTCGCCGCGGTCGACCCAGTACATGACGTTGAGTGGCAGTCCCTTGAGCACGGTGCGGACCACCTCGTCGCGCTGGGAGTCGTGGTAGACGAACTCGCGCTGGTACGGCGGGCGCACGTCCAGGTCGCCCCCGTACGCGGTGACGCCCGCCTCCGCGGCGTCCGTGTAGCCTTGGGCCAGCTCGCGCACGGTGACGTGCGTCGGCTCTACCTTCATCGTGATTGCTCCTCTCGGCGTATGAGGATACGCACGTATGTCTTCCTTCCGTTGATGGTGCAGTCGTTCACGAGTCCGTTCGCCAGATTCGTGGCAATCGGATGATCGCGGTCTATCGGCTCGGTCTGCGGCGTATGGTGATGCGGGCGTACTTCGATTTGCCGTTGACCATCGTGTCCTTCGGATTGTTGAACAGCCCGGCTATCGCCGTCGCCGGACGAGTATGCGAAAGTACGGTTGTACTCTCTCTCTCGGGTGAAGACCAGGTCGCGTCCGTCATCGCCCTTGCGGAACGCGACGATGTCGAACTGGTCCGGGTTGTACTTGTCCATGAACGTGATGGGCACGCCCATGACGCCCCAATAGTCCTCGGGGATGTCCTTGACGCGGGACACCTCGATGGCGTCGTAGTTGTCGTACTTCGGATACTTCGACGGGTCGTCGGCGTAACGGCGGTAGAGGAGCAGGTCCTCATGGCGTTTTTTGATGTCCAGGTTGGTGTACCAGGCGATGGCGGGGACTTTGCTTATCTTCCGCCCGTACTTATCGCGTTCGCCGGTTTTCGATTCGTATTCCTCGGGCATGGCGAACTCCATGGCCTTGTTGAAGGAGAAACCTGGCCAGAGTCTGCCATCCCGGATCAGCGGGAAGATCTCCTTGTAGGTGATGGCATTGATGTTGCCCATGATGACGAATCTCTTGTCATGCTCCATCAGCGTCGCCACATACTCGCGGAATAGGCTGAACGGCGGATTGGTCACGACGATGTCCGCCTCATCGAGCAGTTCGAGGCACTCGCGGCTACGGAAATCGCCCGCGCCGTAGGTCCCATCGCCGTGCAGCTCCGTCAGTTCGTTCTCGCCCGAGTCGAGCAGGTTTCTGATGTCGTCCATATCCAACCCTCCGTCGCCGGTGGTGTCGCGGAACACGTTGACGACGGCCTTATAGGCTTTGCGATGGCGGCCCGTAGCGGCGTCCACGTCATCGTCGAACAGGGAGGGCTGATACTCGCCGCCGGCGATGGGGGAGCCGCTGTAGCATGTGGCTATCAGACGCTTCAATCCCAGGTGGTTGAAGTTCAATGCGAAGTGTTTGAAGAAGTCGCTCTCGAATGGGTCGTCGCAGTTGTACAGGACGACCTTGCCTTTGAAGTGGTCCTTGTAGTGGACCAATTCGTGCTCGATGTCGGTCATGCGTGTGTAGAACTCGTCGTTCTTGGCCTTCTTGGCGGCCGATAGTTGGCTGTTGCCCATGCCCTACGGCTATGCGTCACGACGGCGGACGCATATCCTCCGGGGTGTGCAAGGAGCCGACGCCATGGCGGGCGCCATGCTCTGGCTGGAGCGCCAATCCCGAGGGGAGCGGCGGGGACGCCCTTGTTCGTCAAGGGCGTCCCCGCCGCTCTTTGCCGTCCTATGTCATCCCTCCATGAGGCGTGCCAGCTGGCTCGCGTCCATGAGCGGGGAGCCGGAGCCGGCCGGCCGGACCTCCGCGGGCGCGGACGGGGCGGCCTTCGACGCCGGACGCTCCGCGGGCTCCGCGGCGGGCTCCTGTGGGGCGCCGTCGGCGGCGGGCATCAGCGACAGGGACGTGTCCCACGCGTTCTTCAACGCCTGGAGGATCGGGTCCGATGCGATGGCCTTCGACTCGCCGATGGCGATGCGGTTCGTCAGCTCGTGCATGTACTCCGCGTCGATGGGGTCGTCGGCCGTATGCTTGGCGATCGTGTTGAAGTACCTGTCACGATCGCACCAGTCGGGCAGGCCGACCTTGTCGGCGAGCATGTGGCCGAACACCTCCGTGTCGACCATGCCGTCGCGTCCCGCCCAGTACGTCTTGAAGACGCAGCCGGTCATGCCGGCCAGCTCGGCGCGGCCCACGCCCTTCGAGTTGCCCGAGTCGATGACGTTCGCGGGCACCGCCGGCATGCCGGCCAGGTCGTGGAACACGCCCTTCTCCAGCGACCCGGACGGGTTCGGACCCATGGCGACGCGGTGGGTGAACAGGTCGCGGATGTTCGGCGGCAGGCCCGACGCCTGGCTGACGGTCTGGGAGGCGAGGATGAGTCTGTAGCCCATGAAGCGGGCCAGGCGCAGGATGCGGATGACGTCGTGGCGGATGAGGTACTCCGCGTACCCCTTGTACGCCTGCTGAAGCACGGGCGGCAGCGTCTTCTCCGGATTCGGCACCGTCTTGCACATCTGCGCCTCGTCCACAAGCGACGCGTACTCGTCGATGACGATGACGTGGATGGGGAATTTCTTTTTGGCCCAGTCGGGAATGTCGTACCATGACTGCCACGCGTTCTCGGCCCACGCCTTCGCGCGCTCGCCGTGCTCCATCTCCCGGACGAGGTGGTTCAGACAGCCGGCGGCCTGGACGATGGACTCGCAGCCCCAGTACTTGACCCACGGACGGCACCAGAAGTAGTCGGTCGACTTGGACTTCGTGTCGACGATGGTCAGCTCGACGCCCTGCGCGATCTGCTCGGCGAGCACCACGTTGGTGAACACGGACTTGCCGGAGCCGCCCTCGCCGCCGATCAGCAGGAACGAGCCCTCCTTCCAGTCGATGGACGCCGGCTCGAACGGCAGGCCGCCCGCGCGGGGCAACAGGACGCCGAACGGCGTGCGGCGCATGTTCTCCGGCGCGCCAAGCGTCTCCGGCGGCAGCGGATGGACGGGTTCGAAGTTGGCCGGCTCACCCGCATGCACGTCGATGACGCCGGTCTTCGAGTCGGCCTCGAACCACCAGCCCGGATGTCCGACGAGCACGCACGCCTCCGCCATGGCCTTGTCGTGCTTCGACGGCTGGTAGATGATCTCCTTGTCGAGCCTGCACCTCCAGCCGCCGTCCTTGGCGCGGGCGACGCGCACCTGCCACGGCTTGATGCCGAGCTTGCTGGCGATGATGTTGCGGGCGCGCACCTGTTCCTTGGTGAGCCTCTCGAAGATGGCCTGGCCCTCGTAGGGATGGAACTCGACCATATGGAAGCCGGGATACTGACGGCTCCAATAGTCGTCGACCTGCTCGCCCGCGCTGGGCTTGCACTGGCTGGCCAGCAGGTTGACGACCTTGCGGCGGTCGTCGCCGTTGACGCTCATGACCGTGCGGTCGGAGAGGATGGCGACGTGGTTGTCCGCGTCGATGGATTCCAGCTCGGCGCTCGCAGCCTCCGGATGGCTGGTCTTGAATTTGGCGATGAGCCCCTCCAGCGCCTTGCGGTGCCTGGCGTCCGACTCGGGATGGAAGGGGACGGAGCCGTCACGCGTTCTGACGGTCGCCGGATAGTTGCATTTGAATGTCGGCATGCCCGTTTCTATACGCGGGGAACAGTGCGTCGTCGGGCTCATCGTCGGGCGCCTCGTCGAACGGGAGCTCCATTCGTCCCGTCTCCGCCTCGAGGCCGAGCCAGACGCGGGCCGGGATCTCCAGCGTGCCGCCGCGCACGTTGGAGACGCTTCGGGCGCCCCAGTGTCCGTCGCGGATGGCCTCGGCGATGGCGCAGGTGGCCGGGCCGGAGCGTCGTCCGTTGCGGGCGAGCGTGGAGCACCAGCCGTGGAGCGGGTCGCGCGAGAGCCCCTCGACCGGACCGTCCGCGGTCTGGGCCAGCGCCAGCGCCCAGGCGTGCGGGTCGGCGTTGGCGACGCGCATGGCGCGGCTGAACGCCATGGCCTCCGCGCAGGCGTGGTCGGCGTCCATGTCGGCGGCGAGGATGCGGGCGAGCGCGGAGGTGGAGTCCGCGCCGCGCGCGTCGAGCCCCTGCGGCATGGGGCGGGTCCAATCCTCGGGGTCGGGGTCGGGCAGGGAGACGTCGGCGTTGATGAAGCGGTAGGGCGGCTCCCATGTGTAGGTGGACAGGTCGACGGCGTTCATGAGGACGGAGTCCGCCACGGAGGACATGAGGAGGGCGGCGAGGCAGGTCTCCAGCGGTCCGGAGGGCTCCATGCCGTCGCGTGCGAGGCTGGTCGGCGCCAACGTGACGGCGCCGTGGGTGATGGTCATGCTCATGTCTTTTCCATATGCGTCCCGGCCCGCGAAACGGCTTCGCCCGGAGGCCCCTAAAAGCCCGTGGAGCCGCCGGATTGGCTTTTCGGCCCCTAGTGGGCATTTTCGTATCGTTCCGTTTCCTATGGTTTCGTTCTTCGGTTATTGGGGGGCTTTTTCGTTTCCGTCTGGTTTTGATGGCTGGTTTTTTCGTTTCCGTCCTCGTTTCCTCCGTAGTGGTTCATCCTTCGCTTCGTTCCGTTTGAATGGGGGCTTAAGGGATTCTTCGTCTGTTCTCCGCTCGGGGTGGTCCTCCGTTTTTCCTCCTTCCTGCTCGCGCTTCGTTTTCTCCGCCAGGTCGTTCGCTCTTCGTTCTCCGTCTTTTCCGATGGTTCTTGTTTCCCCTTCGTTTCGTTTTTCATCCTCTCTTTTTCCCTTCTTTTCTTTTTGTCTTCGTTCCCCTTTTTCGTCTTTTCGCTCTCGGCTCCGCCTCTTTCCCTTTTTCCTTTTCCTTGATCCGTCCTGCCTTGCCCTTCATTTCCTTCGTCGTTTTCGGCTTCCTTTCCGCATCACTTCATCGTGACGCGCCATCGGGCGGAGGCGTCGGACGTGCGGCATGGCAGCGGATGGGGGCGTCCGCCGTTCGGCGCGAGTCCTTAATCCACGTATCGATCGAGCATCGGGTCGACGCCATTGCGTCGCATGTCGGCGAAGACCCTGTCCGGGTCCCGGTCCGGCGTGAGCCGGATGGCGTACCGGATGCGCCTCGCGGTCTCCGGGTCGATGCCATCGTCGTCGCCGGCGACGATGCGATCGAAGACCCGGCGGCGCGCGTCGACGATATCAAGGTCCAGGTCGTCGTCGGAGCCTTGTCCGGCCTTGCGGTCGAATTGGCCGCCGTCGGATCTGCCCGCCGCCTTGTGGTTGTTGCCATTCCTGTCCTGAGCCATGACGGCCTCCTTGGTGATGCCTTCAATCCTTGGCCGGCTATGCGCGGGCCTCCTAAAGTCCGATGGACAGGAGGATGACGTGCGCGGCCTCGAACAGCGCGCCCGCGGCCAGCGTGATGGCGAGGACGTTATGCAGGTAGTAGAGGGCGACGCAGATCCGCGCGCGGAGCCGGTGCCCGTTGGCGGCCTCGCTGACGCCGGTCTCGATGTACAGGCGCGCGCAGCCGAGGCAGAGCCTTGGGGCCGTCGCGCAGACGGCGAGCAGAAGAATGTGGTCGGTCGGTGTCACATTCCTTCGCCTATGCGGGGATTGATCCGCCGCCATGGGCCGTACGCGTCGATGAGGCTGGCGGGGGCGACGGCGAGTCTGTGCGCGCCGTTCCGGTCGACGAGCCATGTCTCGAACGGGCAGTCCCCGTTGGAGTACAGTCCCCATGCCATGCCCTTCGGGGCGGGGACCGTCTCGGCGACGCCGAGGATGAGCTCGGTGCGTCCGTGGGGCGCGGCCAGATAGAGGCGGCCCATGCGGTTGCGCCAGAGGCTTTGCGCCCTGTTCGGCTCCAGCAATCGTCCGGCCACCCTGCGTCTCGCGTATCTGATCGTCCTGCGTTCCATGGCCGGCCTCATGCGTCCCCAATCAGAGAAGCCAGTCGTCGTGGTGTCCGGCGTGGAGGAACACGATGCCGCCTTGGTCGTCGCGCGTGTACAGGAGGGTGGGCGCCCCTTTGCCCGCGCCGATGCGGCTGCGCCAGATGGGATGGCCCCATTCCCCGAGCCTTGGGCCGGTGCCGCCGCGGCCGTTGTCCAACATATGCAGGTCGCGGGCCTTGCTGTCCGCGTCGAGTCCGGTGAGCGCCTCCATCATGGCCTTGGCGAGCGCCTTCGCGCCGACCATGGGCGGCAGGGGGAGCAGGCCGTCCGCGTACGACCACCGGTCGGGCAGGGGCTTGGAGTCCTTCTCTCCGGCGGGGACGCGTTCGGCCCAGACGGCGCGGACGAGCAGGTCGTAGAGGCGGGGGTCGTCGTCGGCGAACATGCCCTCGTAGTCGGGCGCCTTCGGGACTCCGGCGCATGCCTCCAGCGCGTCGACGCGGGCCTGCAGTCCGACGGCGCGGGCGTGCCAGTCGACGGGCTTCGCCTTGGCGGGCGCGTGCCATGAGGCCCAGCCGGCGATGGAGTCCACCATGTCGAAGCCGGGCTTGATCCAGTAGGAGGTGCCGGTGGCGCGCCATGCGCGCACGGTGCCGTTCCATATGCCGAGGCCGCGGGGCTTGGCGATGGAGTTGAAGCCGTCCTCGCCGCCGCCGTCGAGCACGACCACGTCGACCCCGTCGCCGGCCCTGTCGGCGATGAGCGCGGGGTTGACGGTGGGGCGGCCGGTCCTTAGGGAGCATGACATGAGGACGACGGGGCGTCTTCGCCGCCTGCCGATCGCGTCCGACGCGAGCTTGCGTCCCTGGTCGTAGTCGGAGACGGTGCGGTACGCGCATTCGGCCCCGAGGTCGGAGTCGTCCCCCGCACCGCGCTTCCGGTCGAATTGCCCGCCGTCGGGTCTGCCCGCGGCCTTGTGGCCGTTGCCTTTGGAATCCATGCTCATATCCATCCGCCATGCGTCCCGGCATAGCGATGCCGCATGAGCATCACCGACATCGCGGCAACCGGCTGGACCGCGTTCTGGAACAACATCTGCTCGGCGGGCACGCTGGGCATCGTCATCGCCATGGTCGTCGTCTGCCTGCTTCTGGGCTTCGCGTTCGGACGCACCATGGGCGCGTTCAACTTCGCCCTGCGCGCCGTGTCCGCCATCGTCGGAGTCGTGCTGATCATCGGCTTCCTCGGCGTGCTGGGCATCAGCATGAGCATGCTGAACCCGCTGATCAACTGGCTCCTCGAGATCGTGCACGCGCCCGTCTACCTGCCGGAGGCGTGACATGGCCGGCAAGGGAGGCAAGGGAGGCCCCTGGCGCGAGTTCCTCGACGGCATGGTCGTCTGGCTGCTGGTCTGCGTCTGCATCGTCGTATTGGTGTCGTCCGGCGCATGGAACGTCATCTCCGACAAGGTGGGCATCGGACACGCGGCGTCCACGAGCGACCTGACGAAGGCGCCCGACGAGGCGCAAAGGCGCGCGGACGCGAAGTCCATCACCGACCTGCTCGCCGGACTCACTGGCCATAAGGACACGACGCCGAAGACGGACGCCGGAACGACGACGACGCCGAAGACCGACGCGAAGTCCGATGCCGGGGCGAAGACGGACACGAAGGCCGCGACCGGCTCCCGGGGCTCCGACCCCGCCGTCTGGCAGGCCGGGCTCGACGCGACGAACACGATAGCCACGGCGAAGGCGCGGCCGGGCGGCTATGACAGGGAGAGGTACTTCGGCGGCTGGGCGTCCAACGGGTGCGGGTCCGCGACCACGCGCGACACCATCCTCGCCCGCGACCTGAAGGACGCCGTCAAAAACCCCAGGTGCCAGGTCACGTCGGGCACGCTGTCCGACCCGTACACGGGGCGGACAATCCAATTCAGGCGCGGCCGGAACACCAGCTCGGCCGTGCAGATCGACCATGTGGTCGCCCTGCTCGACGCGTGGGAGTCCGGCGCCCGCGACTGGGACCAGACGAAACGCGTCCAATACGCGAACAGCACGGACGTGCTGCTCGCCTCCGACGGACCGGCGAACATGGCGAAGGGCTCCGGGCTCGACGTCAACGGCACGGCCCTGTACCGCTCGCAGAATTCGGGCGCGCCCGACGTCTGGATGCCCGACAACAAGGCGTACCGGTGCGACTACATGGCGAAGCGCGCGACGATCAAGTCGAAGTGGGGGCTGACGATGACGCCCCGCGAGAAGCAGCAGACCGTGTCCGTGCTCTCGCAGTGCGTGGCCGGAACCTACGGCAATTGAGCCTTTGGCAGGAGGGCGTTCCCCTCCTCGTTCCGATGCCTTACGCGCACCGGCTGTTGCGGTTCCCGCAGACCGTCCGATGGCATTGCGCGCATTCGGAGCCGCCATCCTCCAGCGAGGCGCCGCATCGCTCGCAGGCGTCGCCCAGGTACCCGCGCACCAGCTCCGACGGGTCGGTGCGGACCAGGTCCTCCAACTCCAGGTCGGCATGGACCAGATCGTTGTTGCGGGCCACCGCGTGCGCCCGGTACTGTTCGTCCGACGCGAAGAGCATGGCGCGCAGTGTCTTCTGGTCGTTGGCGCGGGTGAATCCCGACTCGGGGATGGGCGTCGTCAACGCCGACCGCTGGGCTTCGGTCAGGTGCGGGTTCTCCAACAGCCGGCCACGGCTCGCCCACGGCTTGCGTTGACGGAACAGCCGGTCGGACACGGCCCGCTCGTAGCAGAGCTCGTCGGCGATGTCCGGGTCGTCGGTGACGGCTTCGGCCAGCCGGTCGGACGCGTCCGGGTCGTCGGCGCGCCAATAATGGATCACGCCGGTCAGCGCGCCCGAGCCGATGTCCGGCACGGCGGCCATCAGCTCCTCGGCATGGGCGTCGCACCAGTCGGGGTCATCGAGCGTGCGGGCCTCAAGCGCCCGCGCCTTGTCGGACAGGATGAAGCGGACGCCCGGGTCGAGCGAGTCCAGGTATCCGGCCACGGCGACGGGGTCGTCCTCGTCGAGCCCGCCAATGACGACATCGATAAGCCTGCGCCGGTCCTCCGCGTCCATGTCCGGCATCGCCGCCGAGAGGCGCGTGTCGGCCACCTCGAAGTCCAGGTCGTCATCTGAGCCCTGACCCGCTTTTTTGTCGAATTGCCCGCCGTC
>OLYA01000594.1_pt1 | contig 18437 bp, 9 predicted proteins | sample 1674361 | NCBI WGS metagenome assembly OLYA01 (sample SAMEA103958165, study PRJEB25191) | human gut metagenome | biome: human-associated habitat [ENVO:00009003]; feature: intestine environment [ENVO:2100002]; material: feces | place: Germany | collected 2013/2015
CTTGTGCAGCTCTGGCAGCGCCAGCAGCAGCCCCGCTGCGCCGAACGTCCGCCCCAGCGGGTCAACCTCCCAGACCGTGCGCTGAATCCCCAGCGGCGCAAACAGCCGCGGCATCAGGTAATCCACAAGGTCGCACCCGGCGCGCTTCTGCACCGCCAGCCCCGCCAGATACGGCCCGACGTTGCTGTACACAAAGTGCGTCCCCGGCGCTTCGTCAAACGGCAGCGCCAGCACTGCTTTCGCCCAGTCTTCTTCCGCCATGCCGACGCGCTGTGCGCCCATCAAGTACCCGCGCGACTGCCCGATGCACATCGTCAGCGCATCACGAATCGTGGCGCGGCAAAGGTTCTCCGAGGGATTTTCCGGCGCTTCGTCCGGGAACAGTTCAATCAGGCGGTCGTCAAGGCGCAATAACCCCTCCTGAACCGCGAAACCGACTGCCGCCCCGGTGAAGCTCTTGCTGGCAGAGAACAGCAGGCGGCGGCACGGGCTGTCCCAATTGTGCTGATAGATTGTTTCGCCGCGCTGGGCGACAATCAGCCCCAGCAGCCGCAGGTTTTCGGCATTCTGTTCGATGTTCATCAGGTTCATGAGATGTGACCTCCCTGTTCTGTTTCTGTCTGCGCCAGCACCATCGGCAGGTGCAGCGTGACGCGCGTTCCGCCCTCCGGGGGACAGACGATGTCCAGCCCGTAATTTGCGCCGTAGAGATTGCGCAGGCGGTTATGGATGTTCACCAGCGCCAGACTGTTCCCCGCCGGGACGTTCAGCACGTTCTGCATACTCTTGTCGGACAGCTTCCGGTGAATTTCCGCCAGCCGCTCCGGGGGAATCCCCACGCCATCGTCCGTTACGCACAGCGCGCAGCCTCCCGTCTCCGTCGTGTGGCAGGAAATCGTCAGCGTCCCTTTCTCCAAGCGCGATTCCAGCCCGTGATAAATCGCGTTTTCCACCACGGGCTGGATGATGAAACGCGGAATCGCGAGATCTTCGAGCGCCGGATCTACGTCGAAAACGTAGTTGAAGCGGTTCGGGAAGCGGATGCGGATGATGTCCAGATAGTAGTTGACAATGGTCATTTCCTTGCGCAGCGCGACGATGTCCGCGCCCTTGATGCAGTAGCGCATGATGGAGGATAGGGCGTTGGTAATCGACACGATTTCGCTGCTGTTCAGCATGTACCCGTACCCGCGGATGCAGTCCAGCGTGTTGTAGAGGAAATGCGGGTTAATCTGGCTTTGCAGGGCGGACAGCTCCGCACGCTTCTTCGCCAGATTCAGCTCATAGAGCCGCGTCTGATCTTGCAGCCGCTCCGCCGTCATTTCAGACACCTTGTCCAGCAGCGTGTTGATTTCCTGACAGAACAGTTCCATTTCGCTGCTGGTGCTGATGTGGATGCGGTTTTGCAGCTTGTCGTCCAAGTCATTTTCGATGAAGGCGGTCAGCTGTTTCACTGGCGCCATGATGCTGCGCTGGATGTGCAGGTTCCACACACCGATGCAAATGGCGAACACGACGCATATCAGCATCCCCAGCCAGAGCAGCGGCATCAGGTCTGCCGCGATTTCGTCCTCCGGCACGAGGCTGACCAGCCGCCAGCCCATTGATGAGAGCAGCAGCGAATCCGTCAAGTATGTCGTCTTGTTGAGCGTCAGACTGTGCTGCAAGCCGTCCGCCATATCGCTGCAAAACGATTCGGGCAGCAGGGACAGCGTGTTCCCGTCTGCGTCGCAGCAGAGGATAATCTGCTCGTCCTGTTCGATGAGCATCAGCGCTGCACCAGGCGTCGGCAGGGCGCTGCGCAGCGTGGATTGCAGCAGGTCAAGGCGGGCGAAGATGACGCAGGTGCCTAATTTCTGCCGGAAGCGCGCGCCCTGCCGGGTGTTGTAGACCGGCTGAACGTATGCAAAAAAGTTGATGTTCGTGAAGGTATCGAATGCTGGCCCGTAAAAACCGGAAGACAGATTGTCGCTTTCAAACAGGTGATACTTGGAATCCAGCGTGTCCAGCGCAATGATGTTCCGCTCCGTCGGGCTGAGGATACTCTGGTCGTTGTTGACGATGACGATGTGGCTGACCGTGGTGCTGTGGTTGAGCAGGCTGGAAGTAAAATCAATGAAACTTTTGCCGTACTGCATTCGTTGTATCGCTGTCGGCGCGTGATAATACTGCTGCAAAACCTCGTTGGAATGGAGGGCGCTGCCCAAGTAGGACATTTCGTTGCCGATGCGGTCAAGGCTGTCGCCCAGCTGCACGAGCATCGAATGCACGAACGTCGCTGCTTTCTTCTCAGACATCCGCTGGGCGCTGCTGTAAAACACCGTCGCCAGAATCACCACCGCCAGCACCGTGCCGGTCGTCAGCAGCATCATCTGGCTGCGCAGAGAACTGAAATGCTTGCGCATATGTCAGCGCCCACTCCCTTCCTGATGCGCTGTGCGATACGCGCCCGGCGTCTGCCCGAAATACGTCTTGAAGGTGGCGGAAAAGTGGTTATAGTTGCTGTACCCCGTCTGCCGCGCGATTTCGGAGATGCTCATGGGTGTCGTGATAATCAGCGTCCGCGCACGCTCCATGCGGTGGCTGGATAGGTACTTAGTGAACGTCGCGCCCGTGATGGCGCGAAACAGCTCACTACAATAGGTGTAGTTCAGGTGGAACTGCGCCGAAAGCCTTTGGAGGGACAATTCGTCGCTCAAATGCTCATCGACATAGTTCAGCATGTCGAAAAACGTCGGACTGCAGTCGTTGACGTAGATGGATACCGGCGCCTGACCAGGCTGCACCTCCGCCATCGTCTGCCGAAGCAGCTGCAATTGCCGAACGGGATTGAGGATGTCCTGCGATACAGGCACAGTGTAGCACACACGCACGTCAGGCGACTTCGGCAGGGCAGACAGCAGCGCCTGCTCCGGCATCGGCGTGAACAGCAGCACTTCGTTCGCGTCCGCCCAGAAGGACAGAGACGCCTGAAACCCGTTCAGCAGCGGCGGAAGCGTCTCTGGCTTCTCCGCGGACAACAGCACCATGGACAACATCCCTTCCGGCACGGGCAGTCCGCGCTGCGTAAAAAGCGGTTTGAGCGGCGCCGTGCTGCTCAGCGTCGCCAGAAACGCCGGGTCGCTCCCCACACGAATGTCGTGGATGCGGCCCGACAAGCGCTCCAGTGCAGCCTGCGCCGCATCGGGCAGAATTGGCTTCAGGCAGTAGTCGAATGTAGACAGCCGCAGCGCTGTCTGCACATAACTGAAATCGGAATACCCGCTCAGGACGATGAACACCGTCTGCAAGCCCGCTTCCCCGGACAGGCGAATCAGGTCAATGCCTGTCATCTGCGGCATCCGAATGTCCACAATCGCGGCGTCGAAGCGTTCCGCGCGCAGCTTGTCCAGCGCAGCGGGCGCTTCCGTCATCAGCACGGGCGGATCAAAGCCCCAGTCCGCCCACGGGAAGGTGTGCGCGGTGGAATACAGCGCCATCGGCTCGTCATCAACAATCAGAATGCGGTACATCCTCGTCCTCCTTCCTCCCGAACGGCTTCATCGGGAGTGCATCCAGAAACTTATGAAAGCAATCCTATTTAGCAGGAAGGTGTTCTTATTATAGCAGGGATGATTTCGCTTGTCCACTGCTAAAGATGGAGAATCTGGTCTAAATACAGCCGAACCGAAAATATTGAGGGTGCAAACCGAAAACAGTGCATTCCTTTTCGGTCAAAAAGCGATAAAATAAAGCCATGAACAAAAACGAGAAAGCGGGTGGCTGATGGCATGGCGAAAGAACATGCGATGATTGAATCAGGGCGTCGGCAGTCCTTGGGCAAGCGGATCTGGAAGAACCGCTGGGTGTATCTTTTCCTGCTGCCGGGCATTGCGTTCGTCCTGCTGTTCTGCTACGGCCCGATGTATGGTCTGGTGGTCGCCTTCAAGGACTACAAGATCAGCAAGGGCATTCTAGGCAGTCCGTGGGCGAATCCGTGGTATAATAACTTCGCGATGATGTTCAAGGACAAGAAGTTCAACGCGGCGTTCTTCAACACCATCCGCATGGGACTGGCGTACATCATTACCGGCTTCCCCGGCCCGATCATTCTGGCGCTGCTGCTCAACGAACTGCGGAGTCGGCACTACAAGAATACCTTGCAGGTGATTTACACCTTCCCGAACTTCCTAAGCTGGGTTATCGTCGGTGGCTTGATGACGACGATTTTCGCAGGCGAGGGCGTCATCAACAGCCTGATTCGCGCATCCGGAGGACAGACATACGGCTTCTTGACGGACAAGAGTTTGATTCGTCCCCTGCTGTATGCGACAAGTATCTGGAAGGGAACTGGCTGGTCAGCCATCCTGTATCTGGCGGGCATCGCGGGCATCAGCCCGGAACTCTACGAAGCCGCCGAGGTGGACGGCGCGAACCGCTTCCACAAGATGTGGTACATCACATGGCCGGAAATCCGCTCGACGGCGGTGATTCTGCTCATTCTGGCGTTCGGCGGCATCATGAGCAAGGGCTATGACCAAATCCTGAACATGACCAATGCGGTTGTGCGCGACGCGGCGGAGACGATTGACACCTACATCTACCGCATCACCTTCCAGGAAAAACCGAAATACGGCTTCTCCACCGCGATCGGCTTGTCGAAATCCGTCATCAACTTCGCTTTCCTGCTGCTGGCAAACAAGCTGGCGAAAGCACTTGGGGAAGGAGGCATCATGTAATGACAGCAATTTCCTCGAATAGAGCCGATAAAAAGGCAGAAAAGCTGCTTGAACGGGAAATCGCGCGGAAGAAACGCAAGCTCCAAAAAACGACGGCGTTCGATGTCTTCAACATCATCTTCCTGCTGATTCTGGCGTTCATCGTCATCGTCCCCTTCTACTACACCATCGTCCGTTCCTTCCTCACACAGCAGGAATTCATCATGAACGGCACGACGCTCTGGCCGCAGAGCCCGACTACAGGCAACTACCGCGACATCTTCGTCGGCACGGGCCTGCTGCGCTCGTTCTTCAACTCCGTGCTGTACACGGTGACAGGTACGCTTTTCAGCATGTTCCTCGCCACGACCTTGGCGTATGGGCTGAGCAAGAAGAACTACCCCGGACGCGCGCTGTTTCAGAACATGATTGTCTTCACCATGTACTTCGGCGGCGGCGTTGTCCCCTTCTTCCTGCTGGTTAAGGACTTGGGGCTGTACGGCAACCGCTTCGCCGTGGTCATTGCGCTGGCGTTCAATGCGTTCAACATGATTATCCTGCGCAACTTCTTCGAGTCTCTGCCGCCGGATTTGGAAGAAGCGGCAATGCTCGACGGCGCAAGCCCCTTCCGAATCTTCTGGCAGATTGACCTGCCGCTGATGAAGCCCGCGCTGGCGACGGTGACGCTGTACTTCATCGTTGACCGCTGGAACGAATGGTTCTGGAGCAACCTGTTGTTTCTCGACAGCAAGATGTGGCCGATGCAGCTGGAACTGCGGCAGATTCTGTGGACAAGCAGTGCGCTGGCGGCGGATGTTCCGGCGGAGCTGGGGCGCCGCACATACGCCGACGGCATGAAGGCGGCGGCGGTGATTGTGACGATGCTGCCCATCATGTGCGTGTATCCTTTCCTGCAAAAGTATTTTGCAAAGGGCGTTATGATTGGGGCGATTAAGTCTTAAGGCTTAGCTTCTCTTTCCGTTGATTTCTATTCATCCGGCAAGGATGATAGGAGATAAAAAAGGAGGTATTCCTACATGAAACGGTTTCTGTCTCTGGTTCTATCTCTGGCGATGATTCTCCCCATCATGCTGGCTGCAACGCCCGCATTGGCGGAAGAGAATCCCTACGCCGAACACCTGACCTTCAAGGTCTTCACCATCGACGGCTCGGACGACATGTTCAACTGGCCGCTGGTGAAGCAGGCGATGGAGAAGTTCAACTTCGACTTTGAAATCCAGCTTGTCGCGTGGGATTCTTGGGATGAATCCACCCGCACGCTGGCATACACCCAGAGTCTGCCGGAAGTCATCGCATGGTACAACCTGAATAAGGATGAGTACCTCGAATGGGTGGAAGAGGGCGTGTTCAAGGCGCTGCCGGACGACATGTCTGCGTACCCGAATCTGGAAAAGCTCATCAACAGCTACACCTGCTTCGACCAGTTCCGCGTCGATGGCAAGCTGTACACCTTCCCCAAGATTAAGAACAGCAACCCCGTCAACCTCTACACCACCTACATGTTCGCGTATCGCCGCGACTGGGCGAAGGCGATGGGCTATGACTGGGCGCCTGTCCAGACCTTGACCTACGACGAATTCGTGGCATACCTGCGCGACGTGAAGGAAAAGGATCCGGGCCACATGGGCGATAAGCTCGTTCCGCTTGATCTGGACAACGGCGGCAAGCACTGGGCGATGCTGGCGCAGCTGTGGAATCAGCGCATCGGCTCCTTCGACATCGTGGATGGCCAGTATCGCTGGAGCGCGGAAGACCCCTCCTCTCTGGAAGCCATCAAGCAGATTAAGACCCTCTACGACGACGGTCTGCTGGCGATGGACAGCTACAACGACTCCAACAACGCGGGTCGTGAACGCTTCCTCGCGGGCCGCTCTGCTGTCCTGTACGGCAACCTCGGCGCGACCATCCTGCAGACGACTGCCCGTACCCTCGCGACCAATGTCGAAGGCTTCACCGAAGAAGACCTCGGCATCATCTGCCTCGAAGCGCCCGACGGCACGTTCCATGTCAGCCAGATCGACGAGTGGTGGGCTGCGTTCGCCTTCTCCGCGAACTGCCGCGACGAAGTCATGGATCGCTGGCTGGCGGTCGGCAACTGGCTGCTCGAACAGGAACAGATTGAAACCTACGCTTACGGCGTGAAGGGTGAAGACTGGGACTACGACGCGGACGGCAACGTCGTTCTGAACTACACCGATGCAGACATCGCCGCCACCGGCAGCAAGTACTACATCGTGCAGGAGCGCGCCTTCCAGAAGTACTTCGTCCTCGAAGGCTTGGACGTCTACCTCCCCGGCAACCCCGCATACTCTTCCTACATCATCAATGACCTGTTCACCACGAACATGAAGACGTGGGAATCCAACGCAACATTCGCTCCGACGGACTATAACCTGACCAACACCAAGAACGAAGCGTATTACTCCTTCCGTTCTGCCGTCATCAACAACATCCGCGATATCATCATTCAGGCGGTCATCTCTGACGATCCGGAAACGGTTTGGAACGACTTCGTGAATGAACATCGCGAAGAAGGCGACAAGCTGGCTGCGGAACTGACGGAAGAATTCCTGAAGTAATCCATCCACGGGTCAGTGCTTGACCCGCAATCACCCGTCTGCATTTTCAGGCAGCAGGGAGCTTTCTGAGAATGGAAGCTCCCTGCTTTTCGATTTCGGCGTAAGAATCCTTCGTAATGTACGCCAAATCTAAAAGGCTACAGCAAAAACAAGCTGCTTATTTCCCGCAAATACCGCGCACTTCTGCGAATGTTTCCGTCCAGCACCGGACGTTCCTTCCGACGCTGCACCGAGGCATTCCCAACCCCATCAACGGGAGGCAAAACACATGATTCACCCCCTCGCCATCACCATGTGGGATTTTTCATGGATTGAACGCCGCTGGGACGGCGCAGGCTTTGAGGACTGGAACGCTGCCCTCGACGGCGTCAAGGAACGCGGCTATGATGCCGTCCGCATCGACGCATTCCCCCACCTGCTGTCCCAAGCCCCTGAAAAAGAATGGCTGCTTCTGCCTGTCTGGTATTCCAATGACTGGGGTAGCCCCTATAAAGTCCGCGTTCGGCTCTTTCCTGCACTCATCGACTTCCTGAAAGCCTGCCGCGCGCGCCGCATCAAGGTTGCCCTCAGCAGCTGGTTCCGCGAAGACGCCGATAACGTCCGCATGGCGCTCAGCACCCCGCAGACGATGGCGAAATGCTGGATTGATACCCTTCGTCTGATTGCGGACGCTGGGCTAATGGACACCATCCTCTATGTTGACCTCTGCAATGAGTTCCCCGGCGACTTCTGGGCACCGTACTTCCGCAATGACCCGCCGTGGATGACGTGGAGCTGCTGGCATACCGACGCCGCGATGGACTATATGCGCACGGCGATTGCGCTCGTCCGTCAAGAATACCCTGATTTGCCGTACTGCTTCTCCTTCGACGGCGAGAATACGCACTTCTACCGCGAACGCGACCTCTCCTTCTTCGATTTGGCGGAGCACCATATCTGGATGACGAAGCTGAACAAGCAGCAGTTCTATCACGAGGTCGGTCAGGCGAAGGACGGGCGATTCACCGAGGAAGCGTATCACCTGCTGGCTGACCATGCGCTGGATGTGTACCACAACAAGGAAGATTATTGGAAGCAGCTGCTTGTGGACGGCATTCAGACGCTCGCGGCGGACGCGAAAGCTGCAGGGCTTCCGCTGGCGACGACCGAGTGCTGGGGCATCACGGACTACAAGGATTTCCCGATGCTCCCGTGGGACTGGGTGAAAGACCTGTGCGCGCGGGGCGTAGAGACGGCGTGTCAGACAGGACAGTGGGCGCTGATGGCGACAAGCAACTTCGCCGCGCCGCAGTTCTGCGGCATGTGGCGGGATGTTGCGTGGCATCAGCGTCTGACGACGATGATTCACGAAGCGCCCCTGCCGCCGGAAGCGGAAAAGACCGCGCTTGGGCGCACGATGCGGTGGGAATGAAATATCACTTCCAAATAAGTCGAGCTGCGGTATGAGCAGATATTTCTGGCGTTAACCGATGGGGGGAAACCCTAAAAGTGGCGGCGCATCCGCAGAGGCGAAATCCCTGTGTATCAATTCTGGATAATCAGGTAAGACGGGAAAAAGGAGAACGAACACATGCGTGAGCAGATTTCCCTAAACGGCACTTGGCAGCTCAAAGGCACAGCATCCTATGTGCCGCTGCGCGATAAGAGCATGGAAACCGGCAAGCCGCTGGAAGGCGTGACCGGCTGGATGGACGCGCAGGTTCCCGGCGGCGTGGCGCGCGCGCTGTATCAGGCAGGCTATATCGATCACCCCTATGTGGACATGAACAGCTTGAAGTGCGAGTGGATAGAAAACCGCTGGTGGATTTACCGCCGTGAGCTCGACCGCCGGGACATCCCCGCGCACCGCAAGACCCTCCTGCACTTCGAGGGTGTCGATTATGCCTGCATGGTCTACCTGAACGGGCATCTGCTGGGCGAACACGAGGGCATGTATGAGGATTTCGCCTTTGACGTGACCAACCTTCTGCAGACGGCGGAGCATTTCGTGCTGGATGTGCTGATTCTCCATGCGCCGGACGAAATGGGGCAGATTGGGCGCACAAGCCAGACTTCGACGCAGAAGAGCCGCTTCGGGTATAAGTGGGATTTCAGCACCCGGCTGGTCAATCTGGGCATCTGGCAGGATGTATCGCTGATTTTGGAGGACGAAGCCGCGCTGGACGACCTTTATGTGCATTCAGACGCAGTGGACGGCATGGGGCTGCTGCATATTTCCGGCACAACCCGTGCGGATGGCAATCTGCCGCTGACGGTGGCGGTACGCTGCGCAAAAGACGGCGCAGAGAAAGCCGCTGCGACACTGCCCGTGCAGGACGGCGCATTCGCTGGAACGCTGACCATCCCGTCGCCGGAACTGTGGTATCCCAACGGGCTGGGCGAACAGCCGCTCTATGACGTGACGCTGACGCTCCGAAACGGCGAAACCGTGCTGGACGAGCGGACGATGCGCCAAGGCATCCGCCACTTCGAGATGATTCAGAATGAGGACGCCCCGGCGGGTGCGCTCCCCTATACCATTATCATGAACGGCGAGCGCGTCTATATGAAGGGCGTCAATATCACGCCGATGGATCATATCTACGGCGATATTCCGGCGGAACAGGTGTCATATCAGCTGCATCAAGCGAAGCGGCTGAATGTGAACATCGTGCGCGTCTGGGGCGGGGGCGTGATTGAGACGGAAACGTTCTACCGCCTCTGCGACGAGCTGGGTCTGCTGGTCTGGCAGGAATTCATTCAGTCCTCCTCCGGCGTGGACAACATTCCGTCGGAACTGCCGCATTTTCTCACACTCCTGCGGCAATCAGCGGTTCACGCGCTGAAAGTCAAGCGCAATCACACATCTCTGGTCATTTGGAGCGGCGGCAACGAGCTGATGGACGAGAACCGCAAGCCCGTGACGCTGGAAAACAAGAACATCGCGATGTTGGCAGACTTGGTTAGGACGCTTGACCCGGCGCGGATGTTCGTGCCGACGTCGCCCTCCGGCCCGGAAGCGCACATTTCTCGCACACCGGGCAGAAGCCATGATGTGCACGGCTGGTGGCAGTATCAGGGCAACGGGCGGCAGTACAGCTATTTCGGCGATACGGACAGTCTGCTGCACAGCGAATTCGGCTGCGACGGCATGAGCAGTATGCAAGCCGTTGCGCGGACGCTGTCAAAATGCCCGACGAAGCCGGAGCGCATGAAGGACAACGACCTCTGGCGCTTCCACGGCGACTGGTGGTGCACCTACGACCGCGAGGAAACCATGTTCGGGCATGTGGAGGACATCCGGCGCTATATCCGCCTCAGCCAGTGGATGCAGGCGGAGGGGCTGCGCTTCATTCTGGAGAGCAACCAGCGCCGCAAGTGGCATAACAGCGGCAGCATCATCTGGCAGCTCAGCGAGCCGTGGCCGAATCTCTCCTGCACGTCCATTGTCGATTATTACGGGCATGAGAAACAGGCGTATTACTGGACGAAGGACGCCTTTGCGCCCCTGCATCCAACGCTGGATTACCGCCGCTTGGACTACGCAGCAGGAACGGCGGTGGAGCTTCCCCTGACAGTGCTGACGGACAGCAGCATTGCGGGCAACGCGGAAGTCGCGTGGTCTGTGCGTGGTCTGGATGGCGCGACCTATGCCGAGGAAACCCGCACAGCGCACTTGGCGGCTGCTGCGGTCAACCGCGTGGGCGACGTCGCGTTCGTCATGCCGCAGACGGCGGATGGACTGGTGCTGGTGCGCCTGACAGTGCGGTTGGGCGAAAGAACCGCCGTCAATGAATACTACTTCTCCTGCGAGAACAATCGCCCCTACCGCGCGGCGGCATCCCTGCATGGCGGACACCTGACCGCGCGGGCGCTGGAAACGTCCCCGGACAGCGCCGTCATTGAGGTGCGCAGCACGGGCGACACGGCCGTGCTGTTTGCGGACATTACGGATGCGTCGGACGAATGGAATCTGGTGCGCGACGACAACTTCCGCACGCTCCTTCCCGGCGAGCGCTGGCAGACGCGGGTACAGTGGTCTCGCCGCTTCCGCATCGGCTTCGACGACTTCACCGCGCACACGACCGAGCGCCCGATTTTGACCGTGGACGGCATTGGGCTGGATGCGCCGGTATTGATTTAAGGCACCTTGTCGCCTCCGCAGAGGCGAAACCCTCTGCTCCAAAAGCGCAATACTATGCAGAAACAGTACAAACAAAGGAGAAAAAGCTCACCATGAACGGAACGATGGTTGACCTGCTCAGTGGCTACCTGAGCGGTGACAATATCAGCGAATCCAAACGGACACTCGGCGACCTCAAAAACGTATTTCAGGACGAAGCCGCCCGCGCCCAAATGAACCCTGCAACCATCGTCTATGAAGTTCAGAGCCATATGGCGGTCAAAGACGGAACGCCCGGCGGTCTGTTCTTCGGCACGAGCAACGTCATGCCCGGTCAGGTCGGCGGCGAATACTTCATGACCAAGGGACATTATCACGCGCGGCGGGAATGCGGCGAATATTACTGGTGCATTCAGGGCACGGGCGCGCTCATCCTCATGGATGAAAGCGGCAAGTGCTGGTTCGAGCCGATGCAGCCCGGCAGCCTCCACTATATCCCCGGCTACATCGCGCACCGCCTCGCCAATACGGGCGATACGCCCCTGCGCGTCGGCGCGTGCTGGCCGTCCGACGCGGGACATGACTATGCGTCCATCGCCGAACATGGCTTCACCGCGCGGCTGATGAACGTCGGCGGCGTCCCGACGCTGGTTCAGGAGGGGCAGGCATGAGAAAAAGCAATTACGACAAGCGTCCTGTCCTCCATGTGCGGACAAAGGGCGTCAGCGCATGGCAGGGCTGGGAAGCTATCGGCGCACAGCTGCGCAAAGCCATTGTGGGCAAGCCTGACGCCGTCGTTTGCGTGGACTGCTATCACGGCGTGTGGGAGGCGGATGTGCTGAGCGCGCTGACAGAGCATCTGAACCCGTCGCGCGTCTTCTGCACGGCACAGGCGACGCTCCCCAAAGAGCAGGTCAATGCCATGCTGAAAGACCACCTGACCGATGACCGTGTGTTCGGCATCATGGCGCACTACCGCATCGAGCAGTTCTTCGACATGGAACGGGTAGCGGTGCTTCAGCAGGAAATCGCATTGGTGCACGGTGTCCGGCTGGTGTTCGGCGTCGGCGCGGCGCTGCTGTGCGAGCATCCCGATGTACTGGTGTATGCGGACATGGCGCGCTGGGAAATCCAGCTGCGCTTCCGCTCCGGCAAACTGGCAAACTGGCTCAATGACAACTATGGCGAAGACCCGCTGCGCAAATATAAGCGCGGCTACTTCATCGAATGGCGCGTCCTCGACCGCCACAAGCGGACGCTGCATTCGCATATTGACTACCTGCTGGACACCAACGACGCCGAGACGCCCCGCATGATGAGCGGCGACTGCTACCGCGATGCGCTCAAACAGGCGGTCACGCAGCCCTTCCGCGTTGCGCCGTATTTCGACCCCGGCGTTTGGGGCGGGCAGTGGATGAAGTCCGTCTGCGGGCTTGACCCGGAAAAGCCCAATTACGCATGGAGCTTCGATGGCGTGCCGGAGGAAAACAGCCTCCTGCTGGATGTGGATGGCATCGTTGTGGAGACACCCGCCATCAATCTGGTGCATGAGGAAGCTAAAGCGCTCTTGGGTGACAAGGTTCACGCGCGCTTCGGCACGGAATTCCCGATTCGCTTTGACTTTCTGGACACCATCGGCGGCGGAAACCTGAGCTTGCAGGTGCATCCGCTGACCGAGTACATTCAGGACACGTTCGGGATGCACTACACGCAGGACGAAAGCTACTACATCCTCGACGCGGCGGAAAACGCCGACACGCATGTCTATCTGGGCTGCAAGACGGGCATTCAGCCGGAAAAATTCCAGAAGGCGCTGGAAGACAGTCAGCAGACCGGGCAGTTCGACGCGGAACGCTTCGTCAACGTTATCCCGGCGAAAAAACACGACCACTTCCTGATTCCCGCCGGAACAATACACTGCTCCGGCAAGGACTGCATGGTGCTGGAAATCAGCGCGACGCCCTATATCTTCACCTTCAAGCTCTGGGATTGGGGGCGCCTTGGGCTGGATGGACGCCCGCGCCCGATTCACCTTGCGCATGGCATGAAGAACATTCAGTTCGACCGCGATACGGAATGGGTGCAGAAGAATCTTGTCAACCGCGTGGAGGTGATTCACGAGGAAGACGGCATCCGCGAGGAACGCACCGGGCTGCACGAGCGGGAGTTCATTGAGACGCGGCGGCACTGGTTTGACCGGAAGGTGGAGCATGAGATGGGCGGAAGCGTGAATGTGCTGAATCTGGTGGAAGGTGAAGAAGCGGTGGTAGAGAGCCCGGAAGGGAAATTTGCGCCGTTTGTGGTGCACTATGCGGAGACGTTCATTGTTCCGGCGGCGGTGGGAAGGTATACGGTTGCACCGCATGGGAAGAGCGTTGGGAAGCGTCTGGCGACGGTAAAGGCGTTTGTGCGAGTATAGAAAAGGGGTTTAGGCGAAGCGCCAAAAGGCTAAACACGCGGAAGAATTATGGTAGTGAAGTCAACTCAATCGCGCGAAAGGGGTCAAGGGGGAAATTCCCCCTTGCGGAGTCCAGAGGCAGCGCCTCTGGTAGGGTTTGGGGCAACGCCCCAACTGTTTCTCGTCAAACCTACTCAAAAGGAGAAGTCAACAAGGCGCAGGCAGCGAAGCGTCCCGCGCCCAAACTTCGCGCGTCCTCAGACGCGCCCCCAAGCGGCTCTATCCACCATCTATGCTGTGTCGCGCCAGATGGGCGCGACCACGATGCTGGGCTTGCGACCATAGCTGCTTTTCCCGCAAGCAGGGGATTTCGCGCCCGTGACCGCAGATCCTGCGCACTTTGGGGCGCGAAAAGTGTATTATTGATGCAGTCGCTTGCGGTTTTGCGACGGAAAGAACGACAGTTGGATGTATTTGAGGCTTTTTTGCACCCGATGAGACTTGCAAAACAAGGAAATATGATGTAAAATAGCAAATGTAAGGTTGACAAAACGCACAATCGGGTGCGGAAACCAACGAAGTGGAGGAAGAACAATGAATCTTCAGGGGCTGAACAAACAGCAAGTGGAGGAAAGCCGCCAAAAGCACGGCGCGAATACCCTCACGCAAATCCCCCCGGAACCGCTGTGGAAGAAAATTCTTGAGGGCTTCAAAGACCCGATGATTATGATTCTGCTCGTGGCGCTGGTCATCCAAGTGGTGCTGTGCTTCATGGGCGAGGCGCACTGGTATGAGCCGGTCGGCATTCTGATTGCCATCATGATTGCCAACGGCGTGTCTGCCATCAGCGAAAATCAGCAGGAAGGCAAAGCATCCGCATTGAAGGCGGAGGAAGAAGCCAAGGAAGTCGCGAAGGTGCTGCGTGACGGCAAGCTGATGGAAATCCACGTCAGCGAAGTCGTGGTGGGCGATTTGGTGTATTTGCAGGCGGGCGACAAAATCTCCGCAGACGGCGAGATTGTCGAGGGGCTTGTGAAGGTTGACCAGGCGACGCTCAACGGCGAAACCAAGGAAGCAACCAAGACCGTCAACGAAAGCGGCGAAGCCTACAACACCAAGGATCTGCTGAACCGCTGCTATGTCTACCGCGGCACGGTGGTGTGCAGCGGCGAAGCCTACATGGAGGTCAAGGTCGTCGGCGATAAGACGCTGTTTGGCGAATTGGCGCTGGAAGTGCAGGAGGATACGCGTGAAACGCCCCTGCAGGTCAAGCTGGCCAAGCTCGCCAAGCAGATTTCGACCTTCGGCTATATCGGCGCGATTGCCATCGTCGTGGGCGTGTTTGCCCGGACGCTGCTGGGCGGCAATATCCCCAATACCTTTATGAAATGGGTGAACCTGTCCATCGAGGCCATTACCGTGGCGGTAACGATTATCGTCTGCGCTGTGCCGGAAGGGCTGCCGATGCTCACCAGCATCCTGCTGAGCTATCAGAGTATGCGCATGGCGAAAGACAACGTGCTGGTGCACAAAATCAACGGTTTGGAAACTGCCGGCTCGCTGTCGCTGCTTTTCTCCGACAAGACTGGCACGATTACCGAGGGCAAGCTGAGCGTCGTGGAAGTCGCGACGGGCAACGTGCGCAAGTTCTCCTCGATGAAGGAGCTCCCCCTGCCGCTCAAGGACGAAGTGACGATCGGCATCGGTCTGAACAACTCGTCCTCCTACTCCAACGGCAGCATCATCGGCGGCAACTCTACCGACCGCGCGCTGATGTCCTTCCTGGTTGACGCGGGCGTGGATGCAAACGTGGCGCGTGAGGATGTGCGCAACTTCAACGCCTTTGACTCCGCGAAGAAGTATTCGACCGTCACCATCAACCATAATGGCAAGGTTGTTACCTACATCAAGGGCGCGCCGGAACGCATTATTGCCCGCTGCCAGACGTATCTGGATGAAAACGGCGCGGTGAAGCCCCTGACCGAGCGCAATTTCCTCATGACGTACATGGACGAACAGGCGGGACGCTCGATGCGTCTGCTGGGCGTGGCGAAGTGCGACGGCGATACGGCGGACGGCGACAGCCTGACGCTGGTGTGCGTGCTGGCAATTCGTGACAACGTGCGCAAGGAAGCGGTTGACGCCATCCGCGAAGTGCAGGAGGCGGGCATTCAGGTCGTGATGGTCACGGGCGACCGCAAGGAAACCGCTGTCGCCATCGCGAAGGAAGCGGGTCTGCTCAAGCATAATACCGACGTCGCTCTGACGAGCGCGGAGCTGGCGGAACTGAGCGACGACGAACTGAAGAAGGTACTGCCGAATCTGCGCGTGGTGTCCCGTGCGCTGCCGACGGACAAGAGCCGTCTGGTGCGCTGCGCACAGGAACTGAATCTGGTTGTCGGCATGACCGGCGACGGCGTGAACGACTCGCCCGCGCTGAAGAAGGCGGACGTTGGCTTCGCGATGGGTTCGGGCACGGAAGTCGCGAAGGAAGCAGGCGATATTACCATCCTCGATGACAACTTCCTGTCCATCGAAAAGGCAATCCTGTACGGCCGCACGATGTTCAAGTCCATCCGCAAGTTCCTCATCTTCCAGCTGACGGTCAACGTCGCGGCGGTGCTGACTTGCTTCCTCGCGCCCCTGTTCGGTGAAAACGAAATCCTGACGGTTATCCAGCTGCTGGTCGTCAATCTGGCGATGGACACGCTGGCGGCAATCGCCTTCGGCAGCGAACCCGCGCTGATGGAATACATGAAGGAAAAGCCCATTGCGCGTGACGCGTCGATTGTGACGGGCAAGATGATGTCGCAAGTCGTTGTCAGCGGCCTGTACATCACGGCGATGTGCCTGTGCATCCGCTTTGTGCCGGCGCTGCAGCATCTGCTGGGTGCGTGGAGCACGGGCGTGCTGGACACGACGCTGCTGAACTCCGCCGTGTTCGCGACGTTCATGATGGCCATCAGCTTCAACGGCTTCAATGCCCGCACGGAGCACACGAACCCGTTTGAGCATCTGGAGCGGAACAAGAACTTCCTGCTGGTTATCGGCGCGCTGCTGGTGCTGCAATTCCTGTTCGTTACCTTCGGCGGCGCGGTGCTGAGCGTTGAGCCGCTGAGCTGGACGGCATGGCTGGTCTGCCTGCTGATTGCGTTCCTGATTATCCCGATTGATATCATTCGCAAGGCGATTACTTCTAAAAAGTAATATAAAATTACGAACGATAAAAATCAAGCTGCACATAAGACAACTGTGTAAATGCGCACCGCTCAAGGGCGTGAAAGGCTCAAGGGTGTAACTCCCCGGCAGGGGCAGCATCCCTGCTGGGGGTTGGGGCAAAGCCATGGATTCTTACTTCTGCATCATTATTAAGGGAGGGAATAGCATGTCTGTGAATCTGCAAAAGGGACAGAAGATTTCGCTCGTGAAGCCGGGTGAGCCGGGGCTCAAGCGAATCATGGTCGGTCTGGGCTGGGACGAGGTCGAGCAGAAGCGCGGCTGGTTCGCGCCCAAGCCGCAGGACATTGACTGCGACGCATCGGTCATCCTGTGCGGCGCGGATGGGCGCATCATCAGCAATGACATCAAGACCTGCTGCGTCTACTTCGGCAATCTCGTGCATTCCAGCGGCGCAATCGTCCATCAGGGCGATAACCTGACCGGCGCGGGCGACGGCGACGATGAGCAGATTATGGTCGACTTGCCCAACATTCCCGCGAACATCGACAAGCTGGTATTCGTCGTCAACATCTACGATGCGAACGTCCGCCATCAGCATTTCGGCCTGATTCGCAATGCCTTCATTCGCTTGGTGGATTTGTCCACGCAGAAGGAAATCTGCCGCTTCAACCTCTCCGATGATTACAGCGGGCGGACGGGTCTTGTTGTGGGCGAAATTTACCGTCACAACGGTGAATGGAAGTTCAACGCCATCGGGCAGGGCGTGACCGAAGCGAGCCGACTGGCGGAACTGGTGCGGCTGTATCAGTAAGCAACACAAAATTACGATAGGAGGAATACTCGCATGGCTGTGAATCTTTCTAAGGGCCAGAAAATCTCTCTGGACAAGGGCATGACGCTGGCGCTGGTTGGCCTGGGCTGGGACACGAACCGCTACAGCGGCGGCGCGGAGTTCGACCTGGATGCTTCCGCGTTCCTGCTGGGCGCGAACGGCAAGGTTCGCAAGGATGAGGACTTCATCTTCTATGGCAACCTGAAGAGCGCGGACGGCAGCGTCACCCACACGGGCGACAACCGCACCGGCGAGGGTGAGGGCGACGACGAAGTGCTGTATATCGACTTCACGAAAGTCCCCGCGGATGTGGAGCGCATCGCCATCACCGTGACCATCTACGAGGCGCAGGAGCGCGGACAGAACTTCGGTCAGGTGTCGAACGCCTATGTGCGTCTGGCGCGCCGTTCCAGCGAGAACGATAGTGTCGGCACGGAAGAACTGCGCTACGACCTTGGCGAGGATTTCTCCGTGGAGACGGCGCTGGTGGTGTGCGAACTGTACCGCAGCGGCGCAACGTGGAAGTTCAACGCCGTCGGCGCGGGCTATCAGGGCGGTCTGTACGCGCTGTGCAAGAATACGGAGATCGGAAGAGCGTCGTGTAGGGAAAGAGTGTAGATCTCGGTGG
>OLYA01000621.1_pt1 | contig 17735 bp, 17 predicted proteins | sample 1674361 | NCBI WGS metagenome assembly OLYA01 (sample SAMEA103958165, study PRJEB25191) | human gut metagenome | biome: human-associated habitat [ENVO:00009003]; feature: intestine environment [ENVO:2100002]; material: feces | place: Germany | collected 2013/2015
TCGATGCCCTCCTCCTCGGTATCGACGGCAAACTGCGCCACGCCCGACTTGGTGGTGTGCATCGTGGCACCGCCCAGCTGCTCCTGCGTCACGTCCTCGCCCGTCACGGTCTTCACGACCTTCGGGCCGGTGAGGAACATGTTCGAGGTCTCCTTCTTCATGATGATGAAGTCGGTCAGCGCGGGCGAATAAACGGCACCGCCGGCGCAGGGGCCGAAGATGGCCGAAATCTGCGGGATGACGCCCGACGACATCACGTTGCGCTGGAAGATGTTGGCATAGCCGGCCAGCGCGTTCACGCCTTCCTGGATACGCGCACCGCCCGAGTCGTTCATGCCGATGCAGGGGGCGCCGTTGCGCAGGGCCATGTCCATGACCTTGCAGATCTTGTCGGACATCGACAGCGACAGCGAACCCGCCGTCACGGTGAAGTCCTGTGCGAAAACATAGACCAGGCGTCCGTTGATCGTACCGTAACCGGTCACTACGCCGTCGCCGAAGGCATGGCTCTTGTCCATCCCGAAGTCATAGCAGCGGTGCGTCACGAACATGTCGAACTCCTCGAAGGAGCCTTCGTCGAGCAGCATCTGGATGCGCTCGCGGGCCGTGTACTTACCCTTGGCATGCTGGGCGTCGATACGCTTCTGACCGCCTCCGAGACGCGCGGTTTCGCGGTTCTCGATCAGCTGGTTGATCTTGTTCTGAATTTCACTCATAAGTATGTAGGTTTGTAATTTTTCCGAACCCCGGAATTTCCCGGCAGGTATCGCCCGCGACCTACGGCCGCGTTTACAGGTCTGACCCCACCCTAAGTCACTCCTTCGGGAGGGACTTCTGTTCCGCCTTTGGCGGAATTCGGAGATTCCGCAATATTCCTTGTTACACTATTTGTTCTTATTCTCGCAAAGCTCGGTCAGGATGCCCTGGGTCGATTTGGGGTGCAGGAAGGCGATGGTCATTCCCTCGGCGCCCTTGCGCGGGGTCTTGTCGATCAGGCGGATGCCCTTGGCTTCGGCATCGGCGAGCTGCTCCTCGATATTCTCGCAGGCAAGCGCCATGTGGTGGATACCGACGCCGCGGTTCTCGATGTATTTGGCGATGGTCGACTCCTCCGAAGTGGGTTCCAGCAGTTCGATCTTGGTCTGCCCCAACATGAAAAACGCCGTGCGCACCTTCTGGTCGGCGACCTCTTCGATGGCATAGCATTTCAGGCCCAATACGTTTTCCCAGTAGGGAATTGCTTCATCGAGGCTCTTCACTGCGACGCCAAGATGCTCGATATGAGAAACTTTCATAGCAAATATAAAATTTAAGTTAGTGAATATTTCGCGTCAAATACCAGCTTGTTATTTTGCGAACACAAAGATAGGGTATTAAATTGGAAATACCCAAGAGATTTCTGGTATTTTTTTCCGGATTTATGCTCCTTTCGGGAAGGCCAAGCGCTTCACAGCGAACTGTAAATGTCGATCAGCCGGCGGGCGACGGCGTATTCCGAGAAAAGTTCGGCGCGGCGGCGTTCACGGGCTTTCATCTCGCGGCGGAAATTCGCGTCCGACAGCACGTTTTCCAGCGCAGCGGCCACCTCCCCCGCCGCCCCAGGGCGGACATAGGCCGCGGCGTCGCCGGCGGCCTCGCGGTTGAGCTGCGTGTCGCTCAGCACCATGGGCACCCCGGCACGCATCGCCTCCACCACGGGCACGATCGACGCCTCGATCCCGGCATCGGGCAGGTAGACGAAGGCATGGGCGAGGCGGAACAGCGCCGGCAGGTCGTCGGGGCTGAGTTCGTAGATGAAATCGACGCGCGAGGCCATATGCCGCCCGCGGGCAAATTCCAGCAGGGAATCCGAATAGGCCGTGCGCCGGCCGCAGACCACGATCCCGACCCGCTCGGCGGAAGATGCGGCAGGACGCACGGCGGTGTCCGCCGGGGCCTTACCGCGCATGCCCGTGGCGATGCCGCCCCGCCCTGCCGCTGCGGCGGCACCCCGCCCCGGATCCCGATCGGCAGCCAGCCCGGGCAGCTCCGGGCCAGCGGCCGCGGCGGCGCGCTGCGCTGCGCGGAGCCCCTCCGCACGGATCGCACGTTCGCGTTCGCCGAGCGAGCCGACCGCCTCGAAGAGCACCTCGTGGTTATGGCGCGGTTCGACAGTGCCGAGCATGAGAATGAACCTGCCGGGCAGCATGTATTTGCGCCGCACCGCCTCGAGCTGCGCACCGCCCGGCGTTTCATGCGGGATGCGCGCGGCGAGGGGCATCACGACCTCGATGCGCCCGGGGTCGATCCGCAACCGCTCCGACAGCTCGGCGCGGGCATCGCGGTTGACCGTAATGAGCAGGCTGGCGGAGCGCAGCGCACGGCGGTAGAGCCGCAGCAGCACCAGCCGCTCGGACAGCGAATAGAGGTGCGGGTAGCGCAGGAAATTGAGGTTGTGGACGGTCATAACGCTGGGGATCTTCCGCAGCAGCGGCAGGGGCAGTCCGGGGCGGAAACCGTGGTAGAGGTCGAACTCCTTATAACGCGCCCCGTCAACGATATACTCGTGCTCGGGGGCATATTCGGCCAAAAGTTCGGCAAGGTGCCGGGAGTAAGTCCCGGCGGGTGCGGCCGGGGTGTCTTCGAATCCGATTTTCATAACTCTGCGTAAAATTTTTCGTCTATATGGCAAATAATTGTTATCTTCGCTGAAAATAAGGCTGCCTTTTTATGAAGAAAGTTTTGCTCACTTTACTCCTGGCCCTGGCACTCCCCGTTGCGGCGGCCGAGGCGCAAAACATCGCCCTCGGCGAACGCGTACCCGAGGTGAAGGTTCCGGCATGGCTCCGGGGCGGGAAACCCGCCGCCACCCCCGGCCTGACGTACGTCGAGTTTTTCCACTCGTCGAACCCGGCCTGCACCGCGTCGCTCGAACAGCTCCGGGCGATAACCGACAAATTAGGCGCCAAACTCCACGTCGTGGTCGTCACGCGGGAAAACGAGGAGAAAATCGCCCCCCTGCTTTCGCCGTTCCTCTCGCGGCACATCTCCGTCGCGCTGGACACCGGGGGCAGGATATTCTCGGCGTTCAACGTGCAGTACGTCCCGTTCGGAGTGCTGGTCGACAGCCGGAACCGGGCGCTGTGGATGGGCAACTCACTGCAGCTGACACCCGAAATCATCGAAAAATCAAGTAAATAGCACCATGTCCTTCACGAAGATAAACCATTACGAAAAAGAGTACGCAGATACCCATCACGACACGGCGCTCAACGTCACGGAAGGCGTTGAAGACCAACCTATCGTAAGCCCTTACTTCACGCGCCGCAAGAAGCGGCGGCTTTCGACCGACGAATACGTCGAAGGCATCCTCGCGGGCAACATCACCACCCTGTCGCAGGCCATCACGCTCGTCGAAAGCAACAACCCCGCCCATTACGCGCAGGCGCAGCAGATCATCGAACGCTGCCTGCCGCACGCCGGGAAATCGGTGCGCATCGGCATCACGGGCGTTCCCGGGGCGGGCAAGTCGACCTTCATCGAGGCCATCGGCAACATGGTCACCTCGCTGCGGCACAAACTGGCGGTGCTGGCCATCGACCCCTCGTCGGAACGCAGCGGGGGTTCGATCCTCGGCGACAAAACCCGCATGGAGAGCATTTCGGGCAATCCCGACGTCTTCATCCGCCCCTCCCCTTCGGCCGGGTCGCTGGGCGGCGTGGCACGCAAGACGCGCGAGACGATCATCCTGTGCGAAGCCGCGGGCTTCGACGTGGTATTCATCGAGACGGTGGGCGTCGGGCAGTCCGAGACGGCCGTGCACTCGATGGTCGACATGTTCATGCTGTTGCAGATTTCGGGTGCCGGCGACGAGTTGCAGGGCATCAAGCGCGGCATCATGGAGATGGCCGACATCATGGTCATCACCAAGGCCGACGGCGAGAACATCCACAAGGCCGAACTGGCCAAGACCCAGTTCCAGGGGGCACTAAGGCTGTTCCCCGTCCCGGAATCGGGCTGGCGGCCCAATGTATACACCTGCTCGGCCGTGGCAGCGACGGGGCTCGAAGAGGTCTGGAAAGGCGTCGAAGAGTTCCTCGACCACATCCAGGCCAACGGCTATTTCCGCCACAACCGCAACCGCCAGAACAAATACTGGATGTACGAGTCGATCAACGAAGTGCTGCGCAACTCGTTCTACCACGACCCGGCGGTCGAAGCGCGCATCGCGGAGTACGAAAAGCGCGTGCTGGAGGACAAAATATCGTCGTTCATCGCCGCCAAGGAGCTGCTGGACATCTATTTCAAGGATTTGAAATAAACGGCGTCCCATCTCATACGCCCCCGTTTCAGCACTTTTCGGCCGGCTGCCCTTCCCCAAAACGAAACCGCCTTCGGGAGAATCCGAAGGCGGTTTTCTTTCACAGCGCCAATACTGCAACCCTCGGGCCGCGAATCGCCGAAGCGGAATCCGCCGGCAGAAACTACCGGGGTGAAATCCGGGAGCAAAATACCGAAACAATAAGCGGGCGAATAAGCCGACGCGAAATGCAGGGACAAAATCCGGGAGCAAAATGCCGAAGCAATAAGCGGGCGAATAAGCCGGCGCGAAATGCAGGCGTCCCTACCCCGCCGCATACTTTTCCCGCAACAGCTCCGCCAGGCCGGGCATGCCTTCGGCGGCACATTTGCGGATCAGGGTCAACGGATTGCGGATGCCCGCCGTATCGGGATTACCGGGATCGACGACATAAATCGGGATTTCGGGGCGCACGCAGCGCACCAGCGACGCGGCGGGATAGACCGCCAGCGAAGTCCCCACGACCACCATGATATCCGCCGTCCGGGCAATCTGCGCGGCACGTTCGAACATCGGCACCGCCTCGCCGAAAAAGACGATGTGCGGACGCAGCAGCGCCCCGTCGGGCGCCGTGGCGTCGAGCTTCTGCTCCCAGCCCTCGATCGGGACGACCAGATCGGGATTGCGCGACGAGCGCAGGCAGGTCAGTTCGCCGTGCAGGTGGGTCACTTTCGACGAGCCGGCACGCTCGTGCAGGTCGTCTACGTTCTGCGTCAAGACCTCGACCTCGAAATCCCGTTCCAACCCCGCGATGGCCTCGTGCCCGGCATTGGGCTGCGCGGCGAGCATCTCGCGGCGGCGCATGTTGTAAAACCCGATGACCGTGGCACGGTTATGCGCCAACGCCTCGGGCGTGCAGACATCCTCGATCCGGTAGGAAGCCCATAACCCGTCGGAATCGCGGAAGGTCGCCAGACCGCTGTCGGCGCTTACCCCCGCACCCGTAAAAACGACGATTTTTTTCATAAACTATAACTTTAGATAACCTAATCTATGCCCAACGGCAGCAAGCAGTATTAACAGACCGAATCCGACTGCCTTCGTAACTCCGACGGCGACGCCTTCGGTCGAAATATCGTATGCCAGCATCGCCGCCAGCACGAAAAAAGCGATCCCCAGCGCGACTTTCGCCAGCAGGGACTTTCGCCCGGCGGGTTCGGTGCGATCCACGGGTTCGGTGCGATCCGCAGGTACAGTATGATCCGCAGGTACAGTATGATCCGGGAGCACAGCGGGATCCTCAGGCACAATGCGATCCGGGCGCCCGGTGCGGGTACGGAATCCCGTATTCCCGGCAGCCCTGCGGGATTCGGCCCGGCCGCCGGCACACCGCCCTTTGGGCGTCCATGCCGTGAGCAGTGCGGGCAGGCCGAACAGCAGGGAACTCACTGCCGCATGCAACGGCGACTGCCCGACCCACAGCAGGTTGAGCGGGAACATCACCAGCGCAACCGCAAGCACCGAAACAACCGCAAAAATCCATTTCCGATTCATAGCAACCTCCTTTTATTACATATTCGCCTGCATCCGGCGGGATGCCGTGAGTTTGCGGCGCTTCATGCGCAATTGCCAAAGCCGCAGTTCGGCATCGGAGCGCAGGCGCCGCCAGCGCCACAGGCTGTAAAGGCAAGCGGCAAACGACACGGCACCAAGCCCGAGCAACATGCAGGCCGTCGCCCGGTCGTCCGGAGCCTCCGCAAAGACGACCGACGGCATAATGACGCCCATGACAAGCGACAGGCACAACAGCATCAGCCACGCATCGCGCCACCGCTGCCGGGGACGCTTGCGCCGGTAATCCGCATATACATCGCAGATTCCCAACAATATACTCGCCGCCAGCAGCACCCCGCAAACCCACAGGGGCAGCACGTCGGAGCGCAGCAGCAGAAAAAAGAGCAGCAACCCGGCTGCCGCCCGCAAAGCGGCCCGGATCCGCACCCCCTTCGGGTTGCGGACGTTGCGGGGCCTTTTTATAAACATCGGATTCGACATAACACCGGCTTTTATTGATCCTGCCATTTACTGCGTCCCGAATCAAGCCATACGGGAACAACGACGGCCGCAACCGCCATCGCCTTGAGCAGCATCCCCCCGAACCCGCGGGCCAGCGAACATTCGCCGCCCAGCATATCCGAAATCTGGGACGAGCAAACCAAGGCGAACGCCCCCAGCAGCAATACGAAACAGAGAACCCTGCCCCGCCACGCCGCACAGGATCCCACGTTACCGATGGCCTCCCCGTCCTTCCCGCCGTCGTCATCGGACGGTTCGGGACCGACGGCGGCCCATACGCCCAAAGCCCAGCAAAAAGCAATCACCAGTGCACAGACAGCCCCCTTCCAAAGCGCCTCGGCAGTCGGGAGACCTTCACCGAAACGGCGCAGCAGGAAAATTACGACGAAGGCGACAACGGCTGCCACGGGCAGGCCGAGCCACATGCGGCTGTGCAGAAACATCCGCCAGCGTCCGGCATCGAGCAGGCCGGAAAAATAGCATCTCCACATCCTGAACATCGGATTTATTTTTTTATATCGGCTTTATTTTTTTGCGGGTCGTCGGACTGCATACGGGCGGGCGGAGGCAGCGGGCCGGCCTCCCCGGCTGCCGCTGTGGCAACGGGAGGGACGGCATCCTGCAGCGGCGGCGTGCCTTCACCGGACGCAACGTCAGCAGGAGGAGCGGCGACAACCGCGGGAGAAACGGCCGCCGGAGCCGGCGGGAAGTCCCTGCCCGACGAAGCAACGCCCGTATCCGCGGCCGGCAGGGTCGCCCCGGCGGCCGCACGCGGCTTCTTCAGGCGGCCGCTGCGGCGCAGGGCATCGGCGATGATCCACTGGAGCTGGCCGTTGATCGAGCGGAACTCGTCGGCAGCCCATAGCTCCAGTGCGTCCATCGTCGCGGCGTCGATGCGCAGTACGAAACTCTTGTTATTACTCTCTTTAGCCATCCCCAGTTAAATCAATGGTGCAGGGTTCCGGCATTCACCACGGGCTGCGCGGCTTCGTCGGCACAGAGCACTACGAGCAAATTCGACACCATGGCCGCCTTGCGCTCTTCGTCCAGTTCGACGATATGCTCGTTGCCGAGGCGGTCGAGCGCCATGTGCACCATCGACACAGCGCCCTCGACGATCTTCTCGCGGGCGGAGATGATGGCATCGGCCTGCTGGCGGCGCAGCATCACGGCGGCGATTTCGGGCGCATAGGCCAGGTAGTTGATGCGGGCCTCGACCACCTCGATGCCGGCCATCGCCAGACGTTCGTTGAGCGTGTGTTCGAGCTGGTCGTTGATCTGCTCGCTGTTCGAGCGGAGCGTCAGCTCATCGTCCGCAACACCATTGTTATCATAGGAATAGCAACCGGCAACCTGGCGCAGTGCGGCGTCGCTCTGCACGCCCACGAAGTTCTCGAGGATGTTCATGCGCGCCGTGGCCGAAACGCCGGTCTGCCGGCCGTAGTCGGGGCGTCGATCTCGAAAACGGCCTTATAAATATCGTCGCGCTTGATCTTCCAGACCAGTACCAGCCCGATCAGGATCGGGTTGCCCGTCTTGTCGTTGACCTTGATCGGGTCGACGTTCAGGTTGCGGGCGCGGATCGAGATCTGCTTGGCCGACATGAAGGGGTTGACCCACCAGTAACCCGTTTCGTAGAAGGTACCTTTGTATTTACCGAAAAAGACCATCACGCGCGCCTCGTTGGGTTCGAGCAGCATGAATCCCGCCATGCAGATCAGCATGTAAAGGCTCCAGACGACGCCCGCCGCCACCAGTCCGCCGCCGAGCGCCAGCCCGGCGTCGATGCGCTGCGCGCCTGCGACGATCGCGTAAACCCCCAGGGCCAACCCGCCGAGGATCAGCACCAATGCCAGGAAACCATTGCATTTCCAGCCTTTGTAAACGAAATTTCCATTTTCCATACCCGTGTAGTTTTTGAATGATATTATTTTAATATCACAAATATATCGAACATTTTTGGATTAGCAAATTTTCCGAGCATTTTTTTCATAACGGACTGCGACCGAAGCAGAAGAGGCCCCGCAGCCCGGTTTAGGCCGAAAAAAACCGCTCCGTGGCACAGTTCATGCAAGGTTGGAGGGCGTAAACCAAAACAAAATTTACATCATGAATCAGCAAAGACACACCAACGAAGACACGCTGACCGACATTTTCGGTTCGGAGGAAATGCGCAGTCCGGCACCCACGGAATTCATCCCCAAGGGCAAGACGGCTCCCGAGATCGCTTACCAGTTAGTCAAGGACGAGACCTATCCGCAGACACAGCCGCGGCTGAACCTCGCCACGTTCGTAACGACCTACATGGACGATTACGCCACACGGCTGATGAACGAGGCCATCAACATCAACTACATCGACGAAACGGAGTACCCGCGTGTCGCGGTGATGTGCGGCCGCTGCCTGAACATCGTCGCCAACATGTGGAACACCCCCGAGAAGGCCGAATGGAAGACCGGTGCGCTGGGCATCGGTTCGTCGGAGGCATGTATGCTGGGCGGCGTGGCCGCATGGCTCCGCTGGCGCCAGCGCCGCAAGGCCGCAGGCAAGCCCTTCGACAAACCGAACCTGGTGATGAGCGCCGGGTTCCAGGTCGTATGGGAGAAATTCTGCCAGCTGTGGCAGATCGAAATGCGCACCGTGCCCCTGACGCTCGACCACATCACGCTCGACCCCAAGCAGGCGCTGGAGATGTGCGACGAGAACACGATCTGCATCGTGCCGATCGCAGGCGTCACGTGGACGGGCCTGGACGACGACATCGAGGGGCTGGACAAGGCGCTCGACGAGTACAACGCCAAGACCGGCTATGAAATCCCGATCCACGTCGACGCAGCGTCGGGCGGTTTCATCCTGCCGTTCCTCAAACCCGAGAAGAAGTGGGACTTCCGCCTCAAGTGGGTATTGTCGATCTCCACGTCGGGCCACAAGTACGGCCTGGTATATCCCGGCCTGGGATGGGTGGTATGGAAAGACAAGAAATACCTGCCCGACGAAATGTCGTTCTCGGTCAACTACCTGGGCGCCAACATCACGCAGGTCGGCCTCAACTTCTCGCGCCCCGCAGCGCAGATACTCGGCCAGTACTACAACTTCATCCGCCTGGGATTCGAGGGATACAAGGAGATCCAGCAGAACTCGATGGACATCGCCAAGTACTGCCACCAGCAGATCGGCACGATGAAATGCTTCAAGAACTATTCGGAGGAGGTCGTCAACCCGCTGTTCATCTGGATGATGGATCCCGAGTACGACAAGAAGGCCAAGTGGACGCTGTTCGACCTGCAGGCCAAACTGCAGCAAAGCGGCTGGATGGTTCCCGCCTATACGATGCCCAAGAACATCGAGGACGTGGTCGTAATGCGCATCGTGGTGCGCCAGGGTATGTCGCGCGACATGGCCGACATGCTGATGGGCGACATCCGCAATGCCATCGCCGAGTTCGAGCAGCTGGAGTACCCCACTACCTCGCGCATCAAGTACGAGAACAAGGAACACCAGAAAGGAAAAGTCTTTACGCACTAATATGCCCCGTCCGGCGGCAGGCGTACCCGGGAAGGGCATGTCGCGCCGCCGGCACCGGACGGCAGAGCGACAGCCGGGAGCGGGCAACTCCCATATCGGACCGTACGTACGGCGTGACGCCGAAGCGTCACAGGTCACCGTCCCGGCGCCCCTGCTTCGGCAGGGGTTTTTACGAGAGGGCTCCGGCACCCTGGAACGAATGCCGGAAAGCGGGCGCCCCGGCGCCCGCAGCCAAAGCATTTCGCGCCCTGCGGGGCTGCGAAGGGTCGGACAGACGGCTTCCACAATCGTGGGGGCCGTCGTTTTTTTATCGGGATGCGGGCTTTCATGCAGGCCGGGGCGCAGGCCGGGCGGGGAAAACAGAGGGAGAAAACGGAAGACACAAGGCGGGCGGAGGGACGGGAAAGCGGATGCGGGATTTCACACAGGCCGGGAAGCGGCAGGCTGAGCGGGCGACAAGCCGGGGAGACAGGTAAGAGCCCAAGACGGGGCGGGCACCCGGCCGCAACGGGAAAATCCGACCGGCAGGACAGATGCTGCGACCAATAAGACAACCGTGTGCCCGGAAAGGAGAAAAACAACCGGCGGGGAGGCGGATGCGATTTTCATTATACCGATTTGTTTTGTAACTTTACGACGTTTTTATCCAACCGCAGACAAATGGCAGAAACATTCAATATCTTCCTGATCGTCATGGCCGTGCTGGCCGCCGGGGTTTACGTCGCCCTGCACTTTTTCGAAGCCGGGTACGGCTATCTGTTCAACCCGAAATACGGCCCCCCGGTACCCAACAAGGTGGGCTGGGTCATGATGGAGTCGCCCGTGTTCATCGCAATGTGCGTGCTCTGGCTCATGTCCGGGCGGACATGGGAGGCCGGGCCGCTGGCGCTCTTCGTGCTGTTCCAGGCACACTACCTGCAGCGCGCCTTCATCTTCCCGCTGCTGCTGCGCGGAGAGTCGAAGATGCCGCTGGGGATCGTCGTGATGGGCATGACGTTCAACACGCTCAACGCGCTGATGCAGGGCGGGTGGATCTTCTACGTCTCGCCCGAAGGCTATTACGCCGACTGGTTCGCAAAGCCCTACATTTACGTCGGGGGAGCCCTGTTCATGGCGGGGATGGCCGTAAACCTCCATTCCGACCATATCATCCGCAACCTGCGCAAGCCGGGCGACACGCGCCACTACATTCCCCGCGGGGGGATGTTCCGATACGTCTCGTCGGCCAACTATTTCGGCGAACTGCTCGAATGGACGGGCTTCGCCGTGGCTTCGTGGTCGTGGGCCGGGGCGGTATTCGCCTGGTGGACGTTCGCCAACCTCGCACCCCGCGCAGCATCGCTCTACAAGCGTTACGCACAGGAGTTCGGGGAGGAATTCACGGCGCTGAAACGAAAAAAGATCATACCTTTCATCTATTAACCTACCGGAAAATGTCATCACTGTTCACCCCTTATAAATTAGGCCCCGTGACACTGCGCAACCGCACGGTACGTTCGGCGGCGTTCGAGTCGATGGGGCGCCATTTCGGCCCCACGGAGCAGCTCAAGGAGTACCACGTTTCGGTGGCACGCGGCGGCGTGGGCATGACCACGCTGGCCTATGCCGCGGTATGCCGCAGCGGACTGTCGTTCGACAAGCAGTTGTGGCTGCGCCCAGAGATCGTGCCCGGGCTGCGCGGGATAACCGACGCCGTACACCGCGAAGGCGCGGCGGCCGGCATCCAGATCGGGCATTGCGGCAACATGACCCATTTGACGACCGCCGGGCAGATCCCGATCGGCGCATCGACGGGGTTCAACCTCTATGCCTACACCCCCGTGCGGGGTATGCGCAAGGACGAGATCGCGCAGGTGGCACGGGATTTCGGGAAGGCCGTCCACACCGCGCACGACGCGGGGTTCGACTCGGTGGAGGTACATGCCGGGCACGGCTACCTGATCTCGCAGTTCCTCTCGCCCTACACCAATCACCGGAAGGACGAGTACGGCGGGACGTTGGAAAACAGAATGCGTTTCATGCGGATGTGCCTCACAGAAGTGATGGAGGCCGCGGCGAAAACGGGGACGGCCGTATTGGTGAAACACAACATGTACGACGGGTTCAGGGGCGGCATCGAGATTCCCGAAAGCATCGCCATAGCCCGCGAGATCGAACGCTTCGGCGTGGACGGCATCGTGCTTTCGGGCGGGTTCGTCTCCAAGGCCCCGATGGCCGTGATGCGGGGGCTGATCCCGATCTACACGATGAGCTACTACTCGCCCCTGTGGCTGCGCTATTTCATCCGCTGGTGCGGGCCCTTCATGATCCGGCAGTTCCCCTTCGAGGAGTGCTATTTCCTGGAAGACGCCAAGAAATTCCGCGCCGAGCTGAAATGCCCGCTGGTATATGTCGGCGGGCTGGTGAGCCGCGAAGGGATCGACAAGGCGCTGGACGCGGGGTTCGAACTGGTGCAGATGGCCCGGGCGCTGGTCAACGACCCGGCGTTCGTCAACAAGCTCCGCGAGGGCGACGCTTCGACACGCAGCGGCTGCGACCACCGCAACTACTGCATCGCGCGGATGTACTCGGTGGACATGAAATGCTGCAAGCATTGCGACGGGCTGCCGCGCAGGATACAGGAAGAACTGGCCAAGCTGCCGTAAGCATGGAACACATGGAGAAGCGTAAACGGAACAGCGAAACGGCCGGAGCCGCGGCACAAGGCGGGACGCCGGCCGGATACCGGAACCTCGGAGACAAGGCCGGGTGCAGGGAGCACGCGGCCGAGACCGGGCACAGGGAACGCGGGGATAAGGCCGAGACAACCCCCTGCACCCCTGTGGGTTCGCAGGACGGCACGGCCGAACCGCAGGGCCGCCGGATGGAACGCGGCGCAGTGGCGCCGGGCAGCGCATGGGCGCTGGTGACGGGCGCCGGGTCGGGCATCGGGCGCTGCTACGCCCTGCGGCTGGCAGCGCTGGGCTACCGGCTGGTGATCGCGGGCGACAACCGCGCACCGCTCGAAGCCGTGGCGGAAGAGATACGGAATGCCCGGCCGACCGGGCGAAAAGCAGCCGTGGAAAGACCGGAGGCCGTGGAAGGGCCGGAAGCCGCGAAAGGACTGGAAGCCGCGAAAGGACTGGAAATTACGGCATCCGCAAACGGAAGCGGGGCGGCGGGGCGCGAACCGGCGGCGGGAATTGCCCAGGCTACGGGGGAACCCGGGGCCGGGACGGACGGGAACGGGGCGTGCGCAGCCGGCAGTACGGAACAAAGCGTCGGCAGCGGAAAGGGAGACGGCAGCAGGAAAATGGAAGCCATGACGCCCGACGTGCGGGTGATTGCGATAGATCTGGCGCGGGTCGGGGCGGCACAGGAGCTGTACGACCGCATGGCAGCCGAGGGGATCGGGGTCGACGTGGTGATCAACAACGCCGGGATATTCTCGTTCTGCGACATCCTCGCCACGCCGGCGGAGCGCATCGAGCGCATCATCCTGCTGCACGACCTGACCGTCACGCAGCTATGCCGCCTCTTCGCCGCGGACATGGTACGCCGCGGCGTACGGGGGCACATCCTCAACATGTCGTCCTACTCGCTATGGATGCCGTTCCCGGGGCTGGCGCTATACAGCGCCTCGAAAGCCTACATGCGTTCGTTTTCCGTGGCATTCGCCAAGGAGGTGCGAGAACGGGGCATCCGCGTCACGGCGGTATGCCCGGCAGGCGTGGCGACAGACCTCTACGGGCTGACACCCTACTGGCAGCGCATCGGCTGCAAACTGGGCGTGCTCATCACCCCCGACAGTTGTGCGCGCAGGGGGCTGAAGGCGTTGTGGAGGGGCAGGCGGTGCATCGTACCCGACTGGTGGAACCGCGCCTGGATCCCCTTTTGCAAGGTATTGCCGATGTGGGTGCTGCGTCCGGTACGGCGTTTCACGATGAAGTTCCAGAAATAAGGCGGGACGGCGCAGCCGGCCACCGCAGGACGGATCCCGTCCTGCCGGGTAAAACACGCACGGCGCCGGGCTGTGCCGCCGGGGAGAGGCAGGAAGCAGTACGGCGGAGCCACACTCCGGGGACGCGGCGCACGGACAAGACATATAGATGACTATGAAAAATATTAAAAATGTAATTTTCGACCTCGGGGGCGTCCTCGTAGACCTCGACATAGACCGCTGCACAGCGGCCTTCAGGCAGCTCGGCATGAACCGGGTCGCCGACCTGATAAACCCCTGCTATCCCGCCGAGATGATCGGACGGCTGGAACGGGGCGACCTGTCGTTCCACGAGGCATGCGACGCGATGCGGAAGCTCGACGGGCGGTACGACGTCACCGACGCCCAGATCGCAGGGGCATACGGCGCGTTCCTGGCGGGGGTTCCGGTCTGGAAACTGCGCCAGGTGGAACGGCTGCGCGGGGCGGGGATCCGCACCTACGTGTTGTCGAACAACAACCCGGCGTCGATGGAGGTCATCCGCGGCGAATTCACGGCCGACGGGCACACGATGGACGACTATTTCGACAAGGTATACCTCTCCTACGAACTGCGCGAGCTGAAACCCTCGGAGGCGATTTTCCGCAAGGTGATCGCCGACAGCGAAATCGTCCCCGCACAGACGCTCTTCATCGACGACGGGCGGAAGAACGTCGAAGCGGCGCAGGCACTGGGATTCGCGGTATACATGCCCGCGCCGGGAGAGGATTTCGGACACCTGTTCGAAGAGATAACCGCAACGAAATAGCAACGCCGCACGGAATGCCCGGCGGCAGGGCTGCGACCCGGCATAAATAAACGCCTCATGAAAAAGTGGATTAAAATCACATCGATCGTCACGGCCGTGATCGCCGTGATTGTGCTTGCCGTGGCGGTATCCATAGCGCCGTTGGCAAAAAATTACATCGAGAAACACGACCGCGAACTGTTAGGCCGCTCGATCCGCATGGAACGGCTGAAGTTCAGCATATTCACGGGGCGCCTGCGCATCGGCGACCTGCGCATCGGCGGGGCGGACGACTCGACGACCTTCTTCCGGCTCGACAGTTTCGACATGCGCATGCGGCTGTGGCCCCTGCTGTCCAACCGCGTGGTCGTCAAGAAGCTCTCGTTCGCGGCGCCCGGCATAAAGGTCTACCAGCGGGGCAACTCGTTCAGTTTCGACGACATCCTGGCACATTTCGCGGGCGACACGATCCCGGCGGCCGCAACGCCCGAAAAGCCGTCGAAGCCGTGGGAAATAGGCATCTACGACATCTCGATCCGCAACGGGCAGGTGTTTTACAAAGACCTGCTGCTCGATGCCACGTGGGGCATGAAGGACATCAACCTGCACATCCCGGGCGTCTATTTCTCGGGCGAGAAGACCGACGTGGGCGCCGTCCTGAACTTCGCAGAGGGAGGTTCGCTCTCGACCGACGTGGGGTACAACATCGCAACGTCGGAATTCGACATCGGCATCCGCCTGCAGGACTTCGCACTGGCCGGGACGCTGCCCTACTTCCGGCAGGCGCTCGACGTCGCGGCGGTGGACGGACGGCTTTCGGCCGACATACGGCTGCGGGGCAATACCGAGCACCTGCTCTCGCTGCGCACCGAAGGTACGGCCTCGCTGGCGGGTTTCGCCCTGCGCGACCGCCAGCAGCGGCCCGTGGTGGGCGTAGATACGCTGGGCATGAAGCTCGCCGAGGGCGACATGGGGTCGATGCGTTTTCGTTTCGACCGAATCTATGCCGCCGGGGTCTCGGCGCTGTTCGAAATGACGCCCGAAGGCGACAATTTCTCGGCGCTGATGAAACCCACGGGCAGCACGGCAGGAACACAGGCAGCCGGGAGAATATCCGAAAGCGGTGCAACGGACGACGCGGCACAGGATCGGGCAACGGCTCCGGACGCCCCCGGGGACGTCACACCGACGCTCAGGATCGCCGACCTGGAGATAGCCCGGGGCAGCGTGACGGTGCGCGACCTGACGCTGCACCGCCCGTTCGAATACACCGTCTCACAGATCGGCATGCACAGCCGCGATTTCGACCCGTCGAAACACAACAAGCTCACGGTGGATGCCCGCATGCAGAAAACGGGCTCGGCGAAACTGCGCTGGGAAGGGGCGTTGGACAACATCGACAACCAGAACATCACGCTCTGGCTGTCGAACCTCGACCTGCGCGACTTCGGCCCTTACTGCGAGCATTTCACGGCCTATCCGCTGACGAAGGGCAACCTCACGTTCCGCAGCCAGAACGTTATCCGCGACCGTTACCTCGACGGCACCAACCACCTCGACATGTTCGAACCGAAGGTCGACAGGAAACGCAAGGACATCAAGGCGGAAATGAACATCCCGCTGAAACTGGGGCTCTATGTGCTCAAGGACAAGAAAGGGCATGTGAAGATGGACTTGCCGGTCAGGGGCAGCCTCGACTCACCGGAATTCTCCTACCGCAAGATCGTGCTCAAGGCGATCGGCAACGTACTGCTGAAGGTGGTGACGGCACCGTTCTCGTTCCTTTCGGGCAACAGGGACAACCTGGAATACATCAACATCGACCCGCAGCAATATGCCTTCACCTCGGAACAATACGCTTCGCTGGACAAGATCGCGCAGGCGTTGCGGGACAAGCCCGAAATGCATATCGCCCTGACGCAGCGCATCAACATGCGGCGCGCCCTGCCCCGGCAGGCGGCTAACGCACTGCGGATGGCATATGCCGCACACATGAGGGCGGCGGATTCGACGCAAAGGCGGCAACTTTCGATGCTCGAATACGAAAAGATCCAGCAGACCGACATCCGCACTCCGGCGATCATGGCCTTTGCCGATTCGCTGCTGGCGGCGCAGGGTGTCTCCCCGCAGGGGCTTTCGGCCGAGGACAAGGCGATGGCGCTCTTCCGCGAACAGGCGGCCGGACAACTGGTACGCATGACGGCCGCCCGCAACAAGGCGCTGAGCGACTACATGCAGTCGACGCACGGCGCGGCAGCCCCGGCTTTCCGCGTACAGGCGATGGATTCGGCGGCGATGCTAACCTACGCAGGGCGTGACCGCTACACCATAGCGATAGAAGTGGACGGCGAAACCGTAGAGGTGGCAACGGAGGACGGGGCGCCCGTCACCGGGGATGGCACAGGAACAGCGGATATGGGTGCGGCCACCACGACCGGAACGGCAATAGATGCAGCAACCGAAGGTGCAAGCGAAACGGCAGGGATAACGACCGCAGCAGGTGGTGCGACAGAAGCGGAAGAGTACATAGCGGAGTGGGCGATCCGGACGGGGAGGCCGTAAAAACAGCAAAAAACGTCCCGGGAAGTGAGGGGCTCCCCTGCCGCCGGGACGCAACGGGACGCAACGGGCTTGCCAGTCCTCCGGAAGGTAACGCATACGGATCGAGGCGCTATATATCCGGGGAGGCAACAGAACAGGGAACCCGGAACAGGCAACAGAGGAATAGAAAACAGGTATCCGAAACAGGTACAGGAACGGTAGTAGGGACTGGAACAGAGACAGAGACGGAGACAGGGGCTGGGACGGAGACAGGGACAGAAAAACGTCAGGGCATCGGCAAAAGGCTGCCCCGAACCCCGAAACCAGAGCGGCGAAAAACGTCCGGCAAGCAAACCGGCAACTCACGCAACCGGAATCCGGCGCACCGCCGGGCACAGTGGATTTCGGGGAAAAAGTTTGCCGGAACAAAAAAAAGCGGTTATCTTTGCAACCCGGAATCCGGAAGGTTCCCCCGGCCGGAAATGCCCGGGATTGACACACGACAACCCCGTGGGGTTGCACAAGGCCAATCACGGGGTCAGGGTCGGGAACGACGGGGTGTAGCGCAGTCCGGTTAGCGCACCTGCTTTGGGAGCAGGGGGTCGTGG
>OLYA01000623.1_pt1 | contig 17659 bp, 15 predicted proteins | sample 1674361 | NCBI WGS metagenome assembly OLYA01 (sample SAMEA103958165, study PRJEB25191) | human gut metagenome | biome: human-associated habitat [ENVO:00009003]; feature: intestine environment [ENVO:2100002]; material: feces | place: Germany | collected 2013/2015
GCCTGTGCATCTGCAACATGGCCATCGAGGCCGGTGCCAAGAACGGCATCTTCCCTGTGGACGATGTGACCCGCAGCTACCTCAAGGGCCGCAGCCAGCGTGAGCCGGTGTTCTTTGAGGCCGACCCGGATGCCGAGTACGAAAAGACCATTGAGATCGATCTGGACAAGCTGGAACCCACCGTCAGCTACCCCCACCTGCCCGAGAACACCCACCTTGCCAGCGAGGGCAAGGACATCAAGATCGATCAGGTTGTGATCGGCAGCTGCACCAACGGCCGTCTGGAGGACATGGAAGCCGCCTACAACGTGCTCAAGGGTAAGCACATTGCCAAGGGCGTGCGCGGCATCATCATCCCCGCCACCATGGCCGTTTACAAGGAATGCATCCTGCGCGGCTGGACCACTGCCTTTATTGATGCAGGCTGCATCGTGTCCACCCCCACCTGCGGCCCCTGTCTCGGCGGCTACATGGGCATTCTGGCCGAGGGCGAGCGTTGCGTTTCCACCACAAACCGCAACTTTGTGGGCCGCATGGGCCATGTGAAGAGCGAGGTCTACCTTGCTTCTCCCGCCACCGCCGCCGCCAGCGCACTGACCGGCTGCATCACCGACCCCCGCACGGTCTGATTGGAAAGGAGCACAACAATGAACGCAAAAGGTTCTGTTTTCAAATACCCGGACAACGTGGATACCGATGTCATCATCCCGGCCCGCCACCTGAACACGCAGGATGCCAAAGAGCTGGCCAGCCACTGCATGGAGGACATCGACAAGGACTTCGTCAAGAAGGTGAAGAACGGCGACATCATGGTGGGCGGCTGGAACTTCGGCTGCGGCTCCTCCCGTGAGCACGCACCGCTGTGCATCAAGACCGCCGGTATCTCGGTGGTCATTGCCAAGAGCTTTGCCCGCATCTTCTACCGCAACAGCATCAACATCGGTCTGCCCATCATGGAGTGCCCGGAGGCTGTGGATGCCATCAATGCGGGCGACACCGTGAGCGTAGACTTTGACACCGGTGTCATTACCGACGAGACCAACGGCAAGGTGTTCCACGCCGAGCCCTTCCCGCCGTTCATCCAGGAGATCATCTCTACCGGTGGCTTGATGAAGTCCATCAAGGCGAAGCAGTAAGGCAAACTCCTTCCGTCTCGCATTCGCTCGACAGCTCCCTCACAGAGGGAGCCTCTGGCGAAGAGGGAAAGTTTCCGATTTTGCCAAAGCCTCCCTCTCAGAGGGAGGTGGCATCGCTCAGCGATGACGGAAGGAGTTTCATTCATAAAAGGAGTACCACCAATGGAAAAAAACATTGCTGTCATCTGGGGCGACTGCTCCAGCCCGGAGATCGTCAAGCAAACCATCCGCGTGCTTGACAAGGTGGCCGAAAAGTACGGCCACACCTTCCACTACACTGACGCTGCCATGGGCGGCGAAGCCATTGACAAGTACGGCGACCCGCTGCCCCAGCACGAGCTGGACAAGTGCCTTGCCGCGGACAGCGTCCTGCTGGGTGCCGTGGGCGGCCCCAAGTGGGAGGGCCTGCCCGGTGAGCAGCGCCCGGAGAAGGGCCTGCTGCGTCTGCGTGCAGGCATGGGCCTGTACTCCAACAACCGCCCGGCCAAGATCTGGCCGCAGCTGGCTCCTGCCAGCCCCCTGAAGCCCGAGATCGTGGCACAGGGCATCGATTTCATCATCGTGCGTGAGCTGATCGGCGGCGTATACTTTGGCAATCACGAGACCCACACCCTCGCCAGCGGCGAGAAGCAGGCCATCGACTCCATGCCCTACGCGGAGCACGAGATCGAGCGCATCGGCCGCATCGGCTTTGAGACCGCACGCAAGCGCCGCAAGAAACTGTGCTGCGTGGACAAGGCAAACGTTTTGGACACCAGCCGTCTGTGGAGAAGCGTGATGCACCGCCTGCAGGCCGAATACCCGGATGTGGAATACAGCGAGATGTTCGTGGACAACTGCGCCATGCAGATCGTCAAGAACCCCGCCCAGTTCGACGTGATCGTTACCGAGAACATGTTCGGCGACATCCTGTCGGACGAGGCTTCCATGATCACCGGCTCCATCGGCATGATCCCGTCCTCCTCTCTGGGCGACGGCACCCGCGGCCTGTATGAGCCCATCCACGGCTCGGCCCCCGATATTGCGGGCAAAGACATCGTGAACCCCACCGCCTGCATCCTGTCTGCCGCCATGATGCTGCGCTACTCCTTCGGCATGGCCGAGGAAGCCGATGCCATTGAGACCGCCGTGAACAAGGTGCTGGACAAGGGCCTGCGCACCGCCGACAACATGAGCGAGGGCTGCACCTGCCTTGGCTGCACCGCCATGGGCGATGCCATTCTGGCCGAGATCTGAGTTTTTCCATAACGCACAAAGGGGAACGACAGCCGTCGTTCCCCTTTTCGTCTGCACAAAAAAGAGCAGCTGTTCCCAGCTGCCCTTCCGTGATACAGTTTTTTACTTGGTGCCGTAGATACGGTCGCCTGCGTCGCCCAGACCGGGAACGATATAGCCGTTCTCGTTCAGGTGGTCATCCTCTGCGCCGAGGTAGATATCCACATCGGGGTGTGCCTCGTGCAGGGCCTTGATGCCTTCCGGAGCGGCGATCAGGCCGATGAACTTGATGCGCTTTGCGCCATGCTTCTTGATCTGGGTGATGGCATCAATGGCGCTGCCGCCGGTGGCCAGCATCGGGTCCAGAACCAGAACATCGCGCTCTGCGATATCCTGCGGCAGCTTGCAGAAGTACTCCACAGGCTGCAGGGTCTCCTCGTCGCGGTACAGGCCGATGAAGCCCACCTTTGCAGCGGGCAGCAGGGTCAGCATACCGTCCAGCATACCCATGCCTGCGCGCAGGATGGGCACCAGAGCCAGCTTGCGGCCTGCCAGCACCTTGGTCTTTGCCATGGTGATGGGAGTTTCGATCTCCACCTCTTCCAGCGGCAGATCGCGGGTAGCCTCGTAGCACAGCAGGGTTGCGATCTCGCCAACAAGGTCACGGAACTCCTTGGTGCCGGTCTGCTTGTTGCGCAGAATGCTCAGCTTGTGCTGCAGCAGCGGATGCTCAACGATCATCGGGGTCATAAAAACACGCTCCTTAATTTATATAGAACATTCTATCGGGTACTGATCTGTGGTCTTGCCCGCCCGGTGGGCGCACAAATAGCTTTTTTCACAGAGAAGCTTGTAGCGCAGGCTTCTCTGTGAAATTACAAAAGTTTCAATCAGCGGTTTTCCAGTGCGGTCAGCTTGTCGATGCGGCGCTGATGACGGCCACCCTCGAACTGGGTGTTCAGGAAGATGTCCACCAGCTGGCAGGCAAGACCTGCGCCCACCACGCGGCCGCCCATGCACAGGGCGTTGGCGTCGTTGTGGCGGCGGGTATACTCGCAGCTGAAGCTGTCGGAGCAGCAGCAGGCGCGGATGCCCTTGATCTTGTTAGCTGCCATGCTGATGCCCACACCGGTGCCGCAGAACAGCAGTGCCTTTTCGCACTGGCCGCTCACCACTGCGTCACAAGCGGGCACAGCCATGTCGGGGTAGTCCACGCTGTCGGTGCTGTGGGTGCCAAAGTCGATATACTCCAGACCAAGCTCTTCCAGATGTGCCTTGACAGCCTCTTTCAGTTCAAATCCGCCGTGATCGGCGGCAAGTGCAATGGGTTTTGCCATGGAAAAACGTCCTTTCCCTGTGAGTGGTCACAGTTCCGCTTTTATTGTTTGTTTGCTGCGGCTTCGGCAGCCAGACGCTCTGCCCGCTCCCGCTCCGCCTGACTGAGACGGTGGTAGTCCGGCAGCAGCGCCTCCGGCAGCACAGCCTGCCCGGCTGCGGCCATCTGCTTTGCCACAAGTGCTACGGCAGCGGCACGGCCGCCCCGCAGCGCCGGGGGTGTTTGCAGCACACCCGGCACATCGCTGTATTTATTATAGCACAGACCCGCGCCATCACCAACAAAAAACAGGGGCTTTTTGCAATTTTCTACAAAATCAGCCAGATCTGCAACCGCCCGGGCATCATCGTCCAACAGGCGGGCGTGGGTGGCAAGGTCAAATGCTGCGCTGTATACCTGTGCGCGGCGGGCATCCAGTGCGCAGAGCACCGTGCCCTCGCCGGTGTGGGCGGCAGCCAGCGCTTCCAAGGTAGACACCGGGGCGCACAGGGTCTCGCGCGGGAAGGCCAACCCCTTGACGGCGGCCAGCCCGATGCGCAGGCCGGTAAAGCTGCCCGGGCCTGCGTTGACAGCATACAGGTCGATGTCCGCACAGGTCAGCCCGCACATCTTTAAGCAGGTGTCGATCATGGGCATCAGCGTTTCGCTGTGGGTCATGCCGCCGTCCAGATATACCTCGTACAGCAGGCGGTCGTCCTGCAGCAAAGCCACACCGGCGGTCTTGCCCGCCGTATCCACGGCCAGAATATTCATACCGTCACCCCCTCAATGGTGATCTTGCGGGTGGTATCGTCCAGACGTTCGATGTTCACCCGGATGGGGTTTTCCAGTGCCAGCAGGTCGGCAAAGTTTTCGCTCCACTCTGCCGCCACCACAGCGCCCTGATCCAGATAATCGTAGAAGCCTGCCGCACACAGATCGTTCTCGGTAGAAATGCGGTACAGGTCAAAGTGCGCCAGCGGGCGCGGGCCCCGGTAGTAGTTCACGATGGCAAAGGTAGGGCTGGACACCGGGTCGGTGCAGCCCAGACCCTCGGCAAGACCCTCGGTAAAGGCGGTCTTGCCAGCGCCCAGACCGCCGGTAAAGGCGATCAGCGCCCCGGGGGCCAGCACAGCGGCCATCCGTTTGCCCAGCGCCACCGTTTCGGCGCGGGAATGGGTGATATATTCTGACATGAAGGTTACCTCATCGTTTCAAAAAAGGGATGGCAGACACTCTGCCATCCCTAAGTATAATATAAAACGTGCAAAAGTGCAATGGTCAGGCGGCGGCAGGGGTCTGCTGCTCTGCGGCACTGTTCGTTGCCGTGCCGGGCGCGGTGAGCCGAACGGTGCCATCGCCCTGAATGATGGGATAGGACGCCGCCGAGTGGGGACGCCGTCCGGTGTTCTGGTTGAGATACCACACGATGTCGTTTTCGCCGTAGACCTCAAGGCCGTAATCAATAGCCTGCTGCAAGGTCTCACCCTCGATCAGGCGGTTCACGGTCGCCCACAGCATACTGCGGGAGTACACGCTGTATACGTTGTTTACAAAGCCCGCCACAGCCTTTGCCCCGCCGGAGAGCAGCCCATCCGAAAGAGCAGTGTTCACATGGCCGCTGCGTCCGTAGAACTCGCAGGTCTCCGAAAGCACGATGGTGCCGTTCAGCTTCCCGCCTCGGTAGGCATTGCTGAAAAAGCCTCCGGTGACGGCGTAGCAGCCGTTCACCTTGATGACCCGGTGGCTGAGCAGATCCATGCCATAGCGCAGGTCGTTCCAGAAATCCGATTTTTCCAGCAGCAGAAGGATGGGCGCGGTGGCCTGCTTTTTCCACAGCCAGCCGTACTCATAGGTATAGTACGCGCCGTGGGCACTTAGGATGGCAAGGTCGTAGTCTGCCATCCGCTTCAGGTCGGAGACAGTCACCATCATGTCCAGATGGGTGTCCAGGCCGTAGCCGTTCCAGTAGTCCTTCATATAAGAATAGTAGGGGTAGCGGTTGCTGTTCACCCCGTTATCAAAGGCATAGTAGATGACCGCATTGCCCACGGTGCCGTTCTCTGCAGCGAGCAGGGCGGGCGCATCCTCCATCTCCGGCCCGGGCAGGGCGGCGTCTGTCTTACTCTCGGTGTCGGTGAGCAGAATACCGCCCAGTGCGCCGCAGCTGTAAGTAAAGCTTATCATGCCGTTTTTCGCATCCACATAGATGCTGTCCTTTTTTATAAGCCCCTGTGCCGCCAGCTCGTCCAGCTGCGCCAGCGCAGCAGTCTGACGCGCTTTCTCCGACATTCCGGCGTAGGCGGCGCTGTCGGTCAGGGCGGTGACGGCGGCATCCGTCTGCTGCATCTCCTTTACCTCAGAGGCAGTCAGGGTCTGGGGGGTGCCGGTGGTCTCCTCCGGTGCAGCGGCCACTGCCGGACACACTGCCGTAAAGGCCAGTGCGATGGCACACACCGCACTGAGCAGGCGGCGATAAACTGTATGTTCCATTTCTTCTTTCCCGTTCCTCTCCCCCGGCACACTGCCGGGGCTGTTGTGCGCAAGGCTGCGCCCACAGGTTCATTGTAGGATGCCGCCGGGGCTTTGTCAAGCATCCCGGCAATGTTTTACCATTCCGTCACACCCGGCGCATTGCATTGGCAGGGGGATTTGTGTATAATAGCGATATGTTGGGTTTTTATCGCCTGTACGCAGGTACACCCCGGCAGACTGTTCTGATGAAAGGCGGTGCTTTCCTTGGATAGCATTCGACAATATTTTAAGCGCACCGATAAGATCTATCTGCTGCTGTGCATTTTCAGCAGCGTTATGGCGGTGCTGGCGCTGTCCTCGTGGGCAGCTAAGCAGGGCAACGGCTTTGCCACCGACGAGGTGACCGGTGCCATCATTGGCATTGGCGACTACCGCCGGGCACTGGTGCAGGCGGGCGCTTCCGTCATTGGCATCGTGATTGCGCTGCTGCTCTCCTGCGTGGACTACCGCAGTCTTGTAAAAGTGTGGCCGGTGCACGTTGTGCTGACGTGGGGTCTGGTGCTGCCCACGCTGGTCATCCGCAACGTATCCATCGGCCCGCTGACCATCGGCTACAACGCCGGTGATACCGACAACTACTCCTGGTACAAGCTGGGCGGCTTTACCTTTCAGCCCACAGAGCTGGCAAAGATCAGCTTTATCCTGACCTTTGCCATGCACCTGAACAATGTGCGCAGCCGCATCAACGAACCAAAGGAGCTGGCAAAGCTGCTGCTGCATCTGCTGGTGCCCATTGCCATCATTCATGTGCAGGGCGATGACGGCACGGCCATCATCTACGGCATCATCGGTTGCTGCATGATGTTTGCGGCGGGGCTGAGCTGGAAGTATATCTTTGCGGCCTTTGCGGCGGCGGGTGCTGCCGTAGCGGTGGCCTTTGCCTTTTTCAGTGATAAGATCGGCAAGGGATACCAGTGGTACCGCATTCTGGCGGTGCTGGACCCGGAAAACACCACCGGCTGGGCCCCCAGCGAGACGGTATGGAAGAACATCATCTACCAGCAGCAGCGCGGCGAGATCGCGCTGGGTTCCGGCGGCATCTTTGGCAACGGTCTATTCACCGGCCGGTATTACAGTGTGCCCAACGCCCACAATGACTTCATCCTCAGCTGGATCGGCAACGTGGCGGGCTTTGTGGGCTGCTGCGTGGTGCTGGGCGTTCTGCTGGCGCTGGTGATCAAGACCTTTGCCACCGGTGCCCGCAGCGAGGATCTGCTGGGCAGCTACATCTGCGCCGGTATCGGCGGTGCGCTGATGGCGCAGATCGCGGTGAACGTGGGCATGAACCTGCGGGTGCTGCCGGTCATCGGCGTCACCCTGCCCTTCTACTCCGCCGGCGGCAGCTCGGTGCTTATGCTGTATATCTGCGTCGGTTTAGTCCTTTCTGTATACTCTCACAACACCAAAAGCCTGTTCGGGTAAAGAATATTCTATAACACAAGGACGTGCAGCCCGCGGGCTGCACGTCCTTGCTTTTTAGGTGATTTTAAAACAAACGCCATATTTGAAAAACAAAATTTCCTTAAATCATGCCCAGAGCGAAGCGGAGGGCATTCAAGAACGTCCCAGTTTTTCCAGCTCCACCACCGGCCAGCCGAGGGCGCGGATGGCGCTTTCATCGTGGGTAGCCAGCAGCACCGGCTTGCCCGCGCAGCGTTGCCGCAGCAGCGCCGCCGCCCGCTGCAGGGTGTCCGGGTCCATGCCGGTAAAGGGCTCGTCCAATAGCAGGGTGTCGCTGGGTGCCCACAGCGCCCGCAGCAGCGCCACCCGCCGCTTTTGCCCGCCGGAAAGTCTGCGGGCAGGCAGCTGCAAGGCTGCGCTATCCATTCCAAGCTGTTGAAAATCACTTACAATTTGCTCTTTGTACTGATTTTCTGCCCCCGGCAGCACCAAAGTGACGTTCTGCACCGCATTCAGCTGGGGGCAAAGACGGTCCTCCTGAAAGACCGCCGCCACCCGGCCCACACCCTCCACACTGCCGGTGGTGGGGCGCTCCAACCCCATCAGGATGCGCAGCAGGGTGGTCTTGCCCCAGCCGCTTGGTGCCCACAGCACCACAGGGGTGTCCACCTCCATGCACAGGTCAGTGAAGAGCGGCGCTGTGCCGAACCGTTTTGTCAGGTGTTGAAGCTTCAGCATTTTGTCCCCTCCTCTCCCAGCACTGCGCCCACGGCTTTATCCAGTGCAAACAGGAACAGCTTTTCAAAGCCTGCGCTCAGCAGAATGATGACAAAGGTCCACGCAAACAGCTCTCCGGTAGAAAGGGTGATCTTGGCACGGTACAGCGCATCGCCGATGCTGCCGTTGGGCAGGCCGATGACCTCGGCCGCCACGCCGCTTTTCCAGCAGATGCCCAGTGCCACGCTGCACCCCTGCCGGAAGGCCGGCAGCACCGCAGGCAACCAGATTGCCCGCAGGCAGCGGCCTGCAGGCAGACGGAACACCGCTGCCATTTCCAGCAGCTGCACGTCTGCCCCGGCAATGCCGGTGCGCACCGCGCCGTACAGCACCGGCAACACCATCAGAAAGCTGATAAGCACCGAAAGGGCGCTGCCCCGCACCCAGACCAGTGCCAGAATGATAAAGCTTGCCACCGGCGTAGCCTTGACCAGCTGCATCACCGGAGCCAGCAGAGCATCGGCGGCGCTCCACCGGGCGGCACATACCGCCAGCACCACGCTGACCACTGCGCCCAGCACAAAACCCAGCAAAATGCGCCCGGAACTGAAGCCCACCCGCTGCCAGAAATCCGCCCTCGGCAGCAGTTGCACCAAGGTGCGCAGCGCCTGCACCGGCGATACCAAAAACACCTCCTGCCCGATGGCCATAGCTGCGGCCTGCCACACCGCCAGCCAGAACGCCACCGCCAGCAAACGGCGAAAAAACTGCTTGTTTTGCTTCATAAACTGCCCTCTTCCACTGCCTATTATAAGGTATAGTATACCATACCGTCCCGCAAAGGGGAATGACCTGTGCACCACCTGCGGTGGGTCGGCTCGCGTTGTATATACTTTTATTCAACCATTGTATGCTTGACATGAATTTACATCCAGTGTAAACTGGATACAGTATGCGGTGCATCTTTGCACCGGCGCAGGAAAGAGGGGACGGTATTGACACAAGCGCTCAAGGGCCGCAAGCTGCTGCTTGTCGGTTTTACGTTGTTTTCCATGTTTTTCGGGGCAGGCAACCTGATCTTCCCGCCCGATCTTGGCGCAAAGGCAGGGACAAACTTCTGGCCCGCCTTTCTGGGGCTTGCCATCAGTGCCGTGGGTCTGCCAGTCGCAGGGGTTATCGCGGTGGCACGGGCAGATGGTCTGGACAAGCTGGCCGGGCGGGTGCACCCGGTATTCGCACAGGTATTCATGATTTTGATCTATCTGTCCATCGGGCCGTGTCTGGCTATTCCGCGCACCGCAAGTACCTCCTTTGCCATGCTCACCCCGCTGCTGGGCAGCAGCGCCGGGTTGCAGCTGGGGTACTCCGTGCTGTTCTTTAGCGCGGCCTTTCTGGTGGCGCTGCACCCGGACAGGCTCACCCGCTGGCTGGGCAGGCTGCTCTGCCCCTGCCTGCTGGTTCTGATTCTGATCCTGTTCGGTGGCTGTCTGCTGCACCCGCTGGCGGCGCAGTACGCTGCGCCCACCGAGGCGTACCGTTCCGCTGTTGTGTTACAGGGCGTATTGTACGGCTATCAGACCATGGACGCCCTTGCGGCGCTGAACTTTGGTGCGGTCATTGCCATGAACATCCGGGCGCAGGGTGTTGCCCGGGAGCAGGACGTGCAGCGCAGTGCCATCCGTGCAGGGCTTGTGGCGGGCGGGCTGCTGCTGGCGGTCTACACCATGCTGGGGCACGCCGGAGCACTGACCGGTGCCGCCGTACCCGGCCTTGCTACCGGTGCCGAGGTGCTGACCGTGCTGGCCGAGCGGCTGTTCGGTAAGGCGGGGCTGGTGCTCCTTGCTGCCATCTTTGTGCTGGCCTGCTTCAACACCTGTGTGGGGCTGATCGCCTGTGTGGGAGAGTATTTCCACACCCTGCTGCCCCGCATCCCCTACCCTGCCCTTGCCGCCTTTTTTGCCGCTGCCAGTATGCTGATCGCAAATCTGGGGCTGGCAGAGATCCTACGGTTATCCGTCCCGGTGCTCAACGCGCTATACCCGGTGGCCATTGTGCTGATCGTACTTTCCTTCGTGCCCGGGCTGGAACAGCGCCGCCGGGTCTACCCGCTGTGCATCGGCTGCACCGCCGTGCAGAGCATTGCCGCTGCGCTGCCGCTTAGCGCACTTTCTGCTCTTGCCAACGCTCTGCCGCTGGCAGCACTGGGTTTTGGCTGGGTGTTCCCGGCGGTTGCCGGGCTGCTGGCAGGCATCTTTTTAAGCTGCACTGAAAAATAAAGGAGATTTTACTATGATCCAGCCTATCATGCACGACCCGTTGTTTCTGGCGCAGAAGTCTGCCCCTGCCACCCCGGAGGATGCCCCTGTTGCGCGGGACTTACTGGACACCCTGACCGCCCACGCCGATGGCTGTGTGGGCATGGCTGCCAACATGATCGGCGTGCTCAAGCGCATCATCGCGGTGGAGGCCGAGGACGGGTATCTGGTGCTGTTCAACCCGGTCATCCTGAAAAAGTCCGGCCTGTACGAGGCCGAGGAGGGCTGTCTTTCGCTGGAGGGCGTGCGGAAAGCAAAGCGCTACCAGAGCATTAAGGTGCAGTACCAGACCATGGACGGCAAACCCCGCATCAAGACCTTTACCGGCTGGACGGCGCAGATCATCCAGCACGAGATCGACCATTGCGATGGGATCTTGATCTGAATCCCGCCGTATGCTCTCTGCGCGGGACGATTTTGAATGCGCTCCGCGTTCGCTTTGCGCATAAATAGCGGAAAGAATATTTTTATAGTTGTAACTCTGGAAAATCTGCGGATTTTCCAGAGTTACTTTTTCACGAAAGGGGCGCAAAGATATTGCAACTGCCTCTCCCGGTTACGGTTCTTCCTGTGAAAAGGGGATTCAGAAACGCCCGCAGACGTTTCTGAATCCCGAATATAAAATAATTTTTCCGCTGAAAATGGCTAGAGCGCAGCGGAAGCCATTCCAAATCGTTTTTGCTCACCAACTATAACGCACAAAGCCCCCGAGGGTGTGACCCCCGGGGGCTTTGCTATGCTGTAACAGAGAAATGAAGGTGTTATTGTTCGCTTAAAACCTCTTGCGGTGCCCTGCATCCGCTTCGACCCTTGGGCGGGTCTCGCGTCTTGCAGACCGCTGCGTCAAAAATTGCTCCCTGTTTCCGCCGCAGGCGGCGGTCGCAATTTTAGCCTTTAACGCCGCCAAGAGCAACGCCACGGACGATGAACTTGGACAGCAGCAGGTAGACGACGATGACCGGCAGAATGGCGATGGCCACCATCATGTACACCTTGCCCATATCGAACTTCAGGAAGTCCGCGCTGCGCAGCTGAGCGATCAGGATCGGCAGAGTCTTTTTGTCGGCAGTGTCCAGCACCAGAGCCGGAATGAAGTAGTTGTTCCAGCTGGCCACGAAGGAGAAGATGGCCTGCACAGCCAGAGCCGGCTTCATGATGGGCAGCACGATCTTATTAAAGGTATAGAACTCGCCTGCACCGTCAATGCGGGCGGCTTCCACGATCTCCATGGGAAGGGAGGCGTCCAGATACTGCTTCATGAAGAAGAACACGGTGGGTGCCGCAATGCTGGGAACGATCAGGGGGATGAAGCTGTTTTTCAGCCCCATCTTGGAGATCAACTGCAGAAAGCCCAGTGCGGACACCTGTGTGGGCATGGTCATGATGAGCAGGATCAGGGCAAAGGCGGCCTTTTTGAATTTGAAGTTATAGGCGTAGATGCCGTAGGCTGTCAGTGCCGAGAAGTAGACGCTGAGCGCTGCCGAGCAGGCAGACACCAGCAGGCTGTTGCGGATGCCGCTTACCACAGGGATGTTGGCGTCCGTAAGCACGTTGCGGAAGTTTGTGATGATGGACTTGCCCGGCATCAGCGAGAAGCCCTTCTGGATCTCGAAGTGGGTGCGGGTGGAGTTGATGATCAGCACATAGAAGAAGAACAGGCACAGAAAGCTGATCAGCACCAGCACCAGATAGCACCACGCACGGCGGGCGGTCAAGATCGCCTTTTCGGACTGATTTTTAGGCGTATGTGCCATACTTATTTCCCTCCTTTGGCAGCAGCCTTTTTGGCTGCTTTCAGTTCCTTGCGCTGGGCCTTGGTCAGGCCGTCATCTTCCTTGGTCAGCGAGAAGTACACGACGACGCACAGCACTGCACACACAAGGAACAGCACCACAGATACTGCACCGGCCATGCCGTAGTTCTTGCTGAACAGGTGGTTGTTCAGGTACATGATCATGGTGGTGGAGGTACGGTCGGGGCCGCCCTTGCCGTTGGTCAAGATTTGCGGCACATCGAACATCTGCAAGCCGCCGATCATGGAGGTGATCATCACATAGACCAGAATGGGGCGGATCAGGGGCAGGGTGATCTTCCAGAACATCTGGTTCGGGGTGCAGCCGTCCAGCTCTGCAGCCTCGTACAGGGTGGGGTCCACGCCCATAATGGCTGCCATCAGCATGATGGTGGTGTTGCCGAACCACATCAGGAAGTTCATCAGGCCCACAAGGCCACGGTTGCCCCACACGGTATTCAAAAAGCTGATGGGGGTCTTGATCCAGCCCATGCTCAGCAGCACTGCGTTCACCGGTCCGTTATCCGAGAACAGGGCGAAGAACAGCATGGCGAAAGCCGAGGCCATGATCAGGTTGGGCATGTAGATGACCGTCTTGAAGAAGGTCTGTCCCTTCAGCTTCAGCCGCAGATCGGTGAACCATGCCGCCAGCAGCAGCGAGACGATGATCTGCGGGATAAAACCGATGATCCACAGGATCAGCGTGTTGCCAAAATACTTGGGCAGATCGGTCGCGAACAGGGTGATGTAGTTTTTCAGACCCACAAAGTTGGGTCCGATGATCTTCAGGCCGCTGCGGTAATACTCAAAAAAGCTGTAATAGATGGTGGATGCCAGAGGGATCAGCTGGAATACCGCGAAGATGATAAAGAACGGTGCAATGAAGATATAGCCCCATTTCGCGTAGCTGATCGACCCTTTCTTCTTTGTTTTTTCTCCCATGAGATCTCCCTCCTGCCGGGTCACAGCAAAACCAAAGGGGCGGGCGAGATACGCCGCCCGCCCCTTTGCTTCAATTTTCAGTTCGGAGTAAAGCCGCTTATGCGGGCCATACCACGTCGGTCAGCTCGGGGTACTTCTCCTTGATGGCGGTCTCGAAGTTTGCCTTGGCGGCATCCTCCTCCACGTTGCCGGTGAAGTAATCCTTGAAAGCGTTCTGGAAGCTCTCGTTCAGGCCCTGATCGTACGGGCCGGCGTTGGACATATCGATCTTGGTTGCAGCCTCTGCAAACAGAGCGATGTGGTTCTGGCCGCCGAGGAAGTCGGACTTGTAATCGCTGCTGGCGATCTCGTTCATGGCCTTCTCGTTGTTGGTGTAATCCTGCGTATCCATGGTGATCTGCTTCATGATGGCTTCATCGCAGGTCAGCTTCAGCATAACGTCCTTGATGGTCTCAAGGTTGTCGCTGCCGGCTGCGCCGCAGATCCAGGTGCCGCCCCAGTAGTAGGGCTGAGGGCCTTCGCACACAGCGTAGTCGCCGTAGATGCCGTTGCCAACCTCTTCCTTGCCGCCCTCAGCGGTAGGAGTTGCCAGAGAGTTGCCCAGCAGGGTGAAGTTGATGCCCCAAGTGGAGTAGAAGAAGCCGAACACCTTACCGGTGGGGCCCTGATCGGAAGCCCACTGGCTGTCCCACAGGCTGGACTTGTTGTTGTAGCCCTTGTCGGTGTACTCCTTGGTCTGATCCACCCACTTCATCAGGTTCTCGTCCACGGTAACGGTGGTGCCGGTAACCCAGGGTGCGGAGACGTTGTTGGAGAAGGTGCGGTATGCATCGTCGAAGCCGGACAGCATCTTGTAGCCCTTGGCAGCAGCCTTGGCAGCTACATCGTTGAACTTATCCCAGTCGGACAGGTAGGTCTGCACTTCGGCGGGGTCATCGGTGCCCAGAACATCCTTGGCAATGCTGCGGCGGTATGCGAACAGACCCGGGGTAGCCTGCCAGGTGGTGCCGCGCTGGCTGCCGTCCACAGAAACGATATCCTTGGTGTACTGGTACTGGCCAGCCAGATCGGAATCGGTCAGGCCGATATCCTTCTTGACATCCAGAACATAGTCGGAGTCCACATACTTCAGAGCGTAGTCAGCCTCGATCAGGAAGATGTCGATCTTGTCATCATCGGCAGCAGAGTCCTGATTCAGCAGAGCCTCGTCCAGCTTGTTCTGATAGTTGTTGTTCTCGTTAGCGTTGATGGTCCACTTCACGGTGGTGCCGTCCTTCAGGGTGGTGGTGGACTTGTCGGCTGCGATCTCCTTGACCTCGGGATAGTAGTCGTTGAAGCGGCTCTGGAACTCATCATTCCAGCACCAGATGTTCAGCACCTTGCCCTCGGCAGCAGCCGGAGCAGAAGCAGCAGCGGAGGATGCGGGAGCCGCAGAGGAAGCAGCAGTGCTGCTGGAGCTGCCGCCGCAGGCTGCCAGAGCAGCACCAATCGTCACGACACCGGAAGCGAGCAGGAAATTACGACGAGAGATCTTTTTCATAAGGGTAAACCTCCTTCATGGTTTTCCAATTAAAAAATTCATTCTCAAAAACTCCGCGCCGGGAGTTGTGGGCCTTTGTTAAAGGATGCGGACGGAGCCGCCGTCCAGCAGTTTGCCGGACACCCGGATCTGCTCCGGCAGGGTCACACGCGGATGCTCGATCAGCTCGATCAGCTTATCCGCTGCCAGCCTGCCAAGGGATTTGGTGTTCTGCTGGTAGGTCACCAGCGAGGGTTTGACCACCCGGGAGAGATAGATGCCATCGTATCCCATCACCGAGATGTCCTCCGGGATGCTCAAGCCCGCTTCGGTCAGGGCGTTGTAGCCGCCCAGTGCGGAAAAGTCATCCGGGAAGATGATGCAGGTGGGCCGCTGCGGCAGTGCCAGCAGCGCCCGGGTCTCCTCTGCGCAGCGATCCACATCGTGGTACACACCGCAGCGGACGTACTCCTCCGGCACCTTCAACCCCAGCTCCTCGCAGGCTTGATAGAAGCCTGCCAAGCGGTTCTCGGTAACGGCGGTCTTTTCGCCGTGGATGAAGGCGATGCGCCGGTGTCCGCAGGCCCATGCCTGCTGTACCAGAGCCTTTGTGCCCACCACGTTGTCTGAAAGGATCGCCATCCGGTTGTTGAACACATGGTCGATGGTCACTACCGGCACATCGCCGTTGACCAGCTCCACCACCTGTGGATCATAAAAGTTCACACAGGCGATCACCACGCCGTCCACACCCCGGTAGTGGCAATGTTCCAGATAGCTCATGGACTTGCCGCTGATGTTGTGGTTGATGAAGGTGATATCATAGCCGCGCTTTTCCGCTTCTACCTTGAAGCTGTCCAGCACTGCGGAGAAGTACTCGTGGGTCAGGCCGCTCTGCTTTTCATCTACAAACAGAACGCCAAGGTTGTAAGTACGGTTGGTTTTCAGCGCCCGGGCCGCTGCGTTGGGCAGGTACCCCATGCGGCGGGCTGCTGCACAGATGCGCTCCCGCGTGGCCGGTGCGATGTCTGGCTGGCCGTTCAGCGCCTTACTGACAGTTGCGACGGATACGCCGCACTCTTTTGCCAGATCCTTCAGGGACGGCATCTTATGGCCTCCTTCCAAGGAAAGGAGCTGCGGAATGTTTCTCGCGAGTTCCTTAATCGTTTTCGCAATCTCAATATAGCGCATTCTGTACCAAAAATCAAGCGAAAACGCAAAAGTTTTAGCTCAGCTGCATCACTTTTGGCATTTCGTTTCAATTTGGCCTGTAAAAATTGTGCATCTCGATTCACTTTCGTTACATTTCGATTAAAATGGAAAAATTTTCGTTGCAGTTTCGTTATGGTTTTCGGTGTCAGAGGCTGTATGTATATATTACTTTTAAAATGGGTTTCGGGTCTTTCGTTCCGCGTTTCGCCGGTTTGCGCAGCGCAGAATGCCGCCGAAAACCGCCGGGGCTGCGCAGATTATTTTTAAATTTCCGTTGAGATTTTTGCAAAAAGCTCTTGCATTTTTGGGTGGGATAGGGTATGCTTAGCGTGATGAGATTGCTTCTTTCGCAGTGCCTTAATCGTTTTCGCAATCGACGTACTGCCCACCTGACAAGGCGCAGTTTTAAGGAGGAAGCATTATGAAGTTCGGATATTTTGATGACCAGAATAAAGAATATGTCATCACCACCCCGCAGACCCCCCTGCCCTGGATCAACTACCTTGGCAGCGAGGACTTCTTCAGTCTGGTCTCCAACACGGCGGGCGGTTACAGCTTTTACCGGGACGCCCGGATGCGCCGCCTGACCCGTTACCGCTACAATAACTCCCCGCTGGACATGGACGGCCACCGGATCTATATCAAGGACGGCGACACCGTTTGGAACCCGGGCTGGCAGCCCACCAAGACCCCGCTGGACAGTTACAGCTGCCGCCATGGTCTGGGCTACACCATTCTGGAGGGCAAAAAGGACGGTGTGACCGCCCGGCAGGAGCTGTTCGTCCCCAAGGGGGATGCCTGTGAGCTGGACCGCGTGACCGTGTGCAACGGCGGCACCACTGTTAAGGAGCTGGACCTTTTCAGCTATGTGGAGTTCTGCCTGTGGGACGCTGTGGATGACAGCTCCAACTTCCAGCGCAACTACTCCACCGGCGAGGTGGAGGTAGAGGGCAGCGTCATCTACCACAAGACCGAGTACCGCGAGCGCCGCAACCACTACGCCGTGTTCTGGGCAAACTGCCCGGTGGACAGCTTTGACACCACCCGGGATGCCTTTTGCGGCGTATACGGCGGCCCGGCAGATCCGCAGGCCGTCCGCGCCGGACACTGCTCCGGCAGCATTGCCCACGGCTGGGCACCGGTGGGCGCACTGCACATCCACCTGACCCTCGCCCCCGGCGAGAGCCGCAGCATCCTGTTCGGTCTGGGTTATATCGAGAACCCGCAGCAGGAAAAGTTCATTGCGCCGGGCGTCATCAACAAGACCCGCGCCCATGCCATGATGGAGCGCTACGCCACCGATGCACAGATCGATGCCGCCCGCGCCGCCTTGCGCACGCACTGGGAAGAGCTGCTGTCCACCTACCATCTGGAATCCGGTGAGGAAAAGCTGAACCGCATGGTCAACATCTGGCATCAGTACCAGTGCATGGTTACCTTTAACATGAGCCGCTCTGCCAGCTACTACGAAAGCGGTACCGGACGCGGCATGGGCTTCCGGGACAGCTGTCAGGACCTGCTGGGCTTTGTGCATATCATCCCCTCCCGTGCCCGGGAGCG
>OLYA01000636.1_pt1 | contig 17471 bp, 18 predicted proteins | sample 1674361 | NCBI WGS metagenome assembly OLYA01 (sample SAMEA103958165, study PRJEB25191) | human gut metagenome | biome: human-associated habitat [ENVO:00009003]; feature: intestine environment [ENVO:2100002]; material: feces | place: Germany | collected 2013/2015
CGCAGTGCAGGTCGATGGTCTTGCCCAGATGGGTGCGGCTCATGGCGCTGCACTCGATGTGCCAGCCGGGGCGGCCCATACCGTAGGGGCTTTCCCATGCGGGCTCACCGGGCTTAGCGGCCTTCCAGACGGCGAAGTCGGCGGGGTCTTCCTTCAGGTCATCGTCCATCTGGCTGCGCAGCTCGCGGTTGCCGCTCTCCAGATCGTCCAGCTTCAGGTGGCTCAGCTTGCCGTACTCCGGGTCGCTCTTGACGCGGAAGTAGACATCGCCGTTCTTGGCGACATAGGCGTGGCCGGAGTCGATCAGGTCCTTAACGATATCGAGGATCTGCTGGATGTGCTCGGTAGCGCGGGGCTGGACGGTGGGCTTCTTGCAGTTCAGGCCGGCAGCATCCTTGAGGTACTCAGCCTCAAAGCGCTGGGCAACTTCCTTCATGGAAGTGCCCTCTTCCTGCCCCTTTTTGATGAGCTTATCATCGATATCGGTGATGTTGGACACATAGATGACCTTGTTGCCGCGGTATTCCAGATAGCGGCGCAGGGTGTCGAAGACGATCAGCGGGCGGGCATTGCCGATGTGGATATAATTGTAAACGGTCGGGCCGCAGACGTAGATGCGATACTCGCCGGGCACCTGCGGGACGAGCTCTTCTTTCTGACGGGTCAGGGTGTTGAAAATCTGCATAATACCTTCTCCTTTATTATAGGTTTATTATATCCACGCCCCGGAAGGAAGTCAAGCAGAACGCACGGGCGGTTTTTATCTTGCAGGATGTTGAATTTTATGTTATTCTAGTCTTACACCCGGATGCCTCCGGGTGTCATTAGGCGCTGTCCAAAAACGCAGGCGGCTGGCCCTTACTGACTTAGCCTTGGCTCATAGAGTGAAGCAAGTGTCGGGAGGGCGCTTTTTGAAGTTCACTCCCGACGCTTTCGGCGAAGGGAGGGATCGTCGCATGACGATTGTCGAGATTCTTACGCTCATGGCGTTCTTCGTCAGTTTGCTGACCTTGATCGTCACGCTCGTACATGTAACGTTCGATATTACGTTTCGGATGTTGGAATCGCGAAACAAAAAAGACGACAAAAAGAAAAAATGACCGCCCAACGTTCCCCAACGCACGGTCATTTTTTCTTTAACGTGTCAGTAAGGAGCTAGCCGTTTTGCCGGAGAGCGCCTTTTGTAGTTTCATTATAGATATTTTTTTCTGATTTGTCAATCATTTTTCCGAAGGTCTCCCTGCTGCTTCTGACCGAACGCCTTTTCCCCGCCCCCTTGCAGCCGGACGGGATGCGCGTGCTCATCGCCCGCACCACCAGCCCGGACAACGCTGCTTCCCAAGCGGTGCTCCGCACAGTCGGCTTTGTCCCCACCGGAGTCCTCGGTGAAGAAGGCCCGCAGTTCATTCTGCGTACGCTACCATGATCATTCCCGCTCACTTTCCGGGTAGCGGACCGTCACGTCCGTTTCGCCCAGCAGATAATCCACGCTTACCTTGTAAAAGCGTGCCAGCGCGACCAGCACATCTGCCGTCAACTGTTGGACGCCCGTTTCGATATAACTGTACTTGCGCTGTGTGATGCCGATTTTCTCGGCGACCTGCTGTTGGGTATAGTCGTGGTCTTCCCGCAGGTCTTTCAATCGGTTCTGGTTTATTCTCATCCGTCTCGGCCTCCTGTTGGTAGGATAGCCTAGACGGATTTTGTCTATTGCATTTTAGATAAATATTATCTATAATATAGTTATGCGGTATATTTCACACTTTCGATCTACAGTGAGGTGTAACATCATGAAACGAAGAACCTTTTTGCGTCTCTCCTCCGCCGCGCTTGCTTCCCTTGGCATGTCTGCCTGTGGGGCGAAGCCAGCGGCATCCAGCATCACAACTGCCGCGCCCTCTGACATTCCTTCCGATTCGTATACTGATATTGTTGATGGTGGTGATGACAGTCTCGGCATGGCATTGGAAGATGCCCAAGAATTCAGCTCCTTTTACAACCGTCCTTACTTTATCCACCGCACCAACGAACTCTTCTATCCAATTGCACTTACTTTGGAGGGCGATTCTTATCATGCTGCTTTTCTAGATTATGAAACCCTTGTTGCTTATTCTGAATGTCTAACGCTCCATCTTTCTGCGGGGGATGAACTCGTCTATATTTCTACTTCCCACTCCATCCCAGAATCTGTTTCTTTTTCACCGGTCATACGTTCCGGCAATACCATTCCTGCCCTTATTACAAATACCAATCAAGCCACTCTAAACTGCCTTAAATATTATAACTATGACGCAAACGTATCCTATGGCACAGCAACGAGCTCTGATTTTTATGCCGGCACAAACAGCACCCGCGATCACTATTACTATTGGAATACTTTTTCAAAATATGATCCACTGAATGCTCCTAATAAAGCTAGACTTTTTTCTGAGGAAGATCATATTTCTTTGAATGGCCGCTCTCTTGGAGATACGGTTTCCGCCCTTCTTGGTTATGACAACCTCTTACAAATCTCCCCTGAACCTTCTTCCAACTCAAAAAGGAATGAATACATCCTTAACGAATGTAGCTTTATGCCTGAAGAAGAACTCGATCTTTCACTTCTTTATGACTGGGGACAAGAGGCTGCTAAAACAGTTGAATGCTACCAAGGAACTGTTTACTACACTTTTACTCTTCCTGCTGATTGTGCATATTTTATTTATGACTTACAATCTTTCACTTCGTGTGGCTTTTCTCTGACCCCAAACGGGTATGCTGTCGTCAATTTGGGAGCTCTTAGCAGCCAGCCATATTCTTATATTCTTGATTGCTCTGAGGATTTGAATAGCCCAAACAACGCCTACCTTTTTATCCAGCCGTAAATTTTCCCTCCTCCCCTTTACATCTCCCCGAAGTTGTGTCATAATTTACTGTAATAAAGGGAAAGCCGTTCCGGTGCCGTGATTCGGCGGCGGGGAGCGGCAAGAGAGGGGTAAACTGCCATGAGTAAAACCATCATTCCGGCAAACTACACACCCGCGCTGAACCTGTACGACACCCAGCGCGCCATCGGCACGGTGAAGCGGCTGTTCGCAGACACGCTCTGCGCCACGCTGAACCTCTACCGCGTGTCCGCGCCGCTGTTTCTGGAGGCGTCCACCGGCCTGAACGACGACCTGAACGGCGTCGAGCGGAAAGTCACCTTCGACATCAAGGACAGCGGCACCGAAGCACAGGTGGTGCAGTCGCTGGCCAAGTGGAAGCGCAAGGCCCTGAAGGACTACGGCTTCCGGGTGGGCAAGGGCCTGTACTGCGACATGAACGCCATCCGCCGCGACGAGGAGCTGGATAACCTCCACTCCGTCTATGTGGACCAGTGGGACTGGGAAAAGGTCATCCGGGAGGAGGACCGCAACGAGGCTTACCTGAAGAATGTGGTGCGGTCCATCGTGTCGGCGGTCTGCGCCACCGAGATGAACCTCCACGCTATGTTCCCCCAGCTGCAGGACCTGCCCCTGCACACCCCCAACGTGACCTTCATCACCACGCAGGAGCTGGAGGACAAGTACCCGGACCTGACCCCGAAGGAGCGCGAGAACGCCATCGTCAAGGAGAACGGCACCACCTTCCTGATGAAGATCGGTGCCCCGCTGAAGAGCGGCAAGCCCCACGACGGCCGCGCCCCCGACTACGACGACTGGGATCTGAACGGCGATCTGCTGTTCTGGAACGAGCCGCTGCAGTGCAGCTACGAGCTGAGCAGCATGGGCATCCGCGTCAGCCCCGAAAGCATGGACAAGCAACTGACCATGGCGGGCTGCGATGACCGCCGGGTCCTGCCCTTCCACAAGGCCGTGCTGAACGGCGAGCTGCCTTACACCATCGGCGGCGGCATCGGCCAGAGCCGCCTGTGTATGCTGCTGCTGGGCAGCGCCCACATCGGCGAAGTTCAGGCAAGCGTCTGGGACGAAGCCACCCGCGAAGCCTGCGCCAAGGCTGGCATCCCGCTGTTGTAACAGCCAGCATTCTTTTCAAGGCCGCCCCATGGGTCTTCCCGTGGGGCGGCCTTTTTGCGCTGTGAAAAAATCCCCAAAAATTTTTTGCTTTTCCCTTGACAGAACGTTGTGTTCCGTCTATAATGAACGCAGTTCATTTTGAGGTGATCACATGAATCTTACCGCAACCTCCAAAGAGGATATCTTAAAAGCCAGTCGTACCCTCATCCAGCAAAATGGATGGGCTGCGGTCAACATCCGCGCCGTGGCTGCGGCCTGCGGTGTGTCGGTGGGCTGCATCTACAACTATTTTGGCTCCAAGACCGAGCTGGTGAGCGCCACGGTGGAAAGCATCTGGAACGATATCTTCCACCGCCCGGAGGACGAAGCCGTCTTCCGGGACACGCTGGCCTGTGTCCGCTGGATGTACCGGCAGTTGGAATACGGCTGCGCCCAGTATCCCGGCTTTTTCACGCACCACTCCCTTGGCTTTATGCACCAAGGCACGGCAGATGGAAAACAGCAGATGCAGCAGGCGTGGCAGCACATCCTGCGGCAGCTGCATCTCGTCCTGCAGCAGGACCCCAACGTCCGGCCGGATGCCTTCAATGACCAGTTCACCGCCGAACGGTTTGCCGGGGTCCTGTTCTCCCAGATGCTGTCCGCACTGGTGCAGCAGGATTTCGACCCGTCCATGGTGCTGGAGATCGTCCGACGAACCCTCTATTAAAAAACTTCCCACGGATGCGTGGGGATTTTTTATCCGTCAAAGTGAACATTGTTCAATCAAGGAGGTGATGTTCCGGACCCTCAGGCAGGACCCCGCTGCATTCCCCCATTCCACCCATTTCACACAACAAAGGAGATTTTTACGATGCGTGCGATCTTTGAAACGCTTTTTGACATTTTTTATCTGCTCACCGTCCTTTCCGTGGGCATCCGCATGATCCGGAACAGCAAAGGCTCCGCCCAGTTCCAGCTGTTTGGCTGGATGGCTGTGGTGCTGGGTGCCGGTGACTCTTTCCATCTGGTGCCCCGCGCACTGGCTCTGTGCACCACCGGTCTTGACAGCTATGCCTTCCAGCTGGGTCTGGGCAAGTGGATCACCTCGGTCACCATGACGGTGTTCTATGTGCTGCTGTACTACGTCTGGCGTCAGCGCTACCACATCCACGGCCAGAAGGCCGTGACCTTGGCCGTCTACACTCTGTCGGCTGCCCGTGTGATCCTCTGCATGATGCCCCAGAACCAGTGGCTCACCAACCATTCTCCCCTGTCTTGGGGCATCTACCGCAACCTCCCCTTCGCGCTGCTGGGTCTGCTGGTCATCGTGCTGTTCTACCGCAGCGCCAAAGAGAACCACGATACCGCATTCCGCTGGATGTGGCTCACCATCGTGCTGAGCTTTGGCTTCTATATCCCGGTGGTGCTGTGGGGCGATGTGATCCCGGTCATCGGTCTGCTGATGATCCCCAAGACCTGCGCCTATGTGTGGACCGTGCTCATCGGCTATGCTGCAATGAAGGCGGAATACAAGAAAGAAAACTGATTCGTCTCCCCCTGCTTCACACAAAAAAGGCCCTGTTTCCCGGCGGCATCCACCGTCAGAAAACAGGGCCTTTTTGTTGCAGTTTATCGGCGATTTCCGCCCGCCAGCCAGACGAGCCACGCATAGAACAGATTCATCAGCAGGATGCCCACGCTCCACAGCACGGTCTGCCGGGTGGTCTGCTCATAGACCAGCAGGAAGGGATACGGCCCGGTCCAGAGCCGCTGGTAGTTGGCCCAGAGCGCAATGGCTCCGTACACCGCCGTCGGCACCAGTGCCAGCGGGATGTTCCGGGCACTCAGCCGCGGTTCCCGCTCCAAGAAAACGAAGGAGACGAAGACGCACAGCGGGTTGAGCAGGTGGTGGTAGAGCATGGAACTCTCGGTCAGCAGGAAGCGGACGCCGCCCTCGTTGGGGTAGTAGGGGGCCAGCACGAAGACCACGGTCAGGAAGGTCATGGTCAGGCAGCACGCAGCCAGAAATTTCAGCCGCTTGACCCACCGGGGCAGCTCCCGCCCGGAGATCAACGCCCACACCTGACACACCGCCACCAACAGACAGACCCCCGCCGAAAAAATGTTGGAGTTCTCGGTATAGAAGGTCAGGGTCTGGTCACCCACAGCCTCCCAGCTCATTCGGATGGCGGTGGGCTCCATGTACACGACAGCCAAGTTCAGCAGGATGGAAAGCACCCGGCGCAGCTTGTCCAAAAGCGAATGTTGTTTCATGTTTCTCCAATTTGTAATCAAATTACCGCAAAAAGCTCCCCCTTTGGGAAAGACTCTCTCCGGTCGGAGGGAGATGCCGCGTATGCGACAGAGGGTGGACAGCTGGCATTGCGAAGCAATGACTGAGAGGGCTTACTTTGCGGTATTGATAAAGCTACGGTTATCCCACAGATACTTGATGCCGGAAATGGCGGTAGCCGCGGCCACCAGCCAGCACAGCCAGTGGGAGATCAGCCAGACGTCCAGATTGCCGATCATGGTGTGGCCATAGGTCAGCGAGACGCCGAAGAAGTAGAAGATGATGGTCAGCATCTGGAGCACGGTCTTCACCTTGCCCCACATGTTTGCGGCGATCACCTTGCCGTCCTTGGCACCGGCGGCCACCATCCGCAGACCGGACACCGCGAACTCGCGGGCCAGAATGATGCAGAGCACCACCGGGCTGCACACACCGTCCCGCATCATGTAGATGAAGGCGACCGTCGTCAGCAGCTTGTCGGCCAAGGGGTCAGCAAACTTGCCGAAATCGGTGACCATGTGCCACTTGCGGGCCAGATGACCGTCCAGATAGTCGGTAAAGCTGGCGATGGCGAAGACGATGCCCGCGGCCAGATACCACGAAGCGTTGAAGTTGTCGGTGCCGAGCTGGGTCATAGAGGCAAAGATCATGAAGACCGGCACCAGAATCATGCGGCTCAGAGTCAGCTTATTGGGCAGATTCATACAAAATATCCTCCTGTTTGTTATTTTGCAACCGTACCATACAGATCGTAAAGGTCGCTGTCGTCCACCAGAATGTCATAGAACTCGCCGGGGTAGAGCGGCTCCTCGCTGGAAACGCAGACGTTGCCGTCCACTTCCGGCGCGTCGCCCGCCGTGCGGCAGAGGTACAGGCCGCTCTCGTCATCGATGCCGTCGCAGATGACCCGGACGGTCTGGCCGACCTTGGCCGCCTGTTTCTGGGCCATGATGCCGGTCTGGATCTGCATCACCAGCTCGGCGCGCTTATCCTTGACCTCCTGCTCGATCTGGCCGTCCATCTTGGCGGCCACGGTGTTCTCTTCCGCCGAGTAGGCAAAGCAGCCCAAACGGTCGAACTGGACCTCCTTGACGAAGTTGCACAGATCCTCGAACTGCTCCTCGGTCTCGCCGGGGAAGCCCGCGATCAGGGTGGTGCGCAGGGTGATGCCGGGGATCTGACGGCGGAGCCTGCCGATAACGTCCAGCAGCTCGGCGCGGTTGGAGCGGCGGTTCATGTTCTTGAGGATGGTGTCGTTGCAGTGCTGGATGGGCAGGTCGAGGTAAGGCACGACCTTCTCGTTCCGCTGCATCGCCGCGATGAACTCATCGGTGATCCGCTCCGGGTAAGCGTACATGATGCGGATCCACTCGATGCCCTGCACCTTGTTCAGCTTGTCCAGCAGCTCGCAGATGCTGCCCGGCTTGCCCCAGTCCTCGCCGTAGGCGGTGGGGTCCTGCGCCACGATGATGAGCTCCTTGACGCCCTCACCGGCCAGCCAGCGGGCCTCGGCCACACAGTCGGCCATGTCACGGCTGCGCAGCGGGCCGCGGATGGCGGGGATGGCGCAGTAGTGGCAGCGGTTGTTGCAGCCCTCGGCGATCTTTAAGTACGCATAGTGGGCGGGCGTGCCGATGACGCGCTTGCCGCCCAGCGGGAAATCTTTCTTCAGGCCGTAGCTTTCGAGGTGCTCCTCACCGTTGAAGAGCCGGGCCACGATGGAGTCGATGGCCTTGTTGGAGGCGCAGCCCACCACGGCGTCCACTTCGGGGATTTCCTCCTCGATCTGGCTGCGGTAGCGCTCGGCCAAGCACCCGGTGACCACGACCTTCAGGTTCGGGTTCTGCTGCTTGTAGGAGCACGCCTCAAGGATGTTCTCGATGGCCTCGGTCTTGGCGCTCTCGATGAAGCCGCAGGTGTTGACGAGGATGACATCGGCTTCGCCCAGCTCCGCCACCGTCTCGTGGCCGGCGGACAGCAGGATATGGACCATGCCGTCCAGATCGACCTGATTCTTCGGGCAGCCAAGGGAAATACATGCAATTTTCATAAAGGGGATATACTCTCTTTCTATTCTTCTTCCACTTTTTTGATGGCTTCTTTGATCACCGCATACGCGAACCCGCGCCGCATCAGGGCGGCCACCACAAGGTCGCGGCGGCCCGCTTCCAGCTTTTTGCGGTAGCGGCCCTCCACCAGCGCGGCGGCGGCTTCCAGCTCCGGGTCCTCACCGCCTTCCTCCGGAGTGTAGACCACTTCCAGCGCCTGTTCGATCTGCTGGGTGCTCAGGCCCTTCTGCCGCAGATTCTGCGCGGCGGCGCGGCGGCTCTTTTTCGCCGCCAGCAGCCCGTGGGCGCGGGCCTCGGCGTAGCGCTCGTCGTTGACGTACTCCCGCTCCACCATCTCGGCCACCACCGCCGCCGAGGTCTGCTCGGTGAAGCGGCGGTTCAGCCGCTCGTACAGGATGCCGGAGGACAGTTCCTGCCCCGCCAGAAGCTCCATCGCGCGGGCGCGGGCCTTGGCGGCGTCGGTGGATTTTTCCTCCTCCGCCAGCGGGCGGCGGTTGTGCGTAAAGGCCATTTACTCTTCCACCATGATGTCCAGCTCGCTCTCGCTGCTGCGGGTGGGAGCCTTGACCACCGGCTCCTTGGCCGGGGCCTTTTCGCCGGATGCTTCGGCGGCAGGGGCAGCAGCGGCCTTGGCGGTGCGGCGGCTGGCATAGAGCTTGTCGGCGTTGGCGCGGATCTGGCCCTCGATGTCGTTGGCCAGCTCCGGGTTATCGCGCAGGAACTGTTTGGCGTTGTCGCGGCCCTGACCCAGACGGATATCGCCGTAGTTGAACCATGCGCCGCTCTTCTGCACAATGCCCAGCTTCACGCCGAGGTCGATGAGCTCGCTCATCTTGGAAATGCCCTCGCCGAACATGATGTCGAATTCGGCCTCACGGAACGGAGGCGCCACCTTGTTCTTGACGATCTTGGCGCGGGTGTGGTTGCCGATGAATTGGCCGGAGGAGTCCTTCAGGCCCTCCACGCGGCGGATGTCGATCCGGACGGAGGAATAATACTTCAGTGCGCGGCCGCCGGTGGTGACTTCGGGGTTGCCGTAGACGACGCCGACCTTCTCACGCAGCTGGTTGATGAAGACGCAGACCGTGTTGGTCTTGCCGATGACGCTGGTGAGCTTGCGCATGGCCTGACTCATCAGGCGGGCCTGCAAGCCCACATGGCTGTCGCCCATCTCGCCCTCGATCTCGGCGCGGGGGACCATAGCGGCCACCGAGTCCACCACGATGGCGTCGATGGCACCGGAGCGCACCAGCGCCTCGCAGATCTCCATGGCCTGTTCGCCGGTGTCCGGCTGGCTGACGAGGAGGTTGTTGATATCCACGCCCAGCGCCTCGGCATAGACGGGGTCCAGCGCGTGCTCGACGTCGATGAAAGCGACTTCGCCGCCCTGCTTCTGGGCTTCCGCCAGAATGTGCAGCGCCAGCGTGGTCTTACCGCTGGATTCCGGGCCGTACACCTCAATGATGCGGCCGCGGGGCACGCCGCCCACGCCCAGCGCCATATCCAGACCCAAGCTGCCGGTGGAGATGGCGTCCACCTGCATGGCGGTGTTGTCGCCCAGCTTCATGACGGCGCCCTTGCCGAACTGCTTTTCGATCTGGGCCAGCGCGGTCGCCAGCGCATCTTTTTTTGCGCCGGGCTCGATCTTCTGGGTGGCCGAAACCACCGTGTTCTGATTCTTTGCTGCCATAGTCTTCTCCTTTGCTGTCCATCCCGGCGCAGCCTGTCCGGCCTTGGCGCGGGTCAATTCTGATTCTTTCCCTAATAGTATATCACAAATTCAGAACATTACAACAGGAAGTTGTTCTATTTTTCAATTATTTTTATGCCGCGTTCCGCTGTTACTTGCAGCTTCTGCGGGCAGTCACAGCTCTATCATTCCCGCCGTAGTCTTTTTGACAGGCAATGTCCACCCAGCCGTTTTCTGCCAGCAGGGCGGTGACAGCTTCCCGCTGCTGCCAGCCGATCTCCAAAGCGAGGGCACCGCCGGGGCGGAGGGCTTGTTGGTAGTCTTCCGCGATGGTGCGGTAAAATGCAAGGCCGTCCTCCCCTGCTGCCAGCGCCATGGCGGGTTCCTTGGCCACTTCGGGCTGGAGCTGAGCCATCTCGGCGGCGGTCAGGTAGGGCGGGTTCGACACGATGAGGTCCAGCTGCCCCTCCGGCAGGGTCTGCCAGTAAGTGAACAGATCTCCCTCCACCGGCGTGATCTCCAGCCCGCCGGGAAGGCGGGCGTTCCGCTTCAGGTAGACCAGCGCATCCGGGCTTTTTTCAAGGCTCGTGACAGCGGCATCGGGGCAGAACCGCTTGACGCCGAGGCCGAGGCAGCCTGTTCCGGCGCAGAGGTCCAGCACCTTCGGGTGGGGGACCTCCTTCAGCAGCCCGGCTGCCGTTTCGGCCACCACCTCGGTGTCCGCCCGCGGGCAGAGCACACCGGGGCCGACGGCCAGTTCAAAGTCGAGGAAGGGCCAGCTCCCGCAGAGGTATTGCAGCGGCTCGCGGTCTGCCCGCCGGGCCGTCAGCCCTTCCAGCCGGGCGGCCTGTTCCGCCGTCAGCGGGGCAAAGGCCAGCCGGACGTCCACGCCGAGGACCAGCCGCAGCAGCTCTGCCGCGTCGAAATCGGCGTCGGGGCAGCCCGCAGCGGTCAGCCGCTGTTCCACCTGCCGCAGTGCGTCGCGGGGCAGGGTGCCTTCCGTTACCATTTGCCGTCCTCCGGTTTTTCGGGCAGGACGGGGGTCACCGCCGCAATGGCGACTTCGATCATGCTGTCGTCCGGCTCAAAAACGGTCAGGTGCTGCACCCAGATGCCGGGCTGGCGGATGATCCGGGTGGCGATGTTGTCCGACCGGCCGCACCACTTCAGCAGCTCATAGCTGATGCCCATGACCACCGGGAGCAGCAGCAGCTTGAACACCACCCGCAGCCCGGTGCTGGACCACGGCAGGACGCTGTACAAAAACACGCTGACGATGACCACCAAGATCAAAAAGCTGGTGCCGCAGCGGGGGTGGAACCGGGTGTATTTGCGGACATTCTCCACGGTCAGCTCGTCCCCCGCCTCGTAACAGGCAATGGTCTTGTGCTCGGCACCGTGGTACTCGAAGACGCGGTGGATCTCCTTCATCTTCGAGATGGCGGCCATGTAGCTCAGGAAAATGGCAACCTTGAGCAGCGCTTCCAGAATGACCTTGCTCCAGCGGCCCAGCGGCACCAGATGGTTCAAACCGCCCACCAGAACCGTGGGCAGCACAGTGAAGAGCAGGATCGCGAACAGGCCGCCGATGAGGGCAGCCGCCCCCAGCAGCACATCCTCCGCCTTTTTGCCGAGGTGGTCTCCCACCCATTTTTCAAAGGCGGTCTCCTCCTCTTCGGGGTCGTAGTCGTCGCCCATGCTCACCTGTGCGGAGTACATCATGTACCGGTAGCCCATGATGAGACTTTCCACCATTGAGATAGCGCCCCGCACGAGGGGGATCTTGGTCCAGATGCCATGCTTGGGGGTAGGCTCGATCTTGGTCTCGATGGTGCCGTCCGGCTTGCGCACCGCGCAGCAGATCTTCTCCGGGCCGCGCATCATGATTCCTTCCATCAGGGCCTGACCGCCCACACTGGTTTTGAAACGTTCTTGCTTCGGTTGATTCATTGGGTTCTCCTGTCCCCGCACGCGGAATACCGGGCGGGTGATTTTTTACAGCCTTTATTGTACCGCAGAATTGTGTCTAAATCTTCTTAGCGCTTATAAATAGGCAGCCCCAGTGTAACCACAGTGCCGCGGCCAAGGGTGCTCTTGAGGTCAAGGGTGCCGTCCAACGCCGTCATGATGGAATCCACCAGCGCCAGACCGATGCCGCTGCCCCGCACCGAGTTGCTGCCCTTGTAGAACTTGGTCTTCACGTTTTCGAGGTCTTCGGGCGGGATGCCCCGGCCTTGGTCGATGATCTCGATGAAGGCCTTGTACTCGCCCTGCCAGATCTTGACGGTGATCCGCCCGCCGGGGGCCGAATACTTGATGGCGTTGTCCAGAATATTGATGAACACCTGCCGCAGACGATTCGGGTCAGCATAGACGGGGATCATCTCCTCCGGCTCGCTGTAAGAGAGCAGCAACCCCTCCCGCTGGATGCGGGCTTCGCAGAAGAGGACCGCGTCGGTCAGCTCGGCCACGAGGTCGAGAGGGTGGCAGCTCATCTTGAGCCGCCCGTTCTGCAAGCGGCTGAAGTCCAGCAGCTCCTCCACCATGTTGTAGAGGCGGGCCGTCTCGTTGTTGATGATCTCCAGCCCCTTGCGGTAGTTTTCGTCCTCCGGGTCGTCGAGGGTGCGCAGGGTCTCCACCCAGCCCCGGATGGAGGTCAGCGGCGTGCGCAGCTCATGGGAGACCGAGCTGATGAATTCATTCTTCATCTTCTCGGTCTCTTCCAGCCCCTCGGCCATCCGGTTGATGGTGCCGCGCAGCCGGTCCACCTCGTCGCGGGCGTCGCCGGTCACGGGCAGACGGACGTCCAGCTCACCCCGCGCGATACTGGCGGCGGTGCGCTCCACCTGCCCCAGCGGCACCACGATGCTCCGCACGAAATACAGGCCGGACGCCACCGTAAAGCCCAAGATGGTGATGACCACCACGATGCTGATGAGGAAGACATTTTTCAACTGGTTCTGCACCAGTGTCAGGCTGGTGACCAGCCGCATGGCGGCCACATCCTCGGCCGCATAGGGCACAAGGCAGCAGACCGCCATGACCATTTCGTTACTGTCGGTGCGGTAGATGGCCACCCCCGTGCCGTCGCCGGTCTCCTGCGCCTGTTCAAAGTCAGCACTGGTCAGGATGCCCTCGGCGTCGGTGCCGCTGGAGGAGGCAATGACGCTGCCGTAGCTGTCCAGCAGCATGAACTCGTATTTGTCCTTATCGGAAAACTGCTCCACCATCCGGCGCAGAGCCACGCTCCGGCTGGCAGAAGCTTTCTGGGCCGTGTCGCCGGTGTACATTTTCAGCTGGCCGCTGATGGAGGAAAAGCGGCGGTACATGGTCTGCTGGACGCTGTTGTAATAGCTGCGGGTGCAGCTGTACAGGAACATCCCCTCCACCAAGAGCACCAGCAGCACCGTCATCAGTAGACTGCCGCAGAGCCACCGCCGGGTGATGCCGCTCCTCATTCTTCCCACCGGTAGCCGTAGCCCCACACCGTCATGATGTGGGCGGGGTGGCTGGGTTCATCCTCTATCTTCATCCGCAGCCGGCGGATGTTCACATCCACGATCTTCACATCGCCGAAGTAGTTCTCGCCCCAGACACCCTTCAGGATCTTTTCACGCACCAGCGCGACGCCGGGGTTGTGGAAGAAGAGTTCCATGATCTGAAACTCCACCTGCGTCAACTCAATGGGCTTGCCCGCCTTGAGCAGGACGCGGCGGTTCTCGTCCAGCACAAAGTCGCCGCTGACGAGGGCGGCAGGGCTGTGGGCCGCGCCGCTCTCCCCGCCCGCCGAACGGCTCACGCGGCGGCAGAGGGCCTCCACGCGGGCCAGCAGCTCGCTGACGCTGAAGGGTTTTGTCATATAGTCGTCCGCGCCGATGGACAAGCCGCGGATCTTGTCCTGCTCCTGCCCCTTTGCGCTCAGGATGATGATGCCGATCTTCTGGTCGGTGCGGCGGATGGTCTCGCAGAGCGAAAAGCCGTTCATCCCCGGCAGCATCACATCCAGAATGGCCGCATCGCAGCCGGGCTTCTGTTCCAGCAGCGGGAGGGCGGCCTCGGCGCTGTCGGCCTCCACGGCCTCCATGCCGGCCAAGCGCAGGTTCAGCGCGATCATCTCGCGGATGCTGGCTTCGTCCTCCACAACAAGTACTTTGACCATGGGTACCTCCGTTAAAATTTTTTATGCCTGAGAGGGCTAATTCAATCGATACAGCGACCGGGACAGCCGATAGGTCTGGTCCTTGATGACGGCCCCCTCCCCCAGTTTTGCCTGCATCTGGCGGGACGCCACCACGCCGAGGCGGGTCCAGCCCGCCGCGCTGGCGCTGGCCGACACCAGCCGCAGGGTGAGCACCAGCTCGTTCTCGTCCACGGTGCGCAGCTCCACGGCGGCGTCGATCTCGGTGCTGTCAGTGAGCAGCAGGTTTCCCTCCCACTCGGCGGGCAGCTCGATGTAGCAGTTCGTTTCCTCGTCCAGCAAGCCGAAGCTCTTTTCCGGCGTCGGGCTGGTGTAGTCCATCCAGACGATGAAATCCATCCGGCGGCTCTGGCTCATGTTCAGCAGACCCGCCTCGTCCGGCTGGGTGGGGATCTCCACCGTGCCGTCGCCGTCCAAGTCCCGGCTGACGAGGTTCGGCACGTTCCGCAGCGAAGCGCCGTACAGTTCGCTCGTGCTGATCTGGTCGGCTGGGATCATCTGCTGGCTCTCCTCGTCGAACCGAAGCAGCACCGTGGCCAGATTGTTGCCGGAGATACCGGTCCAGCCGTCCAGCACCAGATAGTGTTTGCCGTCGGCCCCAAGGCCCGCCGCCACCGAGGCGCAGCCGGAGAATTTATCCGCCGAAAGGCCCATGACCGCGACCTGCTGGAAGCTGCCATCCCGGTCCACGGTCAGCAGCTCGATCTGCACCCCGCCGTCCTCCAGCGTGGACATCAGGATCAGGTCCTGATTGCCGCCGCCGGTGATGTCCTCCACCAGATACTGCTCATAGGACTGCTCCAGAATCGCGCTGACCTGCCCGTTTTCGTAGGAGTAAACGGCCAGATAACTGTCCCCTTGTGAGGCGAGGTAACCCACCACCATCTGCATGGAGCTGCCGTCCTGCAATTGGGCCAGCCGAACATTGTCCACCGTGTCCGCAAGGCCCTCGATGCTCTGGCACACCTTCCACCGGTTCTCCTTGTCCCGCTGCAAAAAGGCGATGCAGACGTTGGAGGACTGGGCGGTGGTGTAAAGGACCGCCGCATCCTGCTCCCCGTCACCGTCGAGGTCCTGTAACAGGAACGGCGAAAGCAGGTCGCCCTGCATGGGGTACTTGAGCTGGGCGCTCTCGCCCAGCCAGTCGTTCAGGGCGTTCTGCAAAGCTCCGTAATCGCCCGAAAGCCGGGGCGCACGGAGAAGCTCTTCCACCTGCATATTCTCCGTCATCGGAAAACTGCATCCCGGCAGCAGCCCCGCGAGGCAGCACGCCGCCAGCAGCAGGAAGTGTCGTCTTTTCAACCGTCGTCCCTCCTTCCGGTGGAAAATCAGCTTGGTTATACAGAATTAAGTATACCACGAATTGCGCCCATGGGCAACAAAAAACGCCCTCTCCCAAAGGGAAAGAGCGTTTTGTTACACTGTTTTTACAGTCAGAGTCGATCAGACGAGCTCCAGAACTGCCATCTCAGCAGCGTCGCCGCGGCGAGCGCCGATCTTGATGATGCGGGTGTAGCCGCCGTTGCGGTCAGCGTACTTGGGGCTGATCTCATCAAACAGCTTCTTTGCAACATCTTCCTTGGTGATGTAGGCATAAACCTGACGCTTGGTGTGCAGGTCGCTTGCCTTGCCAAGGCTGATCATCTTCTCGGCCATGGAACGAACGTCCTTAGCGCGAGTGACAGTGGTCTCAATCTTGCCATTCTCTAACAGGTAGGTAACCATAGCGCGCATCATAGCGTTGCGGCTGTCGCTGGTTCTACCGAGCTTTCTGGTACCGGGCATCCCGTTTCACTCCTTAATTATTTTAGTTATTCATCGTCTGTGTTCAGCTTAAAGCCGAGAGAGTCCAGCTTTGCCATGACTTCCTCAAGGCTCTTGCGGCCGAGGTTGCGAACCTTCATCATTTCGTCCTCGCTCTTGCTGACCAGATCCTCGACCGTGTTGATACCGGCACGCTTCAGGCAGTTGAAGGAACGGACGCTCAGATCCAGCTCTTCGATGGTCATCTCCAGAGCCTTCTCCTTATCGTCGTTGGTCTTCTCCACCATGATCTCGGTGCCAGCTGCCTCGTCGGACAGGTTGACGAACAGGTTCAGGTGCTCGGTCAGGACGCGGGCAGCCAGAGAAACGGCTTCCTGCGCGTTGATCGTGCCATCGGTCCAAACCTCAATGGTCAGCTTGTCGTAATCGATCGCTTGGCCAACACGGGTGCTCTCAACGTTGTAATTCACCTTGAGCACAGGGGTGTAAATGCTATCGACGGGAAGCGTATTGATATCGTTTTTCTCGACGATGGCCTGCTTGTTGCGCTCTGCGGGCACATAACCGCGGCCCTTATCGAAGGTGAGCTCCATGACGAGCTTGCCGCCCTCGCCCAAGGTTGCGATGTGCCATTCAGGGTTCAGGATCTCAATGTCGTCGCCCTGCTTGATGTTGTCGGCGGTGACCTCACAGGGGCCAACCGCCTCAACACGCACTGTCTTCGGACCATCGGTGTACAGCTTTGCAGCGATACCCTTCAGGTTCAGGACAATTTCGGTAACGTCTTCCTTGACGCCCTCAATGGTGGAGAACTCGTGAACCACGCCGTCGATCTTGACGCTGGTCACGGCGACACCGGGCAGAGAGGAAAGAAGCACACGACGCAGGCTGTTGCCCAGTGTGATGCCAAAGCCACGTTCCAGAGGCTCCGCGACGAATCTGCCGTAGCGGCCGTCCGGGGACAGGCTTGCCGTTTCGATTTTGGGACGTTCAATCTCCATCATATCTATGCCCTCCTTGTCAAACCGGCGTGAAGTGCCGGCCCATTATTAAATTCTTTCAAAGAAAAGAATGCGAAAGCGAACCATCCAGAAAGGAGGTCCGGCCTTCTTAATGGATTACTTGGAGTACAGCTCGACGATGAGGTGCTCTGCAACTTCGTAGTCGATGTCGCTGCGCTCAGGGAGCTTGGTGACGACGCCCTTCAGGGTGCCAGCCTCGCGATCCAGCCAAGAGGGCAGTGCCACAACGGGAGCCTCAGGGCCAGTCAGCTTAGCAAACTTAGCAGAAGAACGGCTGGACTCACGGACTTCGATCACGTCACCGGCCTTGATCTGATAAGAAGGAATGTTGACCTTCTTGCCGTTGACGGTGAAGTGAGCGTGGCTCACCAGCTGGCGGGCGTCGCGGCGGGTCTGAGCGAAGCCCAGACGGAACACGACGTTGTCCAGACGGCACTCCATGATCTGCAGCAGGT
>OLYA01000648.1_pt1 | contig 17274 bp, 15 predicted proteins | sample 1674361 | NCBI WGS metagenome assembly OLYA01 (sample SAMEA103958165, study PRJEB25191) | human gut metagenome | biome: human-associated habitat [ENVO:00009003]; feature: intestine environment [ENVO:2100002]; material: feces | place: Germany | collected 2013/2015
AAAAGTGTTAATTCCCTCTACCTGGCAATAACTTACCATATTCCTGCCACCTCCTAAGTTCATTTCCTACATCCCTTATCTCCTGTCTGGCCGCAGTCTTTCTGTCACATCTGCCGTCATCTATCAATATCTGTATCCCCGGAAATGACTCTCTGTAAGTTATCTCCGCAACCAGATCCTTCCCATTCATGGCCATTTCCGCATTCACACCATCGGCACATATCACGGTCTCGGATACATTTGTGGACATCGCTTTCTCTGCACTGTCCGTATCCCCCTCACCACTCTCATTGATCCTGTATTCCTCTCGGTTGTACAGTACCAGATATGCCTCCCCCGATGCCGCCGCATGGTTAAACGCTATAAACAACATGTTCATCACCACAAACACGGCACACACAAGTATCGGTGTTATCAGGCACATCTCCAGAACTATAGATCCATTGTCATCCATATATCTGACTCCTCCTGTCTTTTCTTCTCTTCTCCTATCTTTTCCCGCACTCTGAGCACTGAGGAAGTCCCCCGCACTCTGACTTTTTCTTTCTGTATATCGTCCGCTTCAAGCCGGAGCAGCCCAGCGAATAGTGATATTTGTCTCCCTGTTCAGTGACATAAATCACACCATTGCTTTTATATCTTCCACAGATCCTGCACGCCGAAAGCCCGGAATATCTGTCATCCAGAACCTCCCCACTCACGCTTCTCACAGATATCCTGATATGGTAACAGCTCCGCGAGTTGTGGTACACCGAACCATTCTCAGCCACATACACATACTCATCATCATCGTCATCATCCTGCGACCTGTCATATCCCAGGTACGCCCTCTGTCTTATCCTGTCCACACACCCCACGGTGGATCCTCCGGCAAATGGCAGATTGATCTTCAGCATATATCTGACCTTGAGGCACACAAATCCGTCATCCGACAGCTCTGCATTTATCACCTTAACCCCGGACATTCCGCCGTCGACATATGTGTTCACCGTGCCTTTGTCATCTATGTACTCCCTGATCTTCCTGTTCGCCAGCACGAGCGACACACCATCTGCCATACCTTCAGCATACGGCCCCATGTCCGCGCCCTTTTCGGCTAGCTCATACGCATAGCTGTATTCCGCAAGATACGCAGCCGTCTCATGTAAGCCCTCATATATCACAGTCCGTGTCCGTATACATCCGGCCATGGCAAACACAGTCAGCATGGCAAATATAAACACTGGCAGCACCAGCGATGCCTCCACACTGGCACTACCACGGTCACATCCCAAAGGAGCTGTCTTATATATTCTCCTGCCATACCTGATCCGAACAAAATCTATAGTAATATGCGCTTGGAGAGGCGATTTATCTTTCATATATTTACTTTTCAACATACAACAAGAGAACATATAACACCCCCCTTCAGGATATTTTCATATCTCAATAACTCACACACTGCCTGAAGCTGTACCTGTACAGTCCGTCATCTATCTTCGATACGCCCTCGTGATCTTCTATAAACGATGCAAATTTCCTGTCCTGACTGACCTCAACATCAAATGTCAGAGAATACATCATATTCTTCATCTCAAACGACTCATCCGTCTGTCTGAAATTAAGCTGTATAAGATCCGCCATCCTGTAATACATGCCTCCTTTATTCTCTATCAGAAGTATCGCCAGATAATCCCTGTAGCTCACAGCATCCACGCCTTCATAGTCCACGGAATCCAGATTCATCAGCTTGTCAAGATTGTTGATGTCCGTCACCCAGTATTCGTCTGTCTTCATAAACTGAACGCTTTTGCCGTCAAGCAGCAGCCTTATATCAACAATTGTCTCAGCATAAGCCCAGCATCCGAGCAGCAGATATTTCGCCGCCCCATAGGTGACCCCCGGCACAAGAGCCAGCACCGCAGCTATGGATGACACCTCGGCCATCTTTGCGCTGTCTGAGAGCAGATATGCCAGATTGAGCGGCAGTCTGTGAAGCACTATCCTGTTCACGACCCCCTGCAGATTGTCATGGTCATTATCCTTTCCGGCGATAATGTATTCCACCTCACACTCAAATGGTCTGTCCTGTTTCCTGTCAGTAAATGTATTGAAATTCGCCAGTGCATACCCGACACCATATATGTCATCCACTATTCCGGTCTGTGATCTCTCTCCATCCAACATGAGCTGCCTCTGGAATTTATCCAGATCGTCAAATTCTATGTCCTCCCACTGTCTCGTATCCTCCGCCTGTCCGTCTGACGGAAAGCCATCCAGATCGTATGCCTGATCTGACACCACCCGCCCGGATGGCGTGACAACATTCAGAAGTCCACCTGTCAGGATGCTTTTCAGCGCTTTTCTAGGATCCGTACCGCTCCAACTGCTCTCATCCTGATTCGACTCATTCTTACCATTTTCCACAGCTCCAGAAGCATCCTCCATGGCCTTATCCCCGGATGTTATCATCTCAAGAATGTCTTCTATTCCCTTCTCCTCCATGTACACCTTCATATGGTCGGTTATCTGCAGCTTCATATTCTCGCAGTCATTCTCCAGAAGTCCCCTGCACTCTGCCAGCGCCACATCTTCAACGCTCATATTGTCGCCCTGACCATTTTCCAGAGTATATTCCAGATAATCCTGCGCCATCTGCTCAAGCTTTCCCTCACCGTGTCCGCCAAATGTGCTGTCGACTGCCAGCAGATGATACTCCTCAAACAACTCCTTGTCGTACGCCGCCTTCACATCACAGGCTGCGCCCTCGGCCGCCATTGCGGCCTTGGCACTGCCCATTCTTATCCGCGCCATCTCAAGCACGGAGAGCCCCAGAAGCAGCATGGAGATCAGGATTATACTCAGAAAAACCGTTACATGTCCCTGATTTCTCATACAGCTCCCCCTTAATATATCTTCTTTGCACTCTTGTTGATCGAGTTCCATATGTTGTTCACCAGAGAAGTTATCTGCTGCTTGAATATGACGCACATCGCGATCAAGACCACCATTATAAGGATTATTTCGACCACTCCCATACCTGACTCATCTTCCATAAAATCTTCCCATCTCTTCATACATTTTTCCTCCTTAAAACTTATTATCTTAAAAATTTATTATTGCGGGCAGCATGACTATTACCATGACCACTCCCAGCAGAACCACCATCGGAAGAAGCAGCTTTGTCCCGGCTTCCTCCCCCTTTCTCTTCGCCATCTCCTTTCTGGTCTGCATTGCGTTCTGCTCCTCGCCCGCCATCATGATCAATATATCTCTCGTGCCTTTCTTCACATTCTGTGACAAAAGCGACATGAGCTTTATATACATCGGCAGATTTATCCTGTGCCCCATGTTGTAGTAAGCCTCACTCTCGGATACTCCTGCCTGGATCTCATTTAGCGTATAAATCAGTTCCCTGGTCAGGACACTCCCGCCCTGATCCGTACCGGCACAATCTTCCCTGCCACTCTTCACTATCCTTGCAAATGCACCTCTGACCGTGACTCCTGCTCCAAGATAGAGCGTCAGCTTATCCACAAGCTCCGGGTACTCCGACATGAGCTCATCGGATCTCTTTTTTTCCATTCCCCGGATCTTCGACCTGTTTCCACCCCATATACAAATGGCTGCGAAACCACCGAGAAACAGTATCATAAGACCACTTCCGCCTCCCGAGGTGGCCCTGATGCCTTCCCTTATATCCTTCAGAGCCTTTTCCCTGCCTGTCTCTTCCCTTCCGCACACGCGTATCTGATATGTTCTCTCCGCGCTCAGCTCCCTGTATGTAAGAACAGCCGTGATGGACACTATTCTGTCTTCTCCCTCCGCTATATCGCCGATACGTCCATCGGACGACACCAGCTCGTTGTCCTCGCTTATCCACTGCACATCGAGTCCGAGCGCATCCAGGTGATCCACAAGCTCCAGATCATATATCACTTCGTCGGGGGATTCATTTTCCCCAAGATACAGGTCTTCAATCTCACCAAATCCCTGCTCAAACACAGCTTCCATATCGTCAGGATCATATTCCAGCGGCATGACATCCACATCAAAATCAGTCTTTTCTCCATCTATGTCAGTCTCCAGAGTGACGGTGGACACATCCCCTCCGTACCCATCTCTGGTGAGCACCACCTGATGAGACGCAAATGCTTCCTTTGCCACAAGGATCACCGCAAGAATACATGTCACCAAAAGCGCCAGCAGGATCTTCGCAATAATGTCTGTGTACATCTCCGCACATTTATCCCTCGCCGCGGCATCCGTACATATGTATACCCTCTTTATCTTCGTGAGCATCTTGTCATTGTCCATATGCGGTTCTATCCAGCCGTATATTTTTCCCGCAGCCCTTTTCAGCATATCCATCATCCTTTCACATATGTATATCTGTGATCTTTCTGCCCCATATCACCGTCGCCGCCGTGATCACCAGACACGCACTCATGGCAGCTATCCCCAGAGCATTGCCATACAGCGCATCCATATATCCAGGATTACACACCCTCAGATACAGAATGATGACAAATGGCATGGCAGACATGATATTCTGCTCCAGCCGTTTTGACGTTATCATCGTGTCTATCTCTTCCTCCACTTCCAGACGCCTGTCAATATTTTCAACCATCTTCTTCATCATCCTGATGAGATTTCCCCCGGAGCCCTTTGCAACTGCGACCACATGAGCAAATTCCTTCACATCCTGAAGTCCTGACCTGTCCGCCATATCCCTCAAAAGACTTTCAACATCAGAGCTCATCTCAAGGCCGTTTATTATGAGCAGCATTTCCTGTCTGATATAAGATTTCCCCTGATACATTCCGTCCAGCTCGTGACAAGCTGGAACAAACGCTTTTTCCAATGAATATCCCGCCGCCATATTTGCGGACAGGGACAGTAGCATTTCCTTAAATTCATTATTAAGTTTATTCTTTCTCTGCCGGCATTTACCATCGGCAATTTTCCTGAGAAATACCAGAATCCCCGGCGTGAACACCAGGCACGGTATAAGACTGTCAAAGAAGAGCACCGACACCATCACCGCTATGACTGAATACACAGCGATACCGGTTACGATTTCCCTGACACTTAGTTTATAAGAATCATAATCTATACCCTGTCTCAGCACACATCCCTCCTTGAATCACTGCTCTCATTAACGCTTATAAGTCCAGCCGCCACGAGCTTTGATGTGTTGTGAAGATCATTTATCTTTCTAAGCATTCCTTCCACTCGCCCCCTGTCCTTTCCCATATTGCTCTCATGAAATTCATACAATTTATTCATGACAAATTCACCTCCTTCCAGCCCTGTGACCTCGCTTATCTCTATACATCTTCGGGATCTGTCCCTCAGTCTTCCAAGCTGGACAACTATGTCCACCGCCGACGCTATCTGCTGCCTTATCGCCAGAACAGGCATATCCGCACCCATCAGAACCATGGTCTCAAGCCTCGTCAGCATGTCCCGGGCAGAGTTTGCATGTCCTGTTGACAGGCTTCCATCGTGTCCTGTGTTCATGGCAGTAAGCATATCTATCGCCGCCGCATCCCTGACCTCACCCACTATTATCCGTGAAGGTCTCATTCTGAGGCTCGTCTTGATAAGATCCCTTATGCTCACCGCATTTTCGCCCTCGACATTTGCACTTCTCGCCTCAAGGCTCACCAGATTGTCGATGCCCGCAAGCTGAAGCTCCGCCGAATCCTCTATCGTGACAATTCTCTCATCCGCCGGTATATACCCTGACAGGGCATTCAGAAATGTCGTCTTGCCCGCGCCGGTTCCTCCCGAGATGATTATGTTGTAGCCCGCCACGACCAGATTCTTCAGGAAATCAGCAACCTCCATGGTGACTGATCCGATCTCCACCAGCTTGTCCATGGTCATCTTGTCCTTCGGAAACCTTCTTATGGTCATCACGCTGCCGCTCAGGCTCACCGGCGGCAGCACCACATTCACTCTCGAACCATCCTTAAGCCTTGCATCCACTATCGGCGATGCCTCATTTACTATCCTGTTGCACTCCGCTACGATGCTCTGGATTATGGTCTTGAGCCGTTCCTCGCTCTCAAATGCCTTGTCATACCTGTACATCCTTCCTGCCCGCTCGACAAATATATTGCTGTAGCCATTTATCATTATCTCAGTCACCGCTTCATCGTCGAGAAGCTCTGACAATATATCAAGCCTCCTCAGACTGTTGAACAGTTCCTTCTTCAGCGCAAGCTTATCCCTCACGCTCAGCACATTCCCGGACTCAGATTCGAGAATACACCTGTCGATCATATCGCTGACCTGCTCATCTCCTATGTCACCCGACATATCTATACTCTGCATGACCTTACTTCGTATCAACTGTCTGTCATCCTGTTTCATCTTCTGCTTCCTATTTCACTTTCTATAAATCTCAGCATCTCCGCACTTCCCGGAACCGCCAGCGGCACGTTCAACCTGTGCAGCCTCCGAGCAATCTTGCCGAGCTCCCTTCTCTCCAGAACCCTCTCGAACATCCCAAGCTTGTCCTGAGACAATTCATCCTTAAGCTCCGGAACCATTATCTCGTCAAATGCCCCAAGTATCGCCAGATCCTTGAGAACCGCCTGTCCCATATCAAACACAACCGTTGTATATCTGCCCCATCTGCGGAACTCGTCGATGAGCCACACCATATCCTCCGTGTCCAGCTCCAGTGCATCTATGTACGATCCCAGATATCCAAGCACGCTGTATTCCTCAAGCTCCACGATATTTTGCTCCATATATCCGGTCAGATCCGGTGACCTCTGTTTCACCAGATATATCACATTCGCCAGAACGTCCTCATGGTCGTGAAATGCACTGTACTCCTCCATGCCCACATACAGGCCGCCCCGCACCTCATCATTCATGCACAGGCTGACCGCAAGGTTTGTCTTACCACACCTCCCTATGGGTGATATAACTGCATACGACCTGAACAGCTTTCTTCTGCGGTCCGTATCGTCTATATTCATATATCTGAGGATCTCTGAAGAAATGTTCCGTACCCTGGAATATTTGAATATCCTGTTATGGCTGATCTCTTCTGATCCATCGACTCTATCCCTCGTCATAAATATCATCCGGCAGGCCACCGGCACTTTGCTCTCATCCAGAGGAATATTCTCATCCATCAGCAGAACATCCAGAGTCTTAGTCTCAAGATACCCATACAGTTCTCCCTCCGATGAAAATGCAAGCGCAAACAGCGGATTGTCCCTGTCCGAATTGATATGGTTCATAAGACTTATCATGTAAGCCCTGTCACCATCCAGTATTCCAATCTTGTACTGCTGAATTTTGTCACCTCCACTCTGTAGTGCACACGTAATACATGACTCCGCCCATTATGGCAGCAGAGAAATGTACCCTGGACTTCATCAGATTCCTATAAAATTGTTTTGTTGAAATTTCTTTACGATTCGTAACTGACATTAAAACTTCTTTTAAAAGAAAAAATAAAGATATAACTCCTCCGGCCAAAAAGGAGTAAACAATCACCCGGATCACATCGGTTCCTACAAATGTGCCAGCCGTCGCCAGCAGCTTGATATCACCTGCCCCCAAGGCTTTTTTGTGAAATAATACAAACAAGATCACCACAGGAATAACACAGCCTGCCACACTGCTCAGAAGTCCATCACACGGTCCTCTGACAACTGCCGACATCAGGAATCCCTGTATCATGCCAACTGCGATAAGCCTGTTCGGAATCCTCCAGTCTCTGAAGTCCGATACCACCGCCATGCTCACAGTTGCGATCAATGGTATTACATAATATATGATCTCTGTCCTCCCTTCTCTCTGAGTTGTAAGCACACCTTACACCCTCTCTCAGCCTTTGTAAAGGGGGGATTTCATAAAGAAAATTTTATAAATTGCGGCTATATACAGGCTGTATATTGCCCAATTTCAATATACAAAAAGCCCGTCCTGTTACGAACGGGCTTCTGATTTTACAGCATGTATATATAATTTTTTTTACTAAAATTGTCCATTTCCCATGTTCTGATTGTTATTTGGGTTCCGGTTATAGTTCTGGTTAGGACTCTGATTAGGATTCATATCAGCCTGCTTCCTTGCCGCCATGGCATTATCAATGTTCTGTATCTCGCTCCTGCTTATGGCTATACTGTCCTGAAGAACCTTTACATTGTTGAAATACTGGAGCAGCTCCTGAGGTGGATTCTCCTTGTTCTGCTCGTAGAAATACTTGCCAATCTCGACCATGTTCCTGTCGATCATCTGCACCTCATTTGATATCTTGTTGTTGAGCTTTGCCTTCTGCGCTGCGTCCTTCGTCTCATCCACCGCATTATTTGCAAACTTCTTGGTCTTGTTGAACACATCCTGGAAAAAATCTGACATATCATATACCTCCATGTAATATAGATCTTTCTTTATCTGCCTTAATATATCCATGTAAAACTAAAAAAACCGGGAATATGGGTGTTGATTCCATAATCCCCGATTTTTTATTTGACTTTGTTTCTCACTATGTCATGTATACTTATGGCCTTTCACATCAGTCGTCTATGTACTTATTCAGTGTATCAACCACATCATTGAGATTATAAGGCTTTGCGATATAATCATCAAGCTGGTTCTCAAGAATCCTCTCCTTGTCACCGAACATGGCTCTCGCCGTAACCGCAATGATCGGAAGTCTCTTTCTCTTCTCCTTGCGCTCTATCTCCCTGATCTCCTGTGTAGCTGCTATACCGTCCATAACTGGCATCTGTACGTCAAACAGTGCCGCATCATATATCTTGGTCTTGAACAGTTCAACAGCCTTCTGGCCATTCTCAGCTATATCGTATGAGAATCCTGCCATACCGAGAAGCTTACCGATAACCTGCTGGTTGACCGGCTCATCCTCCGCAACAAGTATCCTTGCCTTGCTGTGTGCATTGATGGAGAATACTGCAGGCTCCTCCTTCTCTTTGAGGAACTCATCTGCTGCATCTGCCGCTTTGATAACCTTGAGTGGTATCTCGACGATGAATGTTGAACCTATATCTTCCTTACTCTGAACTGTTATGTTACCACCCATCAGCTCAACGATCTGCTTGGTGATGACAAGTCCCAGACCTGAACCACCGTACTTTCTTGTATCTGATGCATCTACCTGGCTGAATCTTATGAACAGCTTGCTCATATTAGCCTCTGAGATACCTATACCGGTATCTGCAACTGCCATTCTGATCTTAATCTTGTTGTCCCCATCATCCATGGATGCTATCTTGACTCTTACGCTTCCCTCGGATGTAAACTTGATAGCATTTGAAAGCAGGCAGTTGAGAACCTGCTGGATTCTCTGTCCATCACCGCGGACAAGCTTTGGAATATTGCTTCCAAATGAACAGTCGAGCTGCAGTCCCTTGTTGGTTGCGATCGGAACCTGTGCAGCAACTGTGTCCTCAATGGCAGTCCTGATGTCAAATGTCTCTTCCTTGATCTTGTACTTACCAGCCTCAAGCTTGCTTATATCAAGAATATCATTGATAAGTCTGAGCAGTGTGTCTGCACAGTTCTTAGCTGTGATAAGGTTATCTCTGTAATCAGCCTGAAGATCCTCAGCCATAAGTGTGAGCTGGAGCATACCGAGAATACCGTTGATAGGTGTTCTTATCTCGTGGCTCATGTTTGCAAGGAACTCGGCCTGTGTCTTGTATGCTGCATTCGCATCCACGATGGCCTTGCTGAGCTTCTCCTCAGTCTCCTTCTGCTTGGTCACATCTATGACTACCATGTTGATGTAATCAGCCTCAGACTTATACATAACCGTGTTGAACACCTTCTGAAGTGACTCCATGGTGATCTCAACATCCATCAGATCTCCCTCTTTGGTGCCGGAGTTGTTATAAGCTGTGAACCATGCATTGATATCCTGAAGTACCTCTATCTTGCTCTCCTTCAGTATCTTGTCCTTGTAGTCAGACACATCGAGCTTGAAATACTCCCCAAATATCTCATTGGCGTCTACTATCTCGTAGTTTGTTCCGTTGACAGGATCATTAACGATCCTCGCCTGTGCAAATCCTATAGGAAGGTTCATGAAAAGCTTCTTATACTTATCAGACTTTCCTGCTGATCCCATGTTGCCATCTCCGAATACCAGTAATACCAGAACAGCAACGACCGCTGCCAGGACGCCACATATAATAGCTCCCACACCTATACCGGCGACTCCCAGCACTCCCGCCAGCAAAGCCAGAACAGCCATGGCCAGTGCAAGCGGCTTAATCCCAATTTCCTTAATTTTGTCCATTAATGCACCTCTGTTTCTATAAATATTGCGTTTGCCACATAGACACTCCTATGCATATCCACATGGATACATTATATTATAAATAATTATTAAGGTCAACGCTCATATAGTTTTTTATGCTGAATAATGTACAAATTTTCTCTGTTATTTTGTACATATTGGACTACTTTTTATGACTTTTCAGCCATTCCACCTCGTTATTATGTATATTTTATCTATCAACAGATCTGCATTACTCTATCGCTGCTTCATCATCTGTCCGATTCTCATCCTCTGGCTTCCCCTTTTTACTTCCGCGCTTCTCCTTGATGGTCTTCGCATTCATAAGCAGTGCAAACACAAGCCATCCGGCAAATGTGAATATCAGGCCGCTCTTGAGTCCTCTAGGGAAATACTTGAACTCTATCACATGGTCTCCCTTCTCAAGATCCAGTGCGATAAATGCTCCCGCAACAGTCTGTATATCGGTCTTTCTGCCATCAACATAGGCAGTCCAGCCCGAATCATATGGTATGGATGTGAACATCAGGCCAGCCTCATCGACTGATATATGTCCCTTCACATATCCATCCTCAAATTTGTTGATATTTAACTGATTGTCAGCCCATCCCTCATACGCCTGGTCAAATGCAGCACCGTTGAGAGTGGCTATCGTAAGTCTTGCAGATGTATTGTCAGGTACACCCGCAGAGAAATAATACTCGACCTCCACGTTGGTTCCCTTTATCAGATGTCCCACATGGTATGTCTGGTACTGAAGTCTCTCGTAATTCTGCTCCTCACCGTTCACATATATCCTTATCTTGGTGATTCCATTGCAGTTCGCTATGATGTACAGATCATTCTGTTCCTCTGTTATGTCAAAGCTGAGTCCAAAGCTCACGATACCCGGTGTGATATCGGAAAGTCCAAAGTATTCACTGTACGGATTGTCATGTGTTATCGTGATGTCATTTGAAGAGCCAGTTACCTCCGGATATATCTGGCTGAACGTACCAGCCACCCCAGTCGACTTTTCCACGAAATTATTTATACTGTCAAACATATTCGATGCATCAGAAGTCCAGTCTTTCAGCTCGTTATTCACCATGAAGCCCAGCTTGAGCGCCCGGCTGTTCTGGTATACATCAACGCCATCCACTGTATCCACATAGTCCATATCGTAGGACATATGCTCATCCTGTCTCCTGAACAAATATCTTATGCCCAGAACCGAACTTGACACCGGATTTGCTCCGTCAAACAGGAACTCATTGGCACCTGTGTAGAAACCAAGTCCGTGCATGGCATTCACAAGGTCATTTGAAACCGTCGAACCAAACAGGCTGACTCCCTGCATATTGTAATAGGTAGATTCATCCACCACCTTGGTGTTGTTGAGCTCCGTTCTATATGGAAAATGGCCTGTCTTAACAGAATCTATAGCGGCCTGCACACTAGCAGCATCGCCATAGTAATCCGGTATGTTCACCGTTCCGTTGCTCTCGTATCCCTTTGCCGCGCTGAACACGATCTCAGTCAGACACAACACTGAAAGTATAGCTGCCACTGCGAATCTGCCTTTGCCGCGGACAAGTCCCAGCACCAGGATTCCCACCGAGTACACAACAAACAGCACCCATGTGAGAATAATTACCGTCCTGTCCATATCAATATTCTTGTCTGCATAAACCAGTAAACCGAACGCCACGATGATTCCCAGGGCTATTCCCGGTATCTGCTTCTTGTCTGTATTTGCAATGGCCTCGTATCCCATGCTCAGCAGAATGAAGATGAACAGGAATGAAAATCTGTTCGGGATTCCGTACTGATCATGGAAGCCGTGCCATATATAGTTGAGCAGCGTATTGTTGAAGCTCATCATGAGAAATACGATCAGTATCACATTCTTAAGCTTCTCGTACCATTTGATCTTTGTATTGAAAATATATATTCCTATCAGCAGTATGGCAAATGTACCGCAGTACAGGTTCACACCGCCGTCAAACTGCTGGCTCTTTATCGGCTCAGTCAAGACAAACATCTGCTTTATCATATCCCATATGCTTCCGTACCACTCCCATTTAGGGAAATGTCTGGTGGCAGACGCCGTGGTGTTAATCCCGATATAAGCCGGGATCAGCAGAAACGCAGACATAGCCGCAGCCATGACAGATGTTCCCGCAAATCTCAAAGTGTCCTCTGCGCCCTTGTATATGTTCTTGTGATTGGTGAGTATAAACTGGAGAACCAGGAACACACATATCATGAAACATATATAGTAGTTACACAGAAGTCCATAGAACAGACTGAGTGTGTACAGTCTGTAGTTGCTGCCGTCCTCCATCATCTGCTCGAAGCCCTGCATGATAAGCGGAAGTATCAGTATACAGTCCATCCACATGAGATTCCATGAATATCCTATGACATAGTTGCTGAGTGCATATGCCACAGCAAATGGAATGATGAGCAGGTTGTTCTTGTTCCTGCACTTGTATCCAAGATAGCTCGCCATGGTCATACCGGACAGAGCTATCTTGATACTTATGAGCAGGCACATCGCTATGTACAGATGCTCCCTGCTGAACAGCACGATTATAAAGTTCAGAGGGCAAGCCATATAGTAGGCGATTATGTCAAGCAGATTGCTTCCCATGCCTATGTCCCACGTATAGAACAGGCTTCCCTCGTTCACCAGTTTGTCATGATAATCAGAGAAGAATGGCAGATACTGGTGAAGACTGTCCACCATGGTAAGGCTGTGTCCGCCAAATGGTCCTATCTCCGCCACCACCCACAGCACGAACATAAATATCGCCGGGATGATAAAAGCGATTATCATGATATAGTTGTCAGCAAATATATCCTTTACAGGCTTTTTATCCTTCTTAAATACGAAGCATTTGCTGAATATATAGTTTATTACAAGTACAACTACCTGAATTATTATCTTTGATATAAACTCATTGTATCTGAAGGAGTCGCACAGCAGGTTGGTTCCAACGACCTCCACCACCATGGCAAACAGACGCATGCCCACAAATGATATGAACTCCCTTATGATCCGGCCTACGCTCTTCCTCTGCTCCGACCTGAACACGTAAAATCCATTTGCAAAGTAAGCAAATAATATGGCAAGCATTATCGCTATGATATTCGCCGCACTTCGCGACAGATCCGTCACAAGTCTCAACACAAAGAATGATACAAGATTCACAGCCGTGGTCATTCCTCCGGCTATAACATATCTGACCATCTCTTTCTCCATAAGCTTTTTTATTTTGTCTACATATTCATTCATATTTCCATACCGATTCCTTACATGATATTCAATAGTTATATCAAATATGATGTACTAATTATAGTTACATATTCTTAAATATTTGCTACTTGAAGTTCGCAAGAAGATATACAAGAGGTGAATTCCAGTAGATCGTTACCTCATTACATGAATAACTCTGTGCGTTGTCGACATAGCATCTCTCCTTTGGAATCTTTGCAAGAACAGCCTTCGCATATGGATCCTCAAGGTTTCCATCGGCACCGCCCACAAGCATTCCAGGCATTGCCTTGCCCAGTGCCTCTGAAGGTCTGTGGTGTGGATTCTCAGGAGTCTGTGAACCATATCCTGTCACATAACAGTAGCTGACTGCATTTCTTCCAAGTATATAGTTGAGCTGGTCTGCCGCATAGTCCACATATGAATCGTCGCCCAGAACCTTTGATGCCATGAGCAGAAGGATTCCGTTATCCGCAACGACCATGTTGCTTCCCCATACATAAGAGCCGCCTGTTGTTGAACCGAAGCCGCTGCCGGCATAGTTATCTACAAGCTTGTCAGCACCCTTCTTAAGTATCTCCTTCTCTGCTGCGCAGTCCTTTACATTTACACAGTAGTCATATATTCCATAATATCCGACATCCGCCCATCCAAGGCCGTACTTAACGCTTCCCTCGATGGCTGTCTTCACATAATCATTGTAGCTCTCATCACCTGTTGCGATATACAGCTCCGCTGCTGCCCACAGGTACTCATCGCTGTCATTGCTGTCAGGATACTCACCTGTAACTATGCTTCCAACGTTCTTAAAGCCTGCATCTCCCTGATGCTGCTCAAGATACTTCCATGCCTTCTGAGCTGCAGCAAGACATGAATCTGCAAATGCTGCATCGTACTTTCTGTATACAACTGAAGCCTTTGCCATAACAGCCGCAAAATCGCCTGTTGCTGTGTTGGATATAGGTGAGAGTATCATCTGTGCAGTCTCCTCAACAGCAGCCACCATCTCAGGGAACACCTCTCCGGTAACCTTGTGATAAACTCCGCCGCTGGTCTCATCCTGCATCTTGAGCATCCAGTCAAGCTCGTATCTGACCTCATCCAGAACGTCAGGAACACCGTTGCCGCTCTCAGGTATTCCGATAGCGTCGTCCTTTGCCGCATACTCTGAATCCTCATATGTAAGGAGCAGATCCTGTACCGCCTTTGCGCCCGGAACAACATATCTTCCGTAGTCTCCGGCATCATGCCATCCGCCGCTCACATCCTTTGCAACATCTGAGCCGTACACTATGGCAGTTCCCGTGTGACATGCAGCGTGTGCAAAATCACCGGCTATGGCTGAATCAAGCTCTGTTCCACATCTCTGGTCATAGAACATGAGCACTGACGCCTTGTATATATCGTCATACACGCCATCCCCAACAGGGAACTCGTATGATTCTGCTCCGGTGTCGAGAACTATCTTGTATGTACCCTGATCCTTGACATCAGAGAAATCTATAACCGCACATTTGTCGCCCACAGCAGGATCGTAATCCCAGCCAGATACGTCACCCTTGCTGACTACCTTGTCATCAGCGACGCTCTTTACCTCGTAGCTCTTGGCGTCTCTGTCAGTCACTGTGGCAAGCTTCTTCGCATCCTTGCCGTAACCCATCTGGTTGATGCCAACCAGCTTTGGATCAGGAATACCCTCAACGCTCTGTGCGCTTGAGGCGTCAACTACAGTGAGCTTGATATTGTCAAAGTATACCTTGTGAGGCACGCTGTCATCACCAACGCCCTCGAAATGTCCCAGATTCATACACATTCTAGGTGCCGGATCCGATGCCTCGCTCATGGTGAACTGGTTGGATATGTGCTGTGTCTCAGTGCCTATCGTTATGTCATCCATCACATAAGCGTGGTAATCACCGCCATTTATCTGAAGTCTGTACTGAATTCCTCTCTCAATGGTGCTGTGCACGTCAAATGACAGCTCATACACACAGTCCTGGTTGAGCTCAAATCCGTCATAGTATATCTGGTTCGCATAATCTAGGCTTCCTGTTCCGGTTATATCCAGACACAGTTCTCCGTTCTCTGCTCCGAGTACGGCCTGTCCGCCATTTGAATATGTATGGCACTCGTCCGTGTCATTGTCATCAAAGTTCAGGTCTATCAGGACATCCCCTGCCTTGACCTCTGTCTTCTCCTGTTCAGCCTCCTCCGAAGCAGCCTCCTCTGTCTTCTCCTCCGAGGTCGCAGCCTCGCTGGTCTCCGCCTGGCTTGTCGCCTCTGTCACATCGTCCTTGCCCTGACCTCCGCAGCCAGCCAGCATGGACATACCCATAGCCGCAGCCATCGCAATGGCCAGTACCTTCTTCATCTTTGCCATGTTAACCCTCCATAAACCTTATAATCTCCTGAAACGCCATATGTCCCCCAAAGATATCCAGTGCACTCCCTATGGTCACGTCTATCCTGTTCCTTCCGAGACTTCTGAGCTGTTCCAGATCGTCAAATGATGCCACACCTCCGGCATATGTCATCGGCAGCTTTCCCCATCTTCCAAGCATGTCCGCAACATGGGTCTCTATGCCTGACGCCTTGCCCTCCACATCCACCGCATGAACGAGATACTCGTCGCAGTATTCTGAGAGCCGGTCAAGCGTTGCCTCCTCCACCTTTACATTTGTAAATTTCTGCCATCTGTCAGTGACAATATAATACTCTCCGTCCCTCTTCCGGCAGGACAGATCCAGCACCAGATGTTCTCTGCCCACAGCCTTCTCAAGTGCCTTCAGGTTGTCGTAGTTGATCTCTCCATCCCTGAACACAAATGATGTGGCTATGACATGTGACGCACCCATATCTATGAACCGCTGTGCATTGTCAGCATTTATTCCCCCGCCTATCTGCAGTCCTCCCGGATATGCAGCCAGAGCGAGCTGTGCCTGTCTTACATCGGCGTCATAGTATTCGCTGGACGCAGGATTGAGAAGTATGATATGACCACCCTTAAGTCCATAGCTTTTGTACAGTTCAGCAAAGAAGTCTCCGTCCTTCTGTGATACAAAGTTTTCATCTGCTCTGTCACCCTCATCACAGAGACTGCCTCCAACTATCTGCTTTACCTGTCCATTGTGTATGTCTATGCATGGTCTGAATCTCATATCGTCTGTCTCCTGTCGCTTTTGTCACCTTTTGGTGTAAATTTTGCTCATATAACTGCTATTTTATCATACAAAATACAAATATGACACAATAAATGGATTAACCAGGCAAAACTTTATTTGATTACATGGGCCAAAGGCTTTACAATAGATACAATTATGTGCTTTATGGAAAGGATGGGGAACAACTTATGAATTACTCACTAAAAGCCGAACTGGACAACTGCTATTCCTATGCCGATTCGCTGGACAACGACGGCTACGGTGCGCGCCAGAAGACAGGACTCAAGACAAGAGAGATGCTTCAGTTTGACCTGCTTCAGTTTCTTGCATATCTGTCCAGCTCCGACCAGGCAGAACTTACCCTGGAGATAAAATTTGTCCGCGAATACCTGAACCAGCACTTTACAACAGACAAATTCCGCACATTCAAATATGAGAGAACAACCGGGGATTTTGCCGTGACACCACCTAGATCCCTTACATATTTTGTACAGGGCGATCTGGCCCGGGCAAAGGTAAATCCCAGATCAGTCACGACCAGATTGTCATCTATGTACGCCCCATCCATATCCACAAAATGA
>OLYA01000661.1_pt1 | contig 17007 bp, 15 predicted proteins | sample 1674361 | NCBI WGS metagenome assembly OLYA01 (sample SAMEA103958165, study PRJEB25191) | human gut metagenome | biome: human-associated habitat [ENVO:00009003]; feature: intestine environment [ENVO:2100002]; material: feces | place: Germany | collected 2013/2015
GCGTAATTATCGGCGAAGTGCGCGGAGCGGAAACGTTTGAATTATTATCCGCACTCAATACCGGGCATGCGGGATCTTTGAGCACGGCACATGCAAACAGCGTGAAAGATATGATCTCCCGTCTGGAAACGATGGTGCTGATGGGAGTGCAGCTCCCGTTGGAAGCAATCCGCCGCCAGATTGCATCGGGAATCGAAATTCTCGTGCATTTAGGACGCGGGGAGGATGGAAGCCGTCGGGTGGAGGAGATCGCAGAGATCACAGGGATGGAGGAGGACGAAATCAAAACGGTTTCTTTGTTTCGAAGAGAATATGGGAGAGGCCTGCAAAAGACAGGCGAACTGGTACACAGAGAAAAACTGGAGGGGAAAACAGGATGAGAATACGTGCGGGAAGCCAGGCAAAGACGGGCATGGCAGAGGAGAAGGAGACGAAGGGGATCGACTATCAGACCTGGGAATTTACCGGTCGGGAATATCTCGAAATAGCGGGAATCAGTCTTGGGATTGCCGCCGCTGTGAACCTGCTCTGTTACCGGGCGTGGTGGACATGCATTGCTGTGGTTCCGGTTGGAATCGTATGTTTTCACACGTATCGGAAAAACCGGATTCAGAGACGGAAAGAGGAGCTGTACGACAGCTTCCGGGATCTGATTGCGTGGATGCACACGGCACTGCGTTCCGGCTATTCCATGGAAAATGCAGTGCTGGAGGCGGCAGGACAGCTGGAACAGTCGCTGGGAAAAGAAAACATTCTGGTACAGGAACTGCGCCGGATGCGTCATAAAATGATGATTTCCGTGCCGGTGGAACAACTGTTTCAGGATCTTGCGGTGCGAAGCCGCATTGACGATATTGCGACGTTTGCAAGTGTACTGGTGATTGCGAAGCGGACAGGAGGAAATGTCTGCGAGATCTTTCAGAATACGTGGGATATTTTCTGTACGAGAATTGACACGATGCGGGAAATCCGTGCGGGCGTTTCTTCCCGGCGGTTCGAGCAGAATATTATGAGTGTTGTGCCGTTTGGAATTCTGGGATATGTACAGCTTTCCTTTCCGGAATTCTTAAGTGTGATGTATGGGAATGCAATCGGGGTTTTCTTCATGAGCGGATGCCTTGCCGTGTATCTGGCGGCATGGGTGCTTGGAAAGAAGATTCTGGACATTGAGTTTTAAGAAGCAATTGAAGTTTAAAAAGTAACTGCGAATCATAACGATTCGTCCGCAAAAAAGGGGAGGAATCAAATGTTGTGGATTTGTCTGACCGCATGGGCGGGGCTGTTCATCTGGTATTTCCGGATGAGAAAAAAGGCGGAAGATCACAAATTGGTGAGACGGATTTTCTGCCTTGCAGCGACAGGGTTTATAGCGGGCACTGCACTCTGCCTTCCGATCGGAGTGCGAAAAGTTTCAGGAGATGAAAAAGCGGAACTTCAACTGGAACGGGGTGCCTTAGGCAGCCAACCGACAGAGGAAAAACTTGAGGTTTCTGTTGGAAATCAGAAACCGGAAAGAATTACACTGTCTGTACCTGCAAGAGCTTACAGCGCAGAAGAGATAGAAGAGGCGTTCAGTGCGGCGATAGAGGCGCTGGATGAAATCATCTTAGGTGAGAATCTGTCTTTTCATACGGTAAACAGAAACATGGATCTGGTTACGGAAATACCGGGAAGCCCGGTGGCGCTTAGCTGGGAAACAGACAGGCCGTTGTTGATTGACAGCCGGGGTTTGCTGTCAGACGAGATTCCCGAAGAAGGAGTGGAGGTTACGCTGAAAGCGGAACTGGAACTTCAGGGGGAAACAACAGAATATATACGGAAGGTTCAGGTCTATCCACCGGAGATAAAAGGGCGGGATGCGGTTCTTAGGGCACTGAAAAAAGCAGTGGAAAAAGAAAACGAAGCGCATCCCGAAGAAACAGCCTATTATCTGCCGGAGACACTGAACGGAGAAACTGTAACATGGTCAAAAGTGCCGGATCTGACAGGTCTGGAACTTATGGCACTTGCCGCGGCGGCAGGAGCAGTCTGCTGGGCGGCAAAAGGAAGGGAAGAAGAAAAAGCAAGGCAGAAAAGAGAAGAACAGATGCTGCGGGATTATCCCGAAATTGTCAGCAAAATGGTTCTTCTTCTGGGTGCCGGGATTGGGATGCGGAAAGTACTCGAGCGGATTGCAGTGGATTACCGGAAAAATCTGGCGCTTGGCGGGCAGAAACGTTTCGCCTATGAAGAGATTGTATTTACCTGCCAGGAGATGGAAAACGGTGTTTCCGAGCAGGAAGCGTACCAGCGCATGGGAATGCGTATGGGAACCGGAGCGTATCGTTCCCTTGCTGTTCTGCTGACGCAGAATCTGAAAAAAGGCAGTAAAGGACTGCTGGAATTATTGAAACAGGAATCGCAGGAGGCCTTTGAGGAGAGAAGAAGGCAGGCGAAAACAACAGGAGAAAAGGCATCGACAAAGCTTCTTCTTCCGATGGGCATGATGCTTGCGGTTGTATTGGTCATACTCACGGTTCCGGCATTTTTGTCCTTTTATGCATAGGGGATGTTTTTATCCCCACAACAGCTGGTAAAGAGAGGGAGGTGGGAATTATGAAGCTGATATCGGAGTTCTGGAAAGAGGAAGATGCGGTGGGTGTTGTGGAAGTGATTCTGATTCTCGTTGTGCTGATCGGACTCGTACTAATCTTTAAAAAGCAGCTTGTGAGTCTGGTCAACAGTCTGATGGAGAAGGTCACAAACCAGAGCAACACCGTATAAACGGGAAAATGTCCAATACGGAACTCCAAAGAAAAATTTAGAAGCCGGTACGGACCTATATGTCATTTGCATATCTGTGTCTCGGTATATCCTTTATCCGATCCACGGCATCTAAAGTTCGAAAAAGTAAAAGTAAAGTGGAAGGAGCTGTATCCCATGAGGGAAACAGAAAGACAGAAAAGATGGGCAGCCGGAAGCATAACAGCATATTTGTGTCTCGTTCTGATACTGATGCTTTCCCTGATTTCCGGGACAATTGCGTCGGTGCGAAATGCCCATGCACGGGTGATGACGGCCTGCGCAATGGAACAGGGACTGTATTCTCTGTTTGCCGGGTATGACAGAACACTGCTGGGACAGTACGAGCTGTTTTTTTATAACGGCGGGGATAAGAGCGGTGTCTGGAAACCTGAAACCATGAGCAGAAAAGTCGCAGAAACTGCGGGAGAAGTTCTGTCCCCCACTGCATCGGGGATGGGAATTCTATCAGGCAGTTTATCTGGCGGACAGGTTACAGAAGTTTATCTCGGCGGCTATCGTCTTGCGACAGACGAGGAGGGAAGTGCTTTCTCCCGTCAGATCTGTGAGGCAATGAAAGCCAGCCTTGGAACTTATGGAATACAGCAGCTTTCCCAGAAATTAAGAGGAGAACAGGAAACCGTGAAACGTCAGAAGGACGGACAGAGCGGTTACGAGGAAGAGGAGGTTTTAAAACAGTATGAAGAATCCAAACAGCCAGAAGAGGGAACAGAAAAAACAGAAGGTGAAGGAGAATCTGGAAACGGCACGCCTTCGGAACCGGATCAGAAGCAGCCGGTACCGGAAGATTTTGTGAATCCGATTGAGGTCATTCAAAAAGTAATGAAAATGGGAATTTTAGGACTGGTCCTCCCGGAAGGGCAGGCACTGTCGCAGGGGGAAACGGATGTATCGTTTCTTGCATCAAAACGGGAGCTGCAGAGCGGGTTTGGCATGGCAGAGTGTGGAAAAGAACTGAGCTTTGTGGATAAGATGCTTTCGTCCGAATATATTCTGTGGAAATTTCCGTGCTATACCAGCAAGGAGAAGAAGGAAGGGCTGCAGTGCCAGGTGGAATATGTGCTCTGCGGAAAAAACAGTGATCAGGATAATCTGGCGGGAACCGTGAACCGTCTGCTGGCGCTGCGGGAGGCGGCAAATCTGGTGTATCTGGCGAAAGATGCGCAGAAGCAGGGCGAGATGGAAGCAATGGCGGGGGTAATTGCCACGTCGTTTGGAGTTCCGGCGGCGATGCCGGTTGTGAAAATGGCACTTGCCGTGTGCTGGGCATTTGCAGAAAGCATTCTGGATCTGCGGGAACTGCTGGATGGTGGAAAAGTAGCACTGTTCAAAACGGCAGAATCGTGGCAGCTTTCTCTGGAACAGCTTCCGAAACTGCTGGAAACAGGGGATCAGAGCAGAAAAAATGCACCGGGCGGCATGGAGTATTCCGATTATCTGCGGCTGCTTTTGATGCAGAAATCGGGAAAAGCGGTAACGTTTGGAGCGATGGATCTGGTGGAATACAATATGCGGACAGAACAGCAGCAGCCGGGTTTCCGACTGGATTGCTGTGTCGATGAACTGGAAGCCGGTTTTACGGCGGTAATTGGGAAACGAGAGTATGAGATTACGAGAAATTATGGATATGAGATGCAGGGAGCAGCCTGAAAAATGGGATGACTCCGGCAGGGATACAAAAGGGTGTTCTTCTGAACGGCACATTTATTTCTGGAACCTTATCAAAAAACTTATCCACTCTTCCGGGAATTTTTATAAATCCGGATCAGGAGAGCAGCCTTTTGTAAAACGAAAATGGAACAGGGCAAGCCTGACGGTGGAAGCTTCACTGGCACTTCCTGTTTTTCTGATCGCGGTTCTTGTGTTATTAAAAATCGTGGATCTTTACCGGCTGCATGGAATGCTGACGGTATCTCTGCAGGAGTCCGCGCGGTATCTTTCCGTCTGTGCCTACGCGGTGGATGAGACGGGAAAAGAAACGTATGAAATACCAGAAACGGCTGCGTGCATTGCTTATGCAGAAGCAAAGATTCCAAAAGAAATCCGCGAAAATGGAATGGTGACACTGGCAGGAAGCCGTGTGAAAAATGGATGGCTGGAACTGAAAGCGATTTACTGGCCGAAAATGGGAAACCGCCTCGTTCCGGTGCGGAACCGGGGAATTGCAGCGTGTGCGAAAGTGCATCTGTTCTGCGGAAAGACAGAAGAGGAGGCGGATGAAGAAGAGGGCGAAGCAAAACAGATGGTGTGGGTGACTGAGAACGGCAGTGTGTATCATACCGATTCGTCGTGCAGTCATATCAATCTTTCGATCCAGGTTTCCTCACCGGGTGCGCTTGCGTGGAAACGGAATCAGGATGGAGAAAAATATAAGGAATGCGAACAGTGCGTGGGAAATGGCGCTGCGGGTGCGGAAGTTTACTATACGAAATACGGAAACCGGTATCATAACAGTCTTTCCTGCAAAGGGCTGAAACGTAAAGTAAAACTTGTAGCACTGGAACAGACGGATGGACTGCCGCAGTGCTCGAAATGCGCGAAAAAGGCGGCGTAAGAAAGCCGGATATGAGCAGAGCAGGTGTCTTCTTTCCGGGTGAGACTGGAAAGAAGGACGGTAAACAGAAACTCGGGTTTGCGGAAAGGAGGCCGCGGCTGTGTATCAGGAAGAAGTAAAGAGTGCAATTATATTGCTGTATCTGGGGATTCTTGCCGGAATGGATGTGAGGAAACGGCAGATCAGCCTTGTCCTGACCGGTGTTTTATTCCTTGCAGGCATTGGATGGCAGATTCTGGTGGAACAGACATCGTGGCTGGAATGGCTGCTGTCCCTGCTGCCGGGAGCAGGATTTCTGACGCTCAGTTATATATCACGGGAACAGGTGGGATACGGGGACGGCCTTCTGCTTCTGACGGTTGGAATCTGGCTGGGATTTGGGCAGACATTCGGCGTTCTGACGCTGGGACTCATTCTCTGTTCGGTACTCTGCGGAGTCCTTCTGATGCGGAAGAAAATACGGAAACAGGATTCCATACCGCTGGTGCCGTTTCTGCTGCTTGGATTTGTGGGGAGGTGCGGAATGCTTTGAAAGTGAAAATGAGAAAAGCAAGTATTACGGTAGAGGCAGTTCTGGTCGTGCCGCTTGTTCTGATGGTGATTTTTCTTCTGCTGTCGCTGACCTTTTTTGTACACGCACGGAGCTGGTATACATTTGCGGCATATGAAAGCACAATGCTTGCCGCCAGTGAAGGCCGTCTGTCTGTGGAAAAAGGAGAGGCAGCCGCCCAAAGCCGGATGGAATGGTGGATTTCCCAGATACCGCTTCCGGCTGAACCGGTGACCGTACAGACGGAATGCAGAGAAAAAGAGATTCAGATAAAAGCAGAAGGAAACATTCTGCCAATCTGGAGCCGGAACGCGTGGGAATATTCGGTTTTGAGTGAAAGCAGGAGAAACAATCCGGTGAAAACGATCCGGAAGATACGGGCAGTAAAACAGATCTGGAACCAGAAGTAAGGACGGAAGCGGAGAAATGCAGATTGATTATAAAAGAGATTTGAATCATACATATGTTATTTTACAGGAGGAAAAAGAGCCGGACACGGCGTCGTATCAGATCCGTATGCTGCTGACAAACACAATCCCAGGGCTTTTGGACTGCAAAATCGGGAAAATGGATGATAAAACATTGTTTTACTATGAGGTGACATCAAGGCAGTCGCTTCAGAGTGTGTTTGAACAGCGCTCGATTGGGGCGGAGGCGCTGCGGAAACTATTTGAACAGCTGCTGGATCTTCTCGAAGAACTGGGGCAGTACCTGCTTGCACCGGACGGCCTCGTTCTGCAGCCGGAGCTGGTTTTTGCAGATGCAAATCTGGAGAACTTTTCCTTCTGTTATCTGCCGGGAAAGCAGGGACACACAGGCTGTTTTCAGAAGCAGATCCGGGAGCTGATGGAATATCTGCTGCCGAAGCTGGATCACCAGGAGCAGGATGCGGTAGTACTCGGGTATGGACTGTATCGGGAGATTTCGGCGGAGATCTTTTCGGTTGAGATGATTCAGGCACTCTTATATCAGACAGGGAAAGAGAAGAAAGAAACGACGGAGCAGGAGGGAAAAGAGCGTCCTAGGGAAGAAAATCCGCCTGTACAGATGGAGGAAACACTTTGGGGAGAACAAGAAGCGGAAGCGGCGGAAAATTTTTTTGTGGAAGCGGAGGAAGAAAAGGATGAAGGACGCTGGAAAAATATTGTGGAAGCAGTGATCTGCATCGGATTTCTGGGAGGTGTGCTGGCACTGCGGTGGACACAGGCCGAAACTGTTTGGTATCTGGTGCTGGGAGGAGCGGCGGCTGTTGTGGGAATTGTAAGTCTGGCATTGGAACTTGCCAGCCGATGGAAAAAGCGGCAGTCGGGAACAGAAACAGGAAGCTATGGGAAGGCCGCAGGAATCCGGAAACAAGGAGAAACAGGAGATGTATTTTCGGAATATCAGAATCGGAAGGGCTTAAAACAGAAAGATGGAACATGGAATCCGAAAAGCGATACAGAACAGCAGGGATGGAAAAGGGATTCCTCAGTCGAAAAAGAGAAAACATGGGAAAAGAATGAAGAACAGGAAAACAGAAAGATGCACAGCCTGATGGAATTGGAGGGGCATGAAGAGGATCTGTTTGGAAAAACGGAACTGCTGACCAGCCCGGAGGATGAGGGAAGGGCATATCTGATTCCGATAGATCCGATTGATCTTCCGCTGATTCCGATTGAACGCGGAAGCACATTGATTGGAAAACTGTCAGCGGCGGCAGATGTAATTCTGCCATACCGTACGGTAAGCCGCCTTCACGCAAAGCTGGTCAGTACAGAAGAGGGAGATTATCTGCTGGATCTGAATTCGCGGAACGGAACAACGGTGAATGGCGTTCCATTGATGGGCGAGACAAAAAAGAAGCTGGAGGATGGAGACGATATCTCATTTGCCGGGAAGAAATACCGGTATAAGGCGGGAGAGAAAAACAGAAATTAGAGAAAAATGACGCATTACACTTTTTCGATTTGGAGAAAGCGCTGGATGCGTTATTTTTAATATGGCAGAATGATCAAAGAAAAAAGTTATGCGAATGAAACAAAAATATTATAGAAAAGAAAATTATGCATAAAATTAAAAAAAGAAATAATGTAAAAAATAATGTCATAAAACGTCGAAAGCCGTCGTGAAGCGTCAATAATTGTCGAAAAACGTTTATCAAAAAAGAAAAAAATTTGACGATTTCTTGCATTTACAAGTGAATTAAATTATAATAAAAAAATAGCACAGATAAGGAAATGATGTAATGGAAGAACAAAGGAAAAACAGTTACGATCCGAACGAAGATATCGTGGACCGTATGTGGAAGAGGTCAAAAAACAGCATCAATCTGGTCATCGTTGTATGCAATATTCTGGTATTCCTTGCAGTCACACTGACCGGAGGGACAGAGAGCTCCAGACATATGATGGACTGCGGTGCGGCGTATGCGCCGCTGATTGAGAGCGGAGAATACTATCGCCTGTTTACGAGTATGTTTCTTCACTTTGGCATCCAGCATCTGATCAACAACATGCTGCTTCTTTTGTTCCTTGGGGATTACCTGGAACGCGCAGCTGGAAAGATCCGTTATCTGGTCATCTATATGGGCGGCGGACTCGTCGGAAATCTGTGCTCGTATCTGCATGAACTGTTCCTGATGAAAACAGGGGAAGCACCGGCAGTTTCCGCCGGCGCTTCGGGAGCGATTTTTTCTGCAGTCGGAGCGATGCTTGTTCTTCTGGCATTTCGGAAAGGAAGGCTGGAGGATCTCACCTTCCGGCGGATGGCCGTCATGGCTGTCCTTTCGCTGCTGGTCGGATTCCAGTCTTCAAATGTGGACAACTTCGCACACATCGGCGGTTTTTTGGCAGGTGCAGTCCTGATGGCGGTTCTCTATCCGGGAATGGCAAGGATCAGGAAAAGGGGAAAACGACCGTAAAGGTGCTTCCTTCCCCGGGAACGGAAGAAACGGAAATCGTGCCGTCGTGTGCGGTTACAATTTCCTTGCAGATGGCAAGTCCAAGGCCGGTTCCGTTTTTCTTATGTGTGACAAAAAGGTCAAAGAGAGTCGGCAGATCCTCGGCGGGGATTCCGCAGCCAGTGTCCTGCACACGGATGGTCAGAAAGTCACCGTCGAAACAGAGAGAGATTTTGATCGTTCCGCCGGAAGGCATTGCTTCCGCCGCATTTCGGATCAGGTTCAGAAAAAGCTGACGAAATTGCGTGGTATCAAGGGCAAAGCGCGGAATGGCAGATTCCTTGACAAGTTCAATGGAAACCTGTTGTTTTTCGAGGAGAACGCCGGTATCGGCACAGAGATTCTGGAGCAGAAGATAAGGATTCACGTAAGCGCGTACCGCCCGATATGAATGATTATAGCAGGAGAGCTCATCGAGCAGGGAGTTCAGAAAAGCCATATTTTCCTGGATTTTCTGAAAATAGAGATCGTTGGAAAGCTCCGGATGCGCTAAAAGAAGAAGCTGATGAAAGCTGTGGATAACCGCAACAGGATTTCGAACCTCATGTGAAATCCGGGAAATCATAGCGTGACATTCTTCCGATAAGCCCTGTGAATTGGTTGTTGGTTCTTTTGACATAGCCGTATCCTCCTTATGATGCGTAGGTAATGATTTTTGATTAGGCAAAAGTTTAGCATTGAAAAGGGGGAGCGCGCAACAAAAAGCGTTCTGCATTATTTGACATTTTTCGACAAATAGTGAGAAAATAGAGTTGTTCGGAACCGTGCAGAACGGGATTCTGAACAACAGAAAAATTAAAAAAAGTAAAGGAGAAAAAGATCATGGATTGTATTTTTTGTAAATTAGCAAACGGAGAAATTCCAACCGCGACACTGTATGAGGACGATGAGTTCCGTGTCATTCTGGATCAGGGACCGGCAACGAAAGGACATGCGCTGATTCTTCCAAAACAGCATTTTGCAAACATTTATGAAATTCCGGATGAAACCGCAGCGAAAGCAATGATTCTCGGCAAAAAAATGGCGACGGCCATGACGAAAGCGCTTCATTCCGATGGCTTCAATCTGGTACAGAACAATGGTGAGGCAGCAGGACAGACGGTATTCCACTTCCATATGCATCTGATTCCAAGATATGAAGGTGACAATGCCGGTATTGCTGCATGGAAGCAGGGAACTCTCGAGGATGCGGTAAAAGAGCAGATCATTGAGAGCGTGACGGCAGAGCTGAAGGCCTGAGAAAAGGCTGGCAGCAGCCAGAAAAAGAATCAATGACAGACGAACAGGGGCGGAGAACAATGGACAAAAATAACTTTTCAGAAATATATAAAAAGTATGTAATGACAGCCTATTCAGCCGCAATGCAGGTGGTACACAATGAAGCCGATGCGGATGATATCGCACAGGAAACGATGGTGAAACTGTACCTGAATATTGATGCGCTGGATGAAGACAGAGTAGAAGGCTGGGTCCGTGTCGCTGCAAAGAATCTGGGAATTGATTATCAAAGAAAAGCACAACGTTTTGACTGGAACGAACTGGATGAGGATCTTCGGGCGGAAGAGATGGAACTTCCGACGCTTGCAGAGGAAGAAAAGCAGGAGAGAAATCATTTTTTTCAGGAAGTGATGGATGCACTGAAAGATCATGATGAATCGGGTTATTATATTACGCGTGAAATCAAGGTGCATGAGCGTTCGAAAAAGGAAGTAGCATCCGAAATGGGTATCACCATAGGAAATCTGCGGGTGAAAATGACCCGGACGAAAAAATGGCTTTGCCAGCACTTTGCTGACAAAGCCAGAGAAAGGGGATTTCTGTAGTTACTATTTGCGTTCGCATTCCTGGATCAGGGAAAGGATGCGGCCGATGGAATCGGTGTGGCTGCTCTTCTTCATCGCATTGATGTAGGTCTGACGGTTTTCGTAAACCTCACGGATTGCGGACTGAAGAGTCTGCGCATTCACGGATTCTTCTTCCAGAACTTTACTGTAACCCTGACGCTCAAAGGAACGCGCATTTAAAATCTGGTCTCCGCGGCTGGCATTGGCAGAAAGCGGAATCAGAATGTTTGGTTTTGCCAGAGCACTGATTTCGCAGATCGCATTTGCGCCGGCGCGGGAGATGATCAGATCTGCTGCGGCGAAGAGATCCGGGAGCTCATCTTTGATGTACTCGAACTGAACGTAACCTTCGGTACCATTTAAGGATGCATCCAGTTTATCTTTACCGCAGAGATGAATCACCTGGAAATCTTTCAGAAGTTCTGGTAAAATAGAACGGACCGCATTATTGACAGCGACGGAACCAAGGCTTCCTCCGATGACGAGAATAACCGGTTTTACGGCAGTGAAGCCGCAGAACTTCAGACCTTCCCGTGCATCGCCGGACAGCAGTTCCTGGCGGATTGGCGTTCCGGTCAGAACGGCTTTGTTTTCCGGGAGACATTTGACGGTTTCCGGGAAATTACAGCAGACCTTTGCAGCGGACGGAATACACAGCTTATTTGCCAGGCCAGGCGTCATATCTGATTCATGGATGAGCGCCGGGACTTTACATGCTTTGGCGGCAAGGACAACCGGTACCGAAACGAAGCCGCCTTTGGAGAAGACAACGTTTGGTTTCAGCTTTTTGAGCAGTTTTTTTGCTTCAAAGTAGCCTTTTACGACGCGGAATGGATCGGAAAAGTTTTTCGGATCGAAGTAGCGGCGCAGCTTTCCGGATGAAATTCCGTAATACGGAATGCCGAGATCTTCGATCAGCTTGCGCTCCATACCGTCGTAGGAACCGATATAAGAGATTTTATAACCTGCTTCCTTTAATTTTGGAATCAGGGCAATATTCGGGGTAACATGGCCGGCGGTACCTCCGCCTGTCAGAACAATATGCTTCATGAGAATTCCTCCCTGGAATTTGATAATATCATTTGGCTTTTATTATCCCCTCAAGAAGAAAAAAAGTCAAGAGCGGTTACAACATGGAAAATGCCGAGGAACGGAAGAAGATGAAAAAGATAGAAAAAGAAGAACAGCTGAAAAAGAAACTGGAGCAGACGACGGAAGAAAAAATGGCTGCGGATTCGAAAACGGTGGAAGGGGAATCGGCAGTTGTAAAGGCAGAGGAAGGAAACACAGCAACAGAACAGGAGGCTGCGCCTGCGCTTTCAGAGGAAGAACTGAACGCAATGTACGAGCGCTTCCAGCAGCGCCTCCAGAAGGAAGGACTCGCGGACGCGGAAGGCAACCCGACAGAAAAAACACTGGAGATCCGCCGCCAGATCGTGGAGAGAAAGGCAGAACGCGAAAAGCAGGCGGAGAGACAGAAGAAGATTGCGAAGAGAGCGAAAACAACAAAACACTGGGTACGGACGGCAAAGGCGGCTGGTGTTGTGTTGGTTGTGGGAGCGTGCGTTTTTGGGGCGAGTATGACGAGCGAGGCGAATCGGATTCGGTTGGTGGAGACGATTGGTGGGGTTCGGAATTCGGGTGATGTGGTAAAAACAAATAATGGTGAGGATCGAGAATATTCATCAGGTGAATTAGATGAAGAAACAAAAAAAATAAGTCAAATATTGCATATTGCAGTGCCAGAATTTTACTATATACCAACAGGAATGAAATATGATAAGGTACAAATATTGGAAGAAGCACAAATGGCTATAATTCGATATCAATATAATGACCATTTTGTGTATTTTCATTTGGCAGCGAATGAAAAAGAATTATCACAAGGTGATTGGAAAGATAAAGAAAAAGTTCAAATAGAAACGCTTGATGATGTAATTGATGTTGAAATGGGAAGCGTGTCCGAAAATAATGAAGAAAATTATTATGCAAAATGGAAATATAAAGATTCGTATTATCAATTAAGTGGTCAAATAGAAAAAGAAGAGTTGATGAAGATTTTAAGTGAAATGCAGTATAACTTGTAATTAGTTGAAGTATTGTACGTATATATAATGTAGATGAAGACGAGGGGAAAGAGGAAGTATGAAAAAGGTTATTAATTTGAAAAACTTACTCTTTTGTGCAATGCTCGCTTTATCAATTGCTTTAAGCACAGTAAGTGCGCAGGCAGCACCGTTAGATAACTTAGGTAATACAGTAGATGGATCTGTCTTGACGAATGAAACAGAAGCATTTGGAAATTACCAGAGTGTGGCAAGAAGTACATATTTACATCAAGGATTTGTGAGAATCACAAATAATGGAAATGGATATGTTGGGATAGCTGGAGGAACAGAATGCAATGTTCTTTGTAATACCATAAAATTAAATGTCTATTTAGAGCGTTCAAGCGGTGACGGAAATTTTTATAGTTACAAAAAATGGGAAAATGTAGATTACAATGAAGCATCGTTGTATATGAGTAAAGAAGTTAAGGTGGAAAAAGGTTATTACTATCGATTAAGAGGATACCATTCTTGTACCAAGAGCGGTGTTACTGAAAATGGTGGTAGTGTAACAGATGGTATTTACATTGGATAATCATTATTTTTAAATTAGTAAAACGAGTAAAAGAAATATCATGTATACAAGCACAAGAGAGTAGCATAAATGAACGGAAATGATTTTTAACCCAGCAATTTGCAACTCCCTCACCCCTTAAAAATCCCGGGGCCAGTCCCCTATAGAAACCTTATAACAATGAATATATTAAGACGAAAACGCAGATCTTTCAGGATTTTCAACGCGTCGAAATTCCTTTTTCCAACCACAACACAGATCTGAGTCATCATGTGTTACTATGTTCAGCGTGTGAGTGATCATACGGAACATCGGCTGGCCCCGATAAGTGAGGCATCGGTATTACTGCAGGAATACCGGTGCCTCTTTTCTATGCACTTCCGGCGGCCGATGCCCATAATTGAACAAAAATATCAAGATTGTTGTGCAATCTGCCTTAAAATTCCGTTGGAATCTGCCAGATATTATGCTATAATAATCAAAAAAGAGAGAATAAGCATAAAACACAAAAGAAATTTCAGATTATTTTCGCGGACAACGCGTCAAAGACCATGCTGGCATGGGAACTTGACGACTGCTGGCCGCGATAACGGGCCAAACGTATAACGCGTGTTTTGACCCGCAGTGACAACATTTTGTCCCCGAACAAACACGGGAGAACAGGAGGCATCTTATGCGTCTTACATTTCTTGGAGCAACACATGAAGTGACGGGCAGTTGTTATTATCTGGAGGCTGCCGGAAAGAAGTTTTTAGTGGACTGCGGTATGGAGCAGGGACCGAATATTTATGAAAACAAGCCGATTCCGGTCCCGGCATCCCAGCTTGATTTTGTATTGATCACGCACGCGCACATCGATCACACCGGAAATCTGCCGCTGCTGTATGCGCACGGCTTCCGCGGTCCAATCTATATGACCCCGGCGACGGTAGCGCTTTCGGACATCATGCTCCGCGATAGCGCACACATTCAGCTCGCCGAGGCCGAGTGGCGGAACCGCAAAAACCGCCGGGCGGGAAAAGAAGATTACGTCACGCCGTACACAATGGAGGACGCCCTCGGCGTGATCCGCTTACTGGAGGGCATTCCGTATCATCAGCGTGTGACACTATCGGACGGCATTCAGATCCGTTTCCTCGATGCCGGTCATCTGCTCGGCTCCGCATCCATTGAGCTGTGGCTGACAGAGGACGGTGTGACGAAAAAACTGCTCTTCTCCGGCGATATCGGAAATATCCATCAGCCGCTGATCAACGACCCGGAGTACCCAGAGAGCGCTGATTACGTGATTATGGAATCCACCTACGGTGACCGGAGCCACGGTCCGAAACCGGATTATGTACCGGAGCTGGCAAAAATCATTCAGGAAACGCTCGACCGCGGCGGCAACCTCGTGATCCCGTCGTTTGCTGTTGGAAGAACGCAGGAGATGCTGTACTTTATTCGTGAAATTAAGGCAGAGCATCTGGTTCACGGTCACGGCGAATTCCCGGTTTACGTGGACAGTCCGCTTGCCGTTGAGGCAACCAATATTTTCCGCGATCATCAGAAAGAGTGCTACGATTCCGATGCAGCTGCGCTCCTTGCGCAGGGCATTAATCCGATTCTGTTTCCGGGCTTAAAGCTCTCGATTACATCCGATGAGTCGAAAGCCATCAACTTCAACGAAACCCCGAAGGTCATCATATCCGCGAGCGGCATGTGCGATGCAGGACGAATCAAGCATCATCTGAAGCACAACCTCTGGCGGCAGGAGAGCACGGTTCTCTTCGTCGGCTATCAGGCCGTCGGTACACTGGGACGGGCGCTGATCGGAGGCGCGAAGAAGGTGAAACTGTTCCAGGAAGAGGTTCATGTGAACGCGCACATCATCCAGTTCCCGGGCATGAGCGGCCACGCAGATCAGGAAGGACTGCTCAAATGGGCGGGCAGTCTGCGGGCAAAACCGGACCGCGTTTTCGTAACGCACGGCGAAGATAAAGTGACGGAAATTTTTGCAGAAAAACTGTGGGACGAATTCCGCTACCCGGCGATGGCTCCGTTCTCCGGCACGGTATTTGACCTGAAAGAAAATGAATTCATCGAAAAAACCGTTGGCATTCCGATCCAGAAGGAAACAACGGCAAACGCAGGAACACTGCGCACGAGAAGCAGCGGAAATGCCGTCTTCGATCGTCTCGTTGCGGCTGGTCAGCGGCTGCTCACCGTCATTACAAGAAACAAAGGCGGTGCTAACAAAGACCTTTCGAAATTTGCCGATCAGATCAACAGTCTCTGCGACAAATGGGACAGATAAAGCAGTCCGGTGGCTGGAAGAAAGACTGTGCTATTAATATAGAAGAAAAACCGGAAGAAAGCAGGCGGCAGGGAAGCTGTGCTGCATCAGAAAAGAAAAAACAGAAGTGGATAAATTACAAACTCCCCGGGGTGAGCATTCCCCGGGGAGTTATTATAATAAAAAAGAGCAAGCGTAAAAAAAGTTATTTCTGGATAGCCTGTTCCAGTGCTTTTGCAAGCTGGTCTGGACATGATGTTCCGCGTCCGTTGCAGTCGATGCCTTTCATGCGGGAGATGGCTTCGTTTACGTCCATGCCCTCAACGAGTCTTGCAACACCCTGTGTGTTTCCGTTGCATCCGCCTACGAACTGTACGTTGTGTACTTTACCGTCTTCTACCTCAAACAGAATTTTTCTGGAACAGGTACCTTTTGTTGTATATTCCATCGATAAGATCCTCCTTTGTGAATAAAAAATTAGAACATTATCGTGAACTTCAGCCACGATAATTCTTCGGTTCCTGCTATTATACCATAGATTACGAAAACAGCAAAGAAAAAAGATACCACAGATCCAAAATTTATTGTATACTGTAACAGGAATTACAAAGAAACCAGAAGGAAAAGAAAATGGACTCCCGGAGTTTTCCGTTCTTACTTTAGCAGCTGACCGCTGACAAAAATGATTTCATAAAAGCAAGAACAGAAAGAATCGGGGAGTACATGTAAAGTTATTGGAGGATATCATAAACATGAAGTTAATCGGAATTATCGGTGCAATGGAAGTTGAAGTTGCAAGCTTAAAGGAAATGATGACGGATGTTACAATCCGCACGAAAGCATCCATGGAGTTCAACCACGGTTACCTGAACGGAAAAGAAGTGGTTGTTGTGCGTAGCGGAATCGGCAAAGTAAATGCCGGTATCTGCACCCAGATTCTTGTAGATGATTACGGCGTGGACTGTGTCATCAACACCGGAATTGCAGGCTCCCTGCGGAATGAAATCAACATCGGCGATATCGTCATCTCGACCGATGCTGTTCAGCATGACATGGATGTGCGCATCTTCGGATACCCGCTCGGCGAGATTCCGCAGATGGGTGTTTTAAGCTTCCAGGCAGACGAGCACCTCGCAGAGGTGGCAGAGGAAGTCTGCAAGGAAGTCAATCCGGAAATCCAGGTATTCCGCGGACGCGTGGTCAGCGGTGACCAGTTTATTTCCAGCAAAGAAGTGAAAAACCGTCTGATCGAAGAATTCAACGGTTCCTGCGCCGAGATGGAGGGCGCTGCGATTGCGCAGGGCGCTTATCTGAACAAGATTCCATACGTCGTACTCCGCGCCATCTCCGACAAAGCAGACGACAGCGCAACAATGGACTACCCGACCTTTGAGAGCGAGGCAGCCCGCCACTGTGTCA
>OLYA01000671.1_pt1 | contig 16826 bp, 15 predicted proteins | sample 1674361 | NCBI WGS metagenome assembly OLYA01 (sample SAMEA103958165, study PRJEB25191) | human gut metagenome | biome: human-associated habitat [ENVO:00009003]; feature: intestine environment [ENVO:2100002]; material: feces | place: Germany | collected 2013/2015
GAATTGAAAAAATTTCCGCGCGCATCCTTGCCGACGCTGAGACCGAGGCCGCCGCGATCCGCGCGCAGGCCGAGGAAAAGGCGGCGCAGCTCCGCGCGGACTATGACCGCAGGATCGAGCTTGAGCAGCAGCGGCTGACGGCGGAAGCACAGGCCGAGGCCGATAAGCAGCTCGAACGCGATCAGGGCGCTGCCCGGATGGCCGCGCGGCGGCAGCTGCTCGAAACGAAGCAGGCGCTCGTCGATGCCGCCTTCCGGCAGGCAGAGCAGCAGCTGCTTTCGCTCCCCGAGGCGGAGTATACAAAGCTCTGCGCGCAGCTTGCCGCACGGGCAAGCGCGTCCGGCAGCGAGGAGCTGATCTTCTGCACAGAGGACCGCGAACGGGTCGGACAGGCCGTCGTGGAGCAGGCGAACGCGCTGCTCCAGAAGGCCGGGAAGGCAGCAAAGCTGACGCTTTCCGCCGAAACGCGGCCGATGCGCGGCGGCGTGGTGCTGAAGGACGGGCTGGTCGAGACGAACTGCTCGATCGGCACAATGATAAGCGGCCTGCGGCCCGCGCTTTCCGGCAAGGTTGCGGCCTGCCTGTTTGGCTGAGGCCGGGAGGCTGACGTGACGGAACAAAAAAAGAAAGTAAAAGCGTGCAAGGACACGGAGTATCTGTTTATTTCGGCGTATCTGCGCGCAAAGGAGCCGCAGCTGCTCAACGCGGAGAAGGCCGGGCGGATGCTCGGCTCCTCCGTGCAGGAGGCGGCGCGAATCCTGGAGAGCTGCGGCTATGCCGATGTGCTGGCTGTCGGGCTTGACAAGGCGCTGAGCGACCGGCGCGCCGCCGTGTTTTCCGAGGTAGAGGCGCTTGCGCCGAAGGACGGCGTTGTATCGCTGTTTCGTATGCGCTATGACTATCACAACGCCAAGACGATCGTCAAGGCCGAGGCTGTCGGGATAGACCCGGCTCCCCTGCTCTCCGGCGCTGGCCGCGCAGACGCGCAGGTGCTCAAAACTGCCTATGAAACCGGCGAGTCCGGAAGCGTCCCGCAGGCCGTTCTGACCGCAATGCAGGCCGCGCGCGACGCGCTTTCGAGAAGCGCCGACCCGCAGCTGGCCGATCTGATCCTCGACCGCGCGTATTTTGCCGAGTATCACGAAACCGCCGCGCAGGTCGGAAGCGCGTTCCTGATGGGCTATGCGCAGCTGCAGGCGGACAGCGCGAATCTGCGCGCCGCCGTACGTGCACGGCGTATGCACAAGGACGCTGCGTTTTTAAAGAGCGTCCTCGTTCCCGGCGGGAGCGTTCCGGCGGAGGAGATCTGCCAGGTGCTTGCGCAGGACGAGCCGTTTGCGCCGCTGTTTGCGAACACTGCGCTCTTCGCCGCCGCGCAGGCGGGCGACGAGTCGCAGTCTGGCTCTCTGACTGCGTTTGAACGGCTGTGCGACAACACGCTCACAGCGTATTTCGCCAAGGCAAAGTCGGTCGTATTCGGGGAGCAGGTCGTCATCGCCTATCTCTGTGCGCTGGAAAATGAAATTTCAGCGGCCCGCATGATCATAAGCGGCCTGCAGGCGGGGCTGCCCGCCGACACGATCCGCGCACGGCTGCGGGATCTGTATCAATGAGCGAGGTGAGCGGTATGTATAAAATCGCAGTTCTGGGCGAACGCGAGAGCGTCATGGGCTTTGCGGCTCTGGGCCTCGCCGTGTTCCCCGTGAATTCCGCCGAGGAAGCGGCGGAGGTCTTCCACCGCCTCACAAGGCAGTCCGACGCATACGCGATCATCTATGTGACCGAGACGTATGCCGAGGCGCTGCACGCGCAGATCGAAAAATACGCGTCCAGCGTTACCCCGGCGGTCATTCTGATCCCCGGCGCAGGCGGCTGCAAAGGGCTCGGCATGAACGCACTGAACGCCGCTGTCGAACGCGCGGTCGGCTCGAATATTCTTTAAACAGCATCCTTGAATATAGAAAGGATTCGATGAAATGTCAGGTAGAATTGTAAAGGTATCCGGCCCGCTTGTTGTCGCCGAGGGGATGGAAGACGCCAACATGGCAGACGTCGTCCGCGTCGGCAAGCAGCAGCTGATCGGTGAGATCCTGAATATGACGGGCGGCTCGGCCTCCATTCAGGTCTATGAGGAAACGAGCGGCCTCGGCCCCGGCGCCGAGGTCACGACGACCGGTATGCCCCTCTCCGTCGAGCTTGGGCCCGGTATGCTCGAAAATATTTACGACGGTATCCAGCGCCCCTTGACCGAGATCCGCGACCGCTGCGGGGAAACCATCGCCCGCGGCGTGCAGGTCCCGGCGCTGAACCGCGAAAAGAAATGGGCCTTTACGCCCACGGTCAAGAAGGGCGACAAGGTTTCCGGCGGCGACGTGATCGGCACCGTGCAGGAGACGAGCGCTGTTCTGCACAAGATCATGGTGCCGCCCAAAATGGCGGGCACCGTCAAGGAGATCCAATCCGGCGAATTTACCGTCGAGCAGACGGTCTGCGTGCTGGAAACGGAAAAGGGCGAGGAGCATTTAAGCCTCATGCAGAAGTGGCCCGTGCGCGTGGCCCGTCCGTATGACCGGAAATTTACCCCCTCGCAGCCCCTTATGACCGGCCAGCGCATCATCGACACCATGTTCCCGCTGGCCAAGGGCGGCACGGCGGCAGTTCCCGGCCCGTTCGGCTCGGGCAAGACCGTCGTGCAGCACCAGCTGGCAAAGTGGTCGGACGTCGATATCGTCGTCTACATCGGCTGCGGCGAGCGCGGCAACGAAATGACCGACGTTCTGATGGAGTTCCCGGAGCTGCACGACCCCAACACCGGCGAACCCCTGATGAAGCGCACAGTCCTGATTGCAAACACCTCCGATATGCCGGTCGCGGCGCGTGAAGCGTCCATCTACACCGGCATCACCATCGCGGAGTATTTCCGCGACATGGGCTATGACGTGGCCGTTATCGCCGACTCCACCTCCCGCTGGGCCGAGGCCCTGCGCGAAATGTCGGGCCGTCTGGAAGAGATGCCCGGCGAAGAGGGCTACCCCGCATATCTGGCCTCCCGCCTCGCGCAGTTCTACGAGCGCGCAGGCTGCGTCGAGTGCCTCGGCGCGGACGAGCGGCGCGGCTCTCTGACCGCCATCGGCGCTGTCTCGCCTCCGGGCGGCGATATTTCCGAGCCTGTCTCGCAGGCGACGATGCGCATCGTCAAGGTCTTCTGGGGTCTGGACGCTTCGCTGGCCTACGCGCGCCATTTCCCGGCCATCAACTGGCTGACGAGCTACTCTTTGTACCTTGACACGCTCAAGGGCTGGTGCGACGAGAATCTGGGCCGCGGGTTCATGCAGAACAGGGGCCGCGCCATGGCGCTGCTGCAAAAGGAAGCAGAGCTGCAGGAGATCGTCAAGCTGGTCGGCCAGGACGCGCTGTCCCCGGCGGACAACCTGACGCTGGAATCTGCAAAGATGATCCGCGAGGACTTCTTGCAGCAGAACGCGTTCCTGGAGAACGACCAGTATTCGTCGTTTGACCGGCAGGCCCGTCTGCTGGACCTGATCCTCCGCTACAAGGATCTCTGCGACGCGGCCATCGAGCGCGGCGCGGATATCTGGAAGCTCTATGCCATCGCGGCCCGTGCCGCCATCGGCCGTGCGAAGACCGTTCCGGCGGACACGTATCAGGACGTTTACGCGAAGATCGTATCCGATATGGAGCAGCAGATCGAAGAAGTTGCAAAGGAGGCTGAGGCTGAATGATCCGCGAATACCGTACCATCCGTGAGGTCTCCGGGCCTCTGATGATCGTCAAAAACGTCGAGGGCGTCACCTACGACGAGCTGGCCGAGCTGGAGCTGCCGAACGGCGAGGTCCGGCACTGCAAGGTTCTGGAGTGCAGCGGCGATACCGCCGTCGTCCAGCTGTTTGAAAATTCCGCCGGCATCAACCTGAAGGACAGCAAGATCCGCTTCCTGGGCCACCCGCTGGAGCTGGCCGTGTCCGAGGATATGCTCGGCCGCGTCTTCGACGGCATGGGCCACCCGAAGGACGGCGGGCCGGAGGTTCTGGCCGCCGAGATGAAGGACATCAACGGTCTTCCGATGAACCCCGCCGCACGCGATTACCCGAACGAATTTATCCAGACCGGCATTTCCACGATCGACGGCCTGAACACGCTTGTCCGCGGCCAGAAGCTGCCGATCTTCTCCGGCTCCGGTCTTCCCCACGCGCAGCTTGCCGCGCAGATCGCGCGTCAGGCAAAGGTTCTGGGCGACGACGCGTCGAACTTCGCTGTCGTCTTCGCCGCCATCGGCATCACGTTTGAGGAATCGGAATTCTTCATTCAGGAATTCCGCCGCACGGGCGCCATCGACCGCACCGTCGTTTTCTCGAACCTTGCCAACGACCCGGCGGTCGAGCGTATCGCCACGCCGCGTATGGCGCTGACTGCCGCCGAATATCTGGCCTTTGAATGCGGGATGCACGTGCTGGTCATCATGACCGACATCACGAACTACGCCGAGGCGCTGCGTGAGGTCTCCGCCGCACGCAAGGAAGTCCCCGGCCGCCGCGGCTATCCCGGCTACCTCTATACCGACCTTGCGACGCTCTATGAACGCGCGGGCCGCCGGATCGGCAAGAAGGGCTCCATCACCCTCATCCCGATCCTGACCATGCCGGAGGACGACAAGACCCACCCCATCCCCGACCTGACCGGCTATATCACCGAGGGCCAGATCATCCTGAGCCGTGATCTGTACCGCAAGGGTGTCATTCCCCCCGTGGACGTGCTGCCGAGCCTGTCTCGACTGAAGGACAAGGGAATCGGCCCCGGCAAGACGCGTGAGGATCACGCGGGCACCATGAACCAGCTCTTTGCGGCGTATTCCGCCGGCAAGGACGCGAAGGAGCTTGCAACGATCCTTGGCGAAAGCGCCCTCTCCCCCACTGACCGGCTGTACGCGAAGTTTGCCGAGGAATTTGAGCAGCGCTACGTCAGTCAGGGCTACGAAGAAAACCGTTCCATTGAGGAAACGCTGAACATCGGCTGGGAGCTGCTGTCCATCCTGCCCGAAACGGAGCTCAAGCGCATCAAGCCGGAGTTCATCGAAAAGTACCTGCCCAAAAAGCAGGCGTAAGGCGGTGTTCGCATGGCCAGTAAAACGATCAATCCGACCCGGATGGAGCTTACGCGGCTCAAGGGCCGCCTGCGCACGGCCGTGCGCGGCCACCGGCTGCTCAAGGACAAGCGCGACGAGCTGATGCGCCAGTTCTTCCTGATCGTGCGGGAAAACAAGGAGCTGCGCGCCAAGGTCGAGCAGGGCATAGCGGAGGCCAACCGCGCCATGACCGTCGCGTCGAGCGTGATGTCCCCCGAAATGCTCCAGCAGGCGCTTTTGTACCCGAAGCAGTCGGCGACGTTGGACATGACGTTCCAGAACATCATGTCCGTATCCGTCCCGGTCTACGAGTTCCACACCAAAAACGAGGACGCCGCGTCCATTTACCCCTACGGCTTCGCGCAGACGTCCGGTGAGCTGGACGATGCGCTGGGCGCGCTGGCCTCCGTATTTCAGGATATGCTTGCGCTGGCGCAGGCCGAAAAGAAGACGCAGCTGCTCGCCTCCGAGATCGAGAAGACCCGCCGCCGCGTCAATGCGCTGGAATATGTCATGATCCCGGAAATGGAGAAAAACATCAAGTATATCTCCATGAAGCTCGAGGAAAACGACCGCGCTACCAAGGTCCGCCTGATGAAGGTCAAGGACATGGTGCTCAAGGACGCGCACGAATTCGAAGATTAAAACCGGAACGCCGTCCCCTGTCACAACGGGGGACGGCGTAAAATTTTGCTGAAAACGGACGGAACGCGCACGCACCGAAGGCTGTCTCACCGGACAGCCTTTTCTCTGCGGGCCAGATGGACATAGTAGAGCAGGCACAGCAGGACCTGCACGACGGTCGAGCAGGGCGTTGCGAGGCCGATGTAGAACAGGCGCACATTCAGCAGGCGGGACATGGCGAACGACACGGGGATGCGGACGCCGAACGCGCCCAGAATGCCCTGCGCCATGACAAAGACGGTCTTGCCGAGGCCGGAGAAATAGCCCACAAAGCAGAACAGGAACGAGATCAGCAGACAGTCGATGGCGTAGGCTTTGAGATAAGTGACATTGTCCGATGAACAGGAGCTACTTTAATGGATGCTGCGGAAAAAGTCAAGCCCGCCCTGCCATTGGCAGGGCGGGCAGTTTCGTTTGGGGAAGGTAAATTACTTGGCTTCCTCGACAGCGTAAGCGGAGGGGGCAGCGGGAACGCCGCGCTTCCACTCGATCAGGTTCACAACGTAGAACGTGATGACGGAGACAAGGCTGCCGAAGACGACCGGCATCATGAACCACAGCGTACCGCCGTTGGACAGAAGCTGCCAGACGACGAAAGCGATGGTGCCGGTGAAGATGGAGATCATGCCGGAGTTCTTCGTTGCTTTCGGAACGGCAAGGCCGAGGCCGTAGGCCGCAAACGGACCTGCGCAGCGGATGCCGAATGCGAAGGTGTTCATGGCGACGAGGGAAACGCCGAACATGGAGATACCCATGGCGACGAGCGCCGCGACGACGTTGCAGGCACGGGTATAGAAGATGGTCTGCTTGTCGTTCAGCTTCTTCTTTCCGCCGAAGCCGGGATAGATGTCGTTGATGATCATCGTGGACATGCACAGCAGGTTGGAGTCTGCCGAGGACATGGTCGCGCAGATGATAGCGGCGGAAATAAGACCAGTGACGATGCCGGGCGCATAAGTACCGGTGACAATCATCATGGCGTTGGAGCCGTTCTCGGCAAGGCCGGGCAGCTGATCCTTCAGCGCGAAAGCGGCAAGGCCGAGGAGGGTCGGGAAGACTGCCATAGCAGCCATGAGAATGGCGCAGAGGAAGGAAGCACGAACTGCAGTCTTCTCGTCCTTGCAGGTCTCGAAGCGGGAGACCATCTCGGGGCCGCAGAGGAAGGTGCAGAAGTAGTTGAAGAAGTAGCCGATGATGGAGGCCCAGCCGATCTGGGTCATGTTCAGCTTTTCTCCGGGCAGAGCAGCGGAGATCGCAGCCCAGCCGCCGGCATGCTTCAGGACGATCGGCGTTGCAATGGCAAGACCGACGAGAATGATGCCGAACTGGATAAGGTCGGAAACCTGATCCGCGATCATGCCGCCGAAGGTCGTGTAGAAGATGGTGACGAAGCCGGCCAGCAGCAGGCAGACGTTCAGGGGGATCGTCGGGATCAGCGCGTTGATAACAGCGCCGGAAGCACCGATTTGAGAGGAGGTCAGGCAGAACAGCGACAGGACGCTGAGGACTGCCGTGAAGTTGCTGGAGAGTTTGCCGAAGCGGCGGCCGACGACCTCGGGGATCGTAACAGCCATGGTCTTGCGGATCTTGGGTGCAAAGTAGGCCAGCGGGATCATGGCCAGAGACGCGGCCAGGACGTACCAGATCGCGCTGACGCCCCATGCGCCGAACGCTTTCTGCGCGAGGCCGGTGGTGCTGCCGCCGCCGATGTTGTTGGCAGACAGCGAGAACGCGACCATGAACAGGCCCATTCTGCGGCCGGCAACGAGATAGTCCGCGCTGCCCTTGATGTTGATCTTGCCGACGACGTAGCCGATGATCATCATGCCGACCATGTACGCAAGGACAATAACCAATGCGCCAGTTTGGATTTCCATAGAGGTCCTCCTTGATTTCTCTTTCTTGAACGACTTATTCACAATTCGTTCATATTGCGTATTTTATCCGACGATGCCGCACTTTGTAAATTGACAATTCGCACAAGGAAAAACGCCTGTTTTCTGGCAATATAGACAAGGTACGAAAAATGCTCAAAAAGTTTTGATATCTTCTTGAATCTGGATATTTGGATTCTCCCGTGCTGCGTCGCGGAAGACGCCGAGCAGCTTTTCCGCATATGGCCCGAGCGCGTCATACAGGCAGCCGGTATGCTCCAACAGGAGCGTGCACGACGGCAGTTCCGTCAGCACGTCGTACAGTGCGTCGAGATTGCGCCCGTAAAACGCGGGCAGCGCGAACACGCGCGCAAAGCAGTCGTGCGCGGCTGCGCGGGAGGTCAGCTCCCGGCAGTCGATGCGGTATGTCAGTTCCATATGACGGTGCCTCCGTCCACGGTCAGCTCCGTAAACGACGCGTAGTGGTCGGATGTGTAAAAGTACAGTCCGTCGTTCGAGAAGATCAGGCGCTCCGCCCCGCGCGAGTCCGCGCCGAGCGTGTTGATATCGCATTCGGTATAGGTTCTTCCTGTTTCCTCCGGCAGAAGCCCCTCGCGGTTGCCGAAGCGGTCGCCGCCGATGGCGGCTCCGGCCTGATACGCTTCCACGCTGCCGCCCTCCCAGCCGAGCGCACGGGCTTCCTCCTTGGTCATGTAGTTGTCCGGCAGATGACCGTAGGTATCGAGATACAGAACGACGTGCTCCGCGTCGTAATAATACCCGTGCTCGCCGACCGTGTCGGCGGTCTGTGTGACCTCCGGGTCCTCGGCGGTCACAAACTGCTCGCCCGATTCGGGCGCTTCCGTCTCCTCGGACAGCGCAGCGTCCGCCAGCTCCTGCAGCGTCGTAACGCTGGATTCCACGATCTGCACCGTGTCGCGCACCGTGCAGCCGCCGGGCACCAGCAGCGTCAGCACCAGAAGCAGCGCCAAAATCCGTTTTTTCATGGTCAGTCTTCTTTCAGCTCCCGCGCGATGGCCTGCATCAGCGCCTCCGGCAGCTTTTCCACGCGCCGGTCGTAGGTCACAAAGCCGTTGACCTCGTCCTCTACATCGCTCAGCTGCGTGTACACATCGGCGGCAAGGCCGGACTTGCACGCGGGGACGATCTGCGTTTCATAGAGCGTTTTGACCGCCTCACCCAGCGCCTCAGGCGTCTGGTAGCCCCTATAGCCGAAGTTCTTCGCGTTCCAGGTGTGCCCCGCGACCGGCAGATTGTACCCGCCGAACTCCGACAGGACGACCGCGCGGCCCTTTTTGTCAGGCTTAAAGCGGTACGGCTTGAAGTACACGTGCAGGCTCTTCACGTCGCTCACGCCCTGATCATGCCAGCCGCTGGCGTGGTCGATCAGCCGCGTGGGGTCGAGCCTGCGGAGCAGGCGAACCGCATTCTTCGCATCAAACTGCCCCCAGCCCTCGTTGAACGGCACCCACAGGACAATGCACGGGCAGTTCTGCAGCTGCGCGACCAGTTCCTCCAGCTCGCGGGTGTAGCTGTCGCGCCCCTCCGCGTCCGTGCGGGCAAAAAGCCGGTAATGGCTGTCCTTGAGATGAACGCCGGTGATGAGCGGCGCGGAGATGGTCAGCAGATTGTACTGTCCGCCGCCGGAGGGCATATCCTGCCAGACCAGCATCCCCAGCCGGTCGCAGTGATAATACCAGCGCATAGGCTCAATTTTGATGTGCTTGCGCAGCATATTGAAGCCCAGCCGCTTCATGAGCGTAATATCATAGATCAGCGCCTCGTCCGACGGCGCGGTATACAGTCCGTCCGGCCAGTAGCCCTGATCGAGCACGCCATGGTGGAAATACGGCTGCCCGTTCAGCAGCAGGCACGGATGGCCCGCCGTGTCCTTCCCGGTGCCGACGGTGCGCATGGCGAAATAGCTTCTGACGGTATCGTCCCCCAGCGTGATGGTCACGTCGTAGAGATTCGGCGCCTCCGGCGACCACAGGTGCAGCTGCTCCGGCGGCAGAACGGCGCTGCCGTAGCCGTCCTCGTCCGTTTCGCTGCTGCCGACGGGCGTTCCCTGATAGGAAATTTCGATTCGAGCGCCCTTCGGCGCGGGCGCGGCGAGCCTCCAACGGACGCGTCCCTCCGGCAGCTCCGGCGTGAACAGGAGCGCCTGCACATAGTTCTCCGGCACGTGCTCGGCCCAGACGGTCTGCCAGATGCCGCTCTGCGGCGTGTACCAGATGCCGCCGCGCTTCGTCTTCTGCTTGCCACGCGAGAGGGGTACAGCGTCCGTATCGTCGCGCACGGCGACAGTCAGGATGTTTTCGCCATCCCGCAGAAGCTTTGTCATATCCAATGTAAAGGCCGTATAGCCGCCCGTGTGCGTCCCGGCAAGCAGGCCGTTGACGTACACCCAGGCCCGCTGGTCAGCGGCTCCGATGTGCAGCAGCATCCGCCCGCCGTCCGGCTTTGCAAACGGCAGCGTCCGCCGGTACCAGAGCACCTGACCGGGCTTCAGGATTCGATTAACCCCGGACAGCGGCGCTTCCGGCGAAAACGGCACGAGGATCTCCCCGTCCCACGCGCCGGGGCAGGCGTCGGAGGCCGTGATGGCGTAGTCCCAGAGGCCGTTAAGATTGTAATAGCTTTCCCGCACGAGCTGCGGGCGGGGATATTCCTGCAAAACAGCGTTCTTGTCCAGCGCTTCGCCCCAAGGTGTCAGCATTTTGTCCCCTCCTTCTTTTTAAGCGCCAGCACCGGCGGCAGAATCAGCAGCAGCACAATGGCAGCCGCCAGAAAAATGGACGGCGTCGGCACGGTTTTTACCACGCCGAGGTCAACATAGGTCGAATCGCTGCCGCGAATGACCGCTGCGCCGATAGCCGGGCCGAAGATCATCGGCAGCAGCACGCCGAAGATCATGCGGATGCCCTGAAAATGCCCGGCCTTTCCGGCAGGCGTATGGTCGCGGATGACGCCGGACAAAATCGCCGTGACCAGCATATAGCCGGACATCATAATGCAGCCCGTCAGAATCACGGCCAGCATCGACCGCGCGAAGAACATCCCAAGCAGTCCCGCGAACATGACCCCCGCCGCCGGGAGCACGCACCGCAACTCACCGAGCCGGTCGATCACGCGGCCGGAGAGCACACTCACGACCGACGCGAAGATCAGCACAATGCCCAGCACAAGGGCATAGCCGTCAAAATGCAGATAGTTCTGCATATAGATGATGAGATACGGGAAAAAGACCTGCACGGCCACGGAAAACAGGCAGAACGCCGCGAAGGCCAGATAGAGCGCCGGGTTTCCCCGCACGACCGACGGGCGAAGCCCGTAGACAAGGTTTTTTAGGCCATTGTCCCGTCTCGGCTCCAGCTTCGGCTCCGGGATCAGGAAGACGGACACAACTCCCGTCAGAACAACGAGTCCGCCGAAGATCGCGAAGAATTTCTGCCACTGCCCGCGCTGCGTCATGCCGTCGAACAGGCCAAAAATGACGAGCATGGAAATGAGCGGCAGAATGGCCAGCACGGATTCGGCCTTGCCCCGCGCCGCGTTCGGCACGGTGTCGGTGATCCACGCGTTGAACGCCGCGTCGTTGGCCGTCGAGCCGAAAAACGTCATGACGCAGTCGAGCACGACGATCATCACCGCCGCGGCAGCCGCCGCAGAGGCCGCCGGAAACAGCTTCGCCGCGTTTTCGACTGTCACGAGGCCGAACGCCGCCGTAGAAAGGCCCCAGAGCAGATAGCCGCCGCAGATAAACAGCTTGCGCTTTCCCACGCGGTCGGACAGCGCGCCCATCAGCAGCGTCGTCAGCGTGGCGGCAGCCGCGCTCCAGCCGACCATGGCGGAGATATAGCCGGGGTCGGTGGAGATGGTATTATAAAGGTAGACATTAAAATACATATTTTCGATCGTCCAGGCAAACTGGCCGACCATGCCGACGAGAATGAGCGTCAGCCAGACGCGCGGGGACAGCTTTTTCATATCCGGCATCCTCCCGTTATTCAGCTTCTGCGCTGCCGCAGTATTTCGTATAGAGCGCAATATGGTCCTCAATACAGAACTCGCCTGTCCACGCGTTCGCCGTCACGCAGATCACGCTTCTGCCGTCCGGGGTGGTTCCTGCGCTGGCACAGCAGTTCATGGCCTCGGCGGTATAGCCCGTCTTGGCGGCTGTAATTTCCGCGCCGTTCAGGGCATATTCGTGGTGGACGCGGTAGAGGAATTTGTTCGTCATGGCAAGCCCGTCCGGGTGCTGCTCCGTTTCGCTGGCCCGGTAATTTTCCGCGCTCAGTATTTCGGTGCACGTCTCGTTTTCCAGCGCTGCCTGCAAGATCAGGGCGATCTCGCGCACCGTGGAATAGTGGTTCTCGTCGTGCAGACCGCTGGTGTTCATGAAATGCGTGTTGGTCAGGCCCAGCGCCGCGGCCTTTTCGTTCATCATAGCGACAAACGCTTCCTCGCTTCCGGCCACGGCCTGCGCCAGCGCCTCCGTCGCCTCCGCGCCGGAGGGCACGACTGCGCCGTACAGCAGATCGCGCATCGTGACCGTCTCGCCGTTCACATAGCCCGCCATCGACGCGCCCGCAAGATACAGCGGATCGATAATGGCCTGCGTCATGGTGAATGTCGCGTCGAGATCCGGCAGATTCTCCGCCGCCACCAGCAGCGTCATGACCTTCGTCATGGATGCGGGGTAAATTTTTTCGTCCATGCCCTTTTCGGCCAGCACCGTCCCGCTCTGCACGTCGACCAGCACGGCGGAAGACGAATACAGCTCCAGATCGAGCGTTTTTGTCTGCTCTGTTGCCTGTGCCAGTGCCAGGCCGGGCTGCTCCGGTTCGGGTTCTGGCTCAGGCTCAGGCTCCGGTTCGGGTTCGGGCAGCGGTTCCGGTTCAGGCTCCTGCACCGGCTCCTCCGGGGCGGCGGCCTCCGGCTCAGAGGGCGTATCCGTCTCGCCGCTCGTGACCGGCGTATCGAGATAGGGCTTTACGATCTGCCGGTGCGCGTAATAGACTGCGCCGCCCAGCAGTGCCGCGCACACAAGAAGCGTCAGCGCGACGCGGAGCACCCGGCGGCGCTTTGCGCGCCTGCGGTCGCGCAGGCGTTCGAACGCGGGTGCGTTTTCAGGGTCAAACTGCTGTTGTGATTCATGGTTCATAGGAAGCTCTCCTGTCTGGAATTCGCGATATATCTTATTCTACCACATCTGCGCTCTGCCGGAAAGAGGCAATGTCATCAGCGCAAGCCCGTGTCCCGCCAATTTTATGTGCGTGCTGTCAAGGAAAAACACTTGACAGCCGGGATAAAATCTTGTATAGTATACCGGAACGATTGATCTGGGGGTCTTGCCATGCGGTCTGACGCGCTCACCATGACGCTGCTGTACGACTATTATGGCGAGCTGCTGACCGAAAAGCAGCGGGGCCTGTTCGATCTCTACTATAATCAGGACTATTCTCTCAGCGAGATCGCATCCGCTGCCGGGATCAGCCGACAGGGCGTCCACGATACGCTTGCCCGCGCCGAGGAGCTGCTGGAGGGCTATGAAGCTGCGCTCGGCTGCATCGCGCGCGACCGGCGGCTGGAATCCGCACTGGATACGATCACACAGAACGCGCAGGCGCTTGCTTCTGTTCCGGGGGCTGCGCCGCAGGTCGGCGCGATCCTGCGCGCCGTGCGGGAAATAAAGGAGTAACACATGGCATTTGAAGGCTTAACCGAAAAGCTCTCGAACGCGTTCAAAAAGCTGCGCGGCAAGGGCCGCCTGTCTGAGGCCGACGTCAAGGAATCCATGCGCGAGATCCGTCTGGCGCTGCTGGAGGCCGACGTCAACTACAAGGTCGTCAAGGACTTCATCAAAAAGACGACCGAGCGCTGCGTCGGCACGGACGTGCTCGAAAGCCTCACGCCCGCGCAGATGATCGTCAAGATCGTCAACGAAGAGCTGACCGCGCTCATGGGCAGCGAGAACCAGAAGATCAAGATCGCTTCCCAGCCGCCGACCGTCGTGATGCTGGTCGGCCTGCAGGGCGCGGGCAAAACGACCAACGGCGCAAAGCTCGCGGGCTTATTTAAAAAGCAGAACAAAAATCCGCTGCTTGCAGCCTGCGACATTTACCGCCCCGCCGCCATCAAGCAGCTGCAGGTCGTCGGCGGACAGCTCGGCATTCCCGTTTTCGAAATGGGCCAGACGAACCCGGTCGACATTGCAAAAGCCGCCGTCGCCCACGCCGTGCGGCACGGCAACGACATGGTCTTCCTCGACACCGCAGGCCGTCTGCACGTTGACGAGGCGCTCATGGACGAGCTGAAGGCCGTCAAGGCCGCGGTCAACCCGGACGAAATTCTGCTCGTGGTCGATGCAATGACCGGTCAGGATGCCGTCAGCGCGGCAAAGACCTTCGACGAGTATCTGGACATCACCGGCGTCATGCTCTCCAAGCTCGACGGCGACGCAAGAGGCGGCGCGGCGCTTTCCATCAAGGCCGTGACCGGCAAGCCCATCAAATTCATCGGCACCGGCGAAAAGCTTGATCAGATCGAGCCCTTCCACCCCGGCCGCATGGCCTCGCGCATTCTCGGCATGGGCGATATGCTCACGCTGATCGAAAAGGCGGAGGCCGCGTTCGACGCAAAGAAGGCCGCCGAACTCGAGCAGAAGCTCAAGAGCAATAAATTCACCCTTTCCGATTTCTACGATCAGCTCTCGCAGCTGAAAAATATGGGCTCGCTCGACGAGATCGCGGCCATGATGCCCGGCATGAACGCCGGAGCGCTCAAGGGCGCGCAGGTCGACGAAAAGGCCATGGCCCGCACCGCCGCCATCATCCAGTCCATGACCCCGTATGAGCGTGAGAACCCCTCCGTGCTCAACTCCAGCCGCAAGCGGCGCATCGCGCTCGGCTCCGGCGTGAAGGTCGAGGACATCAACAAGCTGCTCAAGCAGTTTGACATGATGAATCAGATGATGAAGCAGTTCTCCGGCCCCGGCGCCTCGCGCAAGATGAAGCGCATGGGCAAGCTCGGCGGCATGGGAGGCCTGGGCGGTTTCCCCGGCCTGTAAGCATCCTGTCAACACATCGTTTCAGCCGTAACAGATTTGGCTTTACGAAATAAGAAAACTTGATTTATTTTTGGAGGAACAATCATGGTTAAGATCAGACTGAGAAGAATGGGCGCCAAGAAGGAGCCGTATTACCGCATCGTTGTCGCCGATTCCCGCTTCCCGCGCGACGGCCGCTGCATCGAAGAGATCGGCACCTACGACCCGAAGAACGAGGCCAACGCCATCACCATCGACGCCGACAAGGCCAAGCAGTGGATCAAGAACGGCGCACAGCCCAGCGACACCGTCCGCGGTCTTCTCAAGAAGGCAAACGTCCTGTAAGTCTGGGGTACCGGCATGAAGGATCTTTTGCTGTATATGGCAAAAAGTCTGGTCGATAATCCCGACAGCGTTACGGTCACTGAGGTAGAAGGCGAGACGACCGTGCTTGAGCTTCGCGTTGCCCCTGAGGACATGGGCAAGCTCATCGGCCGTCAGGGCCGCATCGCCAAGGAGATCCGTACCCTGATCCGCTCCTACGCACAGCGCACCGGCGTGAAGGCTTCGGTGGATATTGTAGACTAAAGGGAAGGCACATCCCGTCAAATCGTGTGAAACTCCCCCTGCGCCATATGGCGCAGGGGGAGTTTTAGTATTTTAGTATGAGGTTTGGATGAGATCATTCCGAAAGGCATCCCCCATTCTGCCGGGGCGGCGGAATGGGGGATGGTCATAGGTCGGGATAGCTGTGCAGGAAAACTGGTTTACAGCAGCTCTGCCAGCTCGTCTACCAGCTCACCGAACAGGGCCAGAGCGCTGTTGACGGGCTCCGGAGAGCTCATATCCACGCCGGCGATCTTCAGCAGGCTGATGGGGTCGGTGCTGCAGCCGCCGGAGAGGAACTTCTTATAGTCCGCCACGGCGGGAGCACCTTCCTTGAGGATGCGGTTGGCGATCGCCACGGCGGCGGAGAAGCCGGTGGCGTACTGGAACACATAGTAGTTATAGAAGAAGTGGGGGATTCTGGCCCACTCCAGAGCGATCTGGTCATCGGAGATCATATCCGGGCCGAAGTAGAGCTTATTGAGTTCATGATACTTCCTGCACAGGGCGTCCGCCGTCAGGGACTCGCCGTTTTCGGCCATCTTGCCCATGGCCAGTTCAAACTCAGCGAACATGGTCTGGCGGTACACGGTGCCCTTGAACTGATCCAGGAAGTGGTTGATGAGATAGGCACGCTGCTTCTTGTCGGTGGTCTTGCTCAGCAGGTGGCGCATCAGCAGTACCTCGTTGCAGGTGGAGGCCACCTCGGCTACGAAGATGACATAGTCGCTGGTGCTGATGGGCTGATACTTGCAACTGTGATAGCTGTGCAGGGCGTGGCCCATCTCATGGGCCAGCGTGAACTGGCAGTCCAGATTGTTCTTGTGGTTCAGCAGCACATAGGGGTGGGGACGGCTGATGCCGGAGGAATAGGCGCCGCCTCGCTTGCCCACGTTCTCGTAGACGTCGATCCAGCGGTTGTTGAAGCCCTCCTTCAGCAGAGCCACATAGTCATCGCCCAGCACATGGAGGGCCTCCAGCACGGTCTCCTTGGCCTGCTCATAGGTGATCTCCTTGTCGGCGTCCGCCACAATGGGGGTATAGACGTCGTACATATGCAGCTCGTCCACGCCCATGACCTTTTTTCGCAGGGCCACATAGCGGTACATCTTATCCAGATTGCCGTGGACTGCCTCAATGAGGTTCAGATACACCGGCACCGGCACCTCAGTGGCGTCCAGAGATGCCTGAAGGGTGCTGTCGTAGTGGCGGGCGTTGGCGAAGAAGCACAGCTGCTTGAACTGGCCGTCCAGCGTGGCGGCCACGGTGTTCTTATACTGGCCCAGCGCCTTGTAGTAGGTCTCGAAGGCACGGCGGCGCAGCTCCCGGTCGGGGCTCATCAGCATGGGGACGAAGGTGGCGTCCGTCAGCTGATGGGCATTGCCGGCCTCGTCCACCACGTCGGGATAGACCATATCGGCGTTGCGGAACACGCTGGCCACGTTCT
>OLYA01000673.1_pt1 | contig 16757 bp, 9 predicted proteins | sample 1674361 | NCBI WGS metagenome assembly OLYA01 (sample SAMEA103958165, study PRJEB25191) | human gut metagenome | biome: human-associated habitat [ENVO:00009003]; feature: intestine environment [ENVO:2100002]; material: feces | place: Germany | collected 2013/2015
TGCTGCAAATTGCAGCGTCCTCCGCGCTCTTTTCTATACAGAATCTGAATTGACAAGCCCGCTCTGCTGTGCTAAAATGCGGTCGGTGCGAGCGGTGGAGTCTGTCATAGGCGCCGGGAGGCGTTCTATTCGCATCGGAGCGTGCATAGCTTTCGGCAGGACCATGACCATGGTTCTGCCGTCCTGTTTTATAGGGGGAATTTCATATGAGAAAAACGAAGATCGTCTGTACCATCGGCCCGGCCAGCAGCTCGGAGGAGGTATTTGCGGAAATGTGCCGGGCGGGGCTCAACGTCGCGCGGCTGAACTTTTCGCACGGGACGCATGAGGAGCACCAGCAGAAATTTGATATGATCCGCAAGGTGCGGCGCGAGCTGGAGCTGCCCATCGCCATCATGCTCGACACCAAGGGGCCGGAATACCGCATCCGCACGTTCAAAAATAAGAAGATCACGCTGAAGGACGGCGATCCGTTCACCTTTACGACGCGGCAGGTCGACGGCGACGAGACGATCGTTTCCGTCAGCTATGCAGGACTGGCAAACGATCTTTCCGTGGGCGATACGGTGCTGGTCAACAACGGACTGGTCATTTTTGAGGTAGAGAACATCGAGGGGACAGAAATTCACTGCCGCGTCGTGACGGGCGGTGAGCTTTCGGACTGCAAGAGCATGTCGTTCCCGCACAAGGTGCTTGAACAGGTGTATCTGAGCGAGCAGGACAAGGACGATCTGCTGTTTGGCATTCAGAACGGCATTGATTTTGTCGCGGCATCGTTTGTCTCACGGAAGCAGGACGTGCTGGACGTGCGGCGGTTTCTGGACGAGCACGGCGGCAGGGACGTGGAGATCATCGCCAAGATCGAGAACCAGACCGGCATTGACAACGTGGAAGAGATCTGTCAGGCGTGCTCCGGCATTATGATCGGCCGGGGCGATCTGGGCGTGGAGGTTCCGTTTGCGGAGCTGCCTGCGATCCAGAAGTATCTCATTACCAAGTGCCGTCTGCTCGGCAAGCGCGTCATTACGGCCACGGAAATGCTCGAATCCATGATCCACAATCCGCGCCCGACGCGGGCGGAGATTTCCGACGTTGCAAACGCGGTCTATGACGGCACGAGCGCCGTCATGCTCTCCGGTGAGTCGGCGGCGGGCAAATATCCGGTCAGAACCGTGCAGACCATGGCCGAGATCGTGGAGGAAACGGAAAAGCATATCGACTATGAGCCGCTGTTCCGCGCCGAGGCGTTCCAGATCAAGAACATGGTCGACGCGATCTCGCACGCGACGTGCTGCATGGCCTGCGACATCCACGCGAAGGCCATCGTCGTCAGCTCGCTTTCCGGCGCGACGGTGCGGATGGTCTCGCGCTTCCGCGTGCCAGTGGACATCATCGGCATGGCGACAAACGAGCGTGTGTGGTACCGTCTGGCACTCTCGTGGGGCGTGCAGCCGGTTCTGTGCGAGGAAACGTTTACATCGACGGACGTGCTGTTCTATAACGCGCTGCGCGCGGCAAAGAAGTCCATGCACCTGCAGCCGGGCGACAACGTCGTCATGACTGGCGGCAACACCACCGGCACGTCGGGCAATACGAATCTGATCAAGGTTGAGACGATCTGAAGCGAGCCTGAGTTCAGTCGATGGTTCACTGAAGGCTCCCCTTGTCGTGCGCCGCACGATAAGGGGAGCCTTGGGTGCTCCTGAATCAACCAGCCGGACGCGGGAAAATCCTGCGTCCGGCTGTGTTGTTCCTGCTATTATTTAATGTTGCAGCGCACGATGCACTGGTAGGTGACGCCGTTGTAGGTCGTGGAAACGTAGGCTGTGCCCTTGCCCTCGGCCTTGACGACGCCGGTGCCGTCGACCGAGCAGACGGAAAGGTCGCTCGACACCCACAGAAGGCCGGTGATCTTATTGCCGTCTGCGTCGCGCAGGGAGATCTGGAACGTCTCGCCCTTGACGCCCATGGTGACGTCGCTGTTGCTGATGGTGCACTCGCCTTCGCCGCTCCTGTCCTCAAAATTGCAGCGGACGATACAGGTCAGCTCACTGTCGTCGACGGCGGCTTTTACCGTCGCCGTACCCTTGCCCTTTGCGGTCAGGACGCCGTTTTCGGAGACGGTGACGATGGATTCATCACTGCTCTGCCACGTGATCTTTGCGCCGTCCGGCGCGCCGGTCACGGAAAGGGTGTACTGCTCGCCCGCGTTCATGAACGTCAGATCATCCTTGTTCAGCGCCAGCTCTGCCGGGTCGCCCTCCGCCGCTCCGGTTCCGACATAGGCAAAGTCGCAGGTCACGAGACACTGGGCCGTCTGTTCACCGCACTGGGCAGTGATAACGGCGGAGCCTGCGTTCACGGCGATGATCTTGCCCTGCTCGGAGACGGTCGCGACCGTCTCGTCGCTGGACGAGAACGCAACGGGCTCTGTGCAGTCAGCCGGGGTACGCGTGAAGGTGATGTTAAAGAAGCGGCCCGCTTCCTCAAAGGTCACGGTCGGCGCGGAAAGCGTCAGGCTGGTGCAGCTCACGCTTTCCTGCTCCTGCGCAGGTTCGGGCGTCTGGTCGTGCTTCTGGTCCTCCTCGTTCATGTAGCGGTTCTCGTCCGGCTGCGCCGGCTCGGCGGGCTGCTGGACAGTCGCCTGCTCCGGCTCCGGCTGTGCAGGCTCGGCGGGCTGCACGGGCGCTTCGAGCGTCGGCTCACGGTACAGCGGCGACCAGCCGAGGCGGCTGAACGCCAGCAGCGCGCCGCCCAGCACCGCAGCGCCGAGGATCACGCACAGAACGGTCATCATCCACTTGGGGATGGCGTAGACGGCTTCGCCGGGTGCGCTCTGCGCGTCGGACGGCTGGGGCGCGGACGCGGTGCGCAGGCGCTTGCCCGCGTAGCCTCTGGCTGCCTTCGGCGCGCCTGCATCCTGCCGCAGACGTCTGCCCGGCGCGGGACGCTCCGCAGGGGCGCTCTGCGCGGACTTTTCCGGCACGGGGGACGTGCGCTCCGGCTCTGCGGGAGCCGCGGGGCCTGCCGCGGTGCGTCCGCACAGCGGACACTGGCGCAGGCGCGCATCGTATGCCGTGCCGCAGTATTCACAGGTTTTCAATTCCATAAATGGGCCTCCAACTGTTGTGCTCCGGCCTTTTGGGCATCGGAGCGGTGCTTTATTCAGACTCAGGAGACAGTATATCACAGATTGTTACAGATTCCAAGTGGATGGGACAAGATATTGTATTGCATTTTTTATGAAAATGACATAGAATAAAGATGTGTTTGTAAAGGAGGCGAACGAATTGCCAGAACTGAACATGATATCGCCGCTGCTGACGAACATGGAGCTCGTCAAATGCGTCAGCGTGCACGGCGGTACATCTGTCTATATTGTCAAAAGCACAAAAAGCAATCAGTCCTATTATCTGAAGCACATCTGCATCCCGGAATCGCAGAAGCAGGTCGACGCGCTGATGTTCACCGGCGCGGCGGCCACGGTCGAGGACGCGCAGAATTATTACAAGCAGGTCGCCGCCGATTATCAATCGGAACTCGAGACGCTTGAAAAGCTTTCCGCCAGCCCGAACATCGGCTGCTACCGCAGCTACCAGATCGAGCCGAAGGAGGACGGCGTCGGCTTTGAAATTTATCTGCTGGCCGAATACCGCCAGACGCTCTCGGAGGTGCTTGCCGAAACGCCCATGACGCAGTCGGGCGCGGTCAATCTGGGTCTGGATCTGTGCAGCGCGCTGTGCAGTCTGCGCGAGGCCGGGCTGATCCATCGCAACGTCAAGCCGTCGAACGTGTACTTAAGCAGTTCGGGGCACTATCTGCTGGGCGACCTCGGCATCGCGAAGATCGACGAGCTGAAATACTGCTCGATGCCGGAAAATATGCTCAGCTCCTTCTCCGCGCCGGAGCTGTTCAGCCTGCTGGGGACGATCGAGCCGACGACCGACATCTATTCCGTCGGCATGATCCTCTACCGCATCTATAACGGCAATCACGGCCCGTTCGAGGACGAAAAAACGTCTGCCCGCGCGGCAGACAAGCTGCGCGTGACCGGCCAGCAGCTGCCGGCTCCCATGTACGCAGATTATGAAATGGCGGACATTCTGCTGAAGGCCTGCGCATTCAAGCCCGAGGACCGCTATCAGACCCCGCAGGAGCTGCAGGAGGCGCTGCTGGAATACGGCAAGCGCAACGAGGCGTCCGACGCGCTGATCGTCCCGCCCATCGAGGGCGAGCCGGAGCAGATCGACCCCTCCGCCGAAGAAGAGGTCGAGCCGGTTCAGTTTGCCGACACCGAGCAGATGGCGGACGATTTCAAGGAGAGCTTTTCACCGGACACGGCCATGCTCAACGCCATCATCGACGAGGTCCATCGCGGCGAGGCGGGCCAGAACACCCTTGATCTGGATGAAAATTCGCAGGATGCGTCCGAGGACGATGCGGACAACAGCTCCTCCAGCGAAGACGCTGAGGTGGACGAGCTGAAGATCAATCTGCCCCCGCGCGGACAGCGGCGGAAGAAAAAGGCGTCCGCGCCAAAATGGATCCTGCCGGTCTTCATTGGCGCGGCCGCACTGGCTGCAATTGCGGCGGCGGTATGGTTCTTTGTGATCGTCCCGTCTGTCACGCACGTCAACTCCGTCTCCGTGACGGACATCGGCACGGATTATCTGACCGTTCAGGTCGAATCCGGCGAGGACAGCGGCGCATTTGACGTTACCTGCTCCGACGCCTACGGCAACCAGAGCCGGAAGGCCTTTACGGCGGGCGAAGCCATGACGTTTGATTCGCTCGTGCCGGGCACGCAGTATACGATCGAGGCCGTCCCGCTGGAAGGCAAAAAGATGACGGGCTCCTATTCCGCCACCGCCTCGACCTACGCCGAAACGAAGATCCTGAGCTTCACGGCGACGCCGATCTCCATCACGCAGGCCGAGCTGAACTTCATCCTTCAGGACGGCCCCGACTTCGACAGCTGGACGCTTTCGTATGCGGCGGAGGGCGCCGAGGCCAAGACTGTCACCTTCTCCGGCCATTCGGTCGTGATCAGCGATCTGCAGTCCGGATCGGAATACACCTTTACGCTGGTTCCCCCCGAAAATACACTGCTGACCGGCGCGACCGCCGCGACGCTTTCGACGGTGCCGACCGTGGATCTGGTGCCCGACAGCGTATCCATCGTGACGTCCAGCTCCTCCGCTCTGCTTACGTGGCAGTATGAGGGCGACGCGCCTGAAAAGTGGGTCGTCACCATCACGGACAAGGCCGGCTTCGAGGAAACGAAGGAGGTCACCGTCCCGAACGTGACGTTTGAAAACCTCGTCTCCGGCACGGAATACGAGATCGAGATCTCCGCGCCGACGATGCTCTCCCGGTACACGATGAACGCCACGCCGACCGTCACGAACATCAAGGACTTCAAGTCCTCCGATGAGACGGACGAGACGGGCCGGACGATCAACGTCAACCTCAGCTGGGTCTGCGAGACAGAACCCGCCGAATCCGGCTGGGTCGTGACCTACACGCTTCAGGATGTGGAAAACGCCGAGCCGCAGACGCTGGAAACGGATACGGATTCCTGCGTCATCCCCGCCAACAATATGTACCCCGGCGCGACGTACAAGGTCACGCTGGCACTGAAGAACGGCGATCTGCTCGACGGCACAACTGAGCTGACCTTCACGACCGCCAATGTGGATAATCCCTACACAGCCAACGGCGTCAAGGACCCCTACACCGGCCTGTTCCTCAAGCCGAATAAGGAGACGTTCCGCTATGTCGATCTGGTCACGCGCCGCTCGACATTCTCCAAGGGTGAGCTGGTCGCGTTCGACGTGGACGCGGGCAGCAATCTGGACGCTTCCTCCGACGGAACGGTCATGGTCAACCTTGTCGTCCGCAACGCGGACGGGAAGATCGTCGATTCGTCCAGCTCCGTGCTGGTCTGGAAGGACATGTGGGAAAAGAATATGTTCGTCGGCTACTTCCCGCGCACCCCGCAGACCGACGGCGATTATACCCTGTCCATCTACATCGGCAACCAGCTGCTCGATTCCGCAAAGTTCACCGTTAAGAGCTGATCCGGTTTTTGCCGTCCAATCGGATGGTCTGAACAAGCAGATAAACGGATGCACCAACGGCTCCCCTTGCATATAAGGGGAGCCGTTTTGTGCTCCTGCGGTAGTGCAGCACAAAAAAGAAAAGCAGTTGATTCCAAAATGAAATCAACTGCTTTTCTGGTACGCCGGAAGGGACTCGAACCCCCGACCTACTGGTTCGTAGCCAGTCACTCTATCCAACTGAGCTACCGGCGCGTACCGCGCTTCCTCAGCGCCACATTATAGTAGCACAGTCGGGGACAAAATGCAAGTCCTTTTTTATTTTTTTCTCAAAGCTCCTGCAGCTCCAGATCGCCGCAGGCTTCGAGCTGGGGCCGGGGGCCGAGGGCGCAGACGACGCCGCTATCCAGCGCGCTGCCGATTTGGCCTGCGCAGGCGGCCAGAGACGCGGGGCCTGCGTCCAGCAGCTCATGACGCATACGGCGGCGGTCGTCCATGGTCATGCCCTTCAGGAGCCATGCGTCCGCGACAGCGCCCTGCAGGCGCGGCGAGAGCAGCGGCTCGGCATCGCTGATAGCGCCGATGATGTTGACGTCCTGCGCCTCGCCGGAGGCGGCTGCGGCTTCGAGATATGCGGCCGTTCGGCCGATCGCGCCGCGCGAACGGCGGCAATCCGGGTCACGGTAGGTGTAGGCGGAGACAAGCCCCGTTTCGCGCACGAGCAGGCCCGTGCCGTAGGCGCCGCCCTGCACGCGGATCTCGTTCCAGTAATGGCCGAGCGAGGCGGCACGGCAGGCGATGCGCAGATCGCCGGAATACGCGTGGACATTGCCGCAGACAGCGGTGAACGAAACCTCGGATGGGATCACGATGCCCTCTTTACGGACCGGCAGCAGCTGCGCCTGACACGGTGCGCCGGGTACAGCGCCGGTCGGAAGCGCTTCGCGCAGGCCGGTCAGTACCGGTTCGGCGTTTTGTCTGCCGCCGGTGATGGACAGGCACATCCGCGCGGTCACAAACAGCTTTTCACAGAGTGCGCGCAGCGTTTCGATCAGCTCGTCCGCCCTTGCGTCGAAATTCTGCTCCAGTTCCCGCAGCCAGCGATAGTAGCTGACGCCCGCGCAGCGCTCGGCGCAGGCACTGGCCGCGTTCAGGGCGGCGGAGGCGCGGAGCATCGCGGCGCTTGAGCCGGAGTTGACGATCTGCTGCTGCAGGCCGTCGCGCTGCTGCCGGATCAGCTCCAGAAGCTTCGTCTTGTCAGAAAAATCCGTCTGCGTCAGGATCTGCGCCGTCAGCCGCACAGCCTCCGGGAGCCTGGCCTCCAGCGCGCTGAACGAAACGGCGGCATAGAGCCGGTAGCTCTGCGGGTCATGATACTGGCTGTAGGGCGACAGTGCCGCGGTGAGACTGCCGAGCTTCAGACGCAGCTGCTTCTGAAGCTCCTGCGCGTCCATGCCGCCCGCCGGGAGCTGTCCCAGCGCTGCCCCCAGAACGGTCATATACGGAAGCTGCGCCTCCGTCAGATCATCGGCTGCAAAATAGGCTGTCGGATAGACGATGCCGTCGGTCTGCACGGCATGGAGGATGAGGCGTCCGTCCTCCTCCACATCCGTCGGGACGGGAGCCGGGTCGCGCGGCAGGTCGGAAAGCTGCACATGCGGGATCGTTGCCAGCGCCTCGGGGCTGTCCGGCTCCTGCTGGAGCGCGGCAAGCCGCTCCTGCCCATCAACAATTCGGCTGCGCTGCGCCTCGTCCAGCGTTTCAAGCGTATTTTGCAGCGCCTCGCGTTCGCGCTCCTGCCGTTCCTGGCCGCAGGTCTGCGACGGGCGCAGGAGGATTTCGGCGGTATGCGGATTTTCCAGCAGCAGGCGGCGCAGAAGCGTCTCATAATATCCTGTGCCGATGGCGGCGCGCAGATCGTCGAACACCTCGCTGAAGCACAGGCGGGCGGCGGGGTCGCCGCCATACAGCCAGCTAGCCAGGATCTCAAGCTCAAAGATCAGCCCGCGCGGCATCGTGCCGTAATCGCGTTCGCGGAGCTTGAATTCGAAGCTCGCAAGCGAGGCCTCGATCTGCTCACGGTCAAGGCCGTTTTCGCAGAGCGCGGTCAGCGTATCGCGGATCGTCGCCTGAATGGCGGGCAGGTCGGCCTCGCGGAAGTTCTGCACACGCAGCAGAAGATTCGGCTGCATACACTGCTCGTCGCAGCTGAGCACCACGTCCTCGGCAAGGCCCTGTTCCAGAATCGCGCGGCACAGCGGCGCGTGGTTGCTGCCGCAGAGTACGTCCGACAGCACCTGCGCAGCAAAGAGCGTCTGCGCATCCCGATACGTCCCGATCACGTAGCCGCAGCCGAGCTTCCAGCGCTGCTGCATCGGTTCTCCGGCGGGAAGCGGATAGTCGATCGTCCGGCGCTCCGCCCGGACGGGCGGCTGGGCATGGATCTGCGTGTCCGGGTCGATGGCTGCGAACTGTGACAGATAGCCGTCCAGCAGCGCGAAGCTCTCATCCTGATCGATGCTGCCGTCGAGCAGCAGATAGGAGTTGGCCGGATGATAGAACCGCTTATGCGCGGCGGTAAAGGCCTCATAGGTGAGACTCGGGATGGCCTCAGGATCGCCGCCGGAGACGAAGCGGTAGGGCGAGTCCGGGAACAGCGCACGGGACATGGCGTTTATCAGCAGCTCGTCCGCGTCGGCAAACGCACCCTTCATCTCGTTGAGCACAACGCCGGAGCGCGTCAGAACGCCGTCGTGCAGCTCATAATGCCAGCCCTCCTGCTGGAAGATCTCCGGCTTTTCGTGGATGCTGGGGAAGAACACAGCGTCGAGATACACGCGCATCAGGTTGAGAAAATCGCGGCTGTTGCGGCTTGCGACGGGATAGCAGGTTTTGTCCGGGAACGTCAGCGCGTTCAGGAACGTGTTCAAGGAGCCCTTCATCAGCTCGACAAATGGCTCCTTGACCGGGAACTGCTTCGAGCCGCACAGAACGGAATGCTCCAGAATGTGAAAAACGCCCGTGTCGTCATACGGAAGCGTCCGGAAGGCGGCGCAGAAGGACTTGTTTTCGTCCTCCCGCTCGAGCCAGCAGAGCCGCGCACCGGAGGCAGCGTGGGTATATTCATGCAGAACAGCGTCCAGCTCATCAATGCGGCGCTGCCGCGTCTGTTCAAATCCATGCAGTGCGGTCATAGAAAAACTCCTTTTTCTGTTTTTTTCATCATACCACATTCCGACAGCATCCGCAACGAAAACCGTATTCTGCCCGGCAGGCGAAATCTGGTGCTTCCGTAAAAGACGCCCGCCGGGAATCCGGCGGGCGCTGGCGGGAATTATTCAACTGTGACGCTCTTTGCGAGGTTGCGGGGCTTATCGATGTCGCAGCCGCGCTGCAGCGCGACGTAGTACGCGAACAGCTGCAGCGGCACGACGCCCAGCAGCGGCAGCAGCGGCAGCTCCGTTTCCGGGATGGTCAGGATGCCGTCGACGCGGCTGGAAAGGGCTTCGCGGCGGTTTTCCGTCGTAAGCGCAAGAACGCTTGCGCCCCTTGCCTTGACCTCGATGACGTTGCTCATGGCCTTGTCAAACAACGGGCCATAGGTACCCAGCGCAATCACGAGCGTGCCGGGCTCGATGAGCGAGATCGTTCCGTGCTTGAGTTCTCCAGAGGCGTAGGCCTCGGAGTGGATATAGGAGATCTCCTTGAGCTTCAGGGACCCCTCCATGCCGAGCGCATAGTCCAGGTTCCGGCCGATGAAGAACACGGAATCGTGATTGAAATACTGCGAGGCGTAATACTGGATCTGCTCGCGGCTGGACAGGATCTGCTCGACCTGCGCGGGCAGCGCGGCGATGGCTGCGGTCAAGCGGTTCGCCTCTTGGGCGCTGATCGTATCGCGCTGTGCGGCGAGATAGACAGCCAGAAGATCCAGCACAGCCATCTGCGTGGAATACGCCTTGGTCGTCGCGACGGCGATCTCCGGCCCGGCCCAGGTGTAGAGCACGTCGTCCGATTCGCGGGCGATGGAGCTGCCGACGACATTGACGATGGACAAAATCCTCGCGCCGAGGCTCTTTGCCTCGCGCAGCGCAGCCATGGTGTCGAGCGTCTCGCCGGACTGACTGATAATAATGGCAAGCGTCCGTTCGTTTACGATCGGACTGCAATAGCGGAACTCGGAGGCCAAAATGACCTCGACCGGCATGCGCGTCAGCTTTTCGAGATTGTATTTGCCGACCATACCCACGTGATACGACGACCCGCAGGCGATGATCTTGATGCAGTCGTAGCGGCTGCTGTCGAGCATCAATCCGTCGAAGACGACCGCGCCGTCTTTGATGCGGGGCAGGATTGCCCGGCGCAGGGCCTCCGGCTCCTCCATGATCTCCTTGAGCATGAAATGCTCGTAGCCGCCCTTTTCCGCGGCGGAGATCTCCCAGTCGATGTGATGGTGCTCCTTTTCGATGGGCAGCTCCATCGCGTTATAGACCTGCACGCCGTCGCGGCCCAGAACGGCGACCTCGCCGTCTTCCATGTACACAACGTCGCGCGTGTACTTGACAAGCGCCGTCACGTCGGAGGCAATAAAGTTCTCGCCCTCGCCGAAGCCGATGAGCAGCGGCGCGTCCTTGCGCGCGGCATAGACGTGGTCGGGATCGTCCGAGCAGAGGATGCCGAGCGCATACGCACCCTCGATCCGGTGCAGGACCATGTACAAAGCATCCGAGACTGTCTCGACCTCCGGCAGTCCCATGCAGTATTCCATCAGCTGCGCGACGACCTCCGTGTCGGTCTGTGAGGCGAATTGGACGCCCTTCTGCTGCAAAAATTCGCGCAGTTCCAGATAATTCTCGATGATGCCATTGTGAACGACGGCGATTTTCCCGTTCTGCGAGACGTGCGGGTGGGAATTTGTGTCGTTCGGCTCGCCGTGCGTGGCCCAGCGGGTATGGCCGATGCCGAGCGTGCCGGGCAGAAGCGCGCCATTTTCAGTTTTTGCGATCAGATTCTGGAGCCGTCCCTTGGCCTTTTCGACCTTCAGAACGCCGTTTTGCTCCACGCAGACGCCTGCGGAGTCATAGCCCCGGTATTCCAGGCGCGACAGACCCTCCAGCAGGATGGGCGCAGCCTGTTGGGTTCCTACGTATCCTACGATACCACACATATGAAATTGTTCCTCCTGTAAAATCAGCTACAGGACAAACGCGCAGAAATTTGCCTGATTCTCTGTTCAAAGCCCCTTTGTTTTGCGGTCGCCCGCATATTTCTGACTTCGTTACGCGCACAGAGACTGCACGGGAACGCATCCGCCGAATCCTCGATCACGTTCCTCCTCGTTGTCCTGCCGGACTCCGGCAGGCGCATGGCGCTTATGATGGCGAAAGCCATGATCCTCCTTTCTGGTTCTGCGTCTTGCTCCTATTATATTCGATATGAGGAAAAAAAGCTACTATAAATTCCGCGCCCGGGGAAACCCCGGACGCGGACGAAGTCTGTTCGTTTTCAACGTAATGCCATAAAAATCACAGCTCCGTAGGGGCGGACGACTCTGTTCGCCCGCAGAATACAGCGGTTTTTACGGAAATCCAAGGCAAATTCGCAACATTGATTGGGCCGACAGGTCGTCGGCCCCTACAACTGGCGCGGTAGCACCCAGGTTTCCCTTTGAATAAAGGGGAGCCTTGGGCGCATCTTTATTTCCCCAGCGTCTGCCCGGCGCGGCGGCTGTAGAGCTTGGCGAGGCCGCCTTCACTCGTTTCGCGGAAGGCGCGGTTCATGCTGACGCCGGTTTCGTACATCGTGCGCACGACCATGTCGAACGAGATCGTTCTCGTGCCGACCAGCATATGGGCCAGATTCGCCGAGTCGATGGCGCGCTTGGCGGCGACGGCGTTGCGCTCGATGCAGGGAATCTGCACAAGGCCGCAGATGGGGTCGCACGTCAGGCCCAGATGGTGCTCCATGGCGATCTCGGCAGCGTATTCGATCTGCTCAATGGGGAACTCCATCAGCTCGCACATCGCGGCGGCCGCCATGGAGCAGGCCGAGCCGATCTCCGCCTGACAGCCGCATTCCGCGCCGGAGATGGACGCGTTGCGGCGGATCAGATTGCCGATGATGCCCGCCACGCCCAGCGCGTGGGCCATGCGCAGGTCGGAATAGTGGTATTTGCCCTGTAAGTACATGAGAACGGCGGGCAGCACGCCGCAGCTGCCGCAGGTCGGCGCAGTGACAATGGTGCCGTTGGCGGCGTTCTGCTCGGCGGCGGCGAAGGCATAGGCGCAGACCAGCTGCAGTTCGCGCACCTGCGGGATCTCCTGCGCGTGCTGCCGCTCATAGAGATAACGCGCCTTGCGCTGCACGTTCAGACCACCCGGCAGAATGCCGGTCGCCTCCAACCCTTCCTCGACCTCGGCGCGCATGGTGCGCCAGATGGTCTGCAAAAAGTCCCAGATCTCCGGCCCCTCGTTCAGCTCGACATATTCACGCAGCGAGATATACCGCCAGCGGCAGTACTGCGCGATCTCGGCGAATGAATTTTCGGGGTACACATCGTCCGGCTCCGCCGCCTCGCGGCCCTCGATCACGATGTCGCCGCCGCCGATGGATTCCACGCGCATGGACGCAAGCTTTTCCTCGCCCTTGTAGGCGGCAAAGTCGAGTGTGTTCGGGTGGCGCAGATCGCCGGGGTCCTTCTTTGAGAAGATGATCTCCGTCGGGGTGGGCGCAAGGACCTCGCTCAGCACCCGGTCGGTGCCGTGGCCGACGCCAGTGAGGGCCAGAGAGCCGTAAAGCGTGACCTCATAGCGCTCCGCGCCGGGGTTTTCCTGTTTGAAGATGCGGGCCGCGCGTTCCGGCCCCATGGTGTGGGAACTGGACGGGCCTTTTCCAACTTTATAAAGATCACGAATGGATTTCATGAGAATCTGCCTCCGATATTTTCGTTTCACCACATGATACCAGAGAACACGTCAAATTACAACCTTATTTCGGGCCTTTGCGTACTTTATTCAGCGCCGCCCCGCGGCGTCTGGTTCCGGCTCCGCCGGGCCAGCGCTTCGAGCGACAGCTCGCCCGCAAGCTTGAAGAGCGCGTCGCGCAGCACCTGCTCCATGGGCAGACCGGCTGCGCGGGCGACGGACGCGTAAAATTCCTCCGTCGCCGTGTCAAGCGGGATACAATAGATCATGGCATATGAACCTCCAATATTGCCTGCGTTCAGGTATCTCATCTTATGTACAGACGCTTGACAAGTGTGATAAAATAAATCCATTGACTGAAAAGTATTTCCGAAAGGATGAATTGATATGGCGAAAGAAAAGAAAGTCGAGCAGATCACCGATATGGAGGTCGATTTTGCCCAGTGGTACACCGATATCTGCCGCAAGGCGGAGCTGGTCGAGTATGCGTCCGTCAAAGGCTTTACGATCCTGCGGCCATACGGCTATGCGATCTGGGAAAACATCCAGCGCATCATGGACGCGGAGTTCAAGAAGACCGGCCATGAAAACGTCGCGATGCCCGTCCTGATCCCCGAAAGCCTGCTGAAAAAGGAAGGCGAGCTGGTCAACGGCTTCGCGCCGGAGGTCGCGTGGGTCACGATGGGCGGCAGCGAAAAGCTGGAAGAGCGTCTGGCCTTCCGTCCGACGTCCGAGACGATGTTCTGCGACCACTGGTCGCGCGTGCTGCAGACCTACCGGGAGCTGCCGATGCTCTACAACCAGTGGTGCTCCGTCATCCGCTGGGAGAAGACGACCCGCCCGTTCCTGCGCTCAAGAGAGTTTTGGTGGCAGGAGGGCCACACCATCCACGAAACCGCCGAGGAGGCCATCCACGAGACGGAGCAGCAGCTGAACTGCTACGCCGATTTCTTTGAAAACGTCCTCGCCATCCCCGTCGTGCCCGGCCAGAAGACCGAAAAGGAAAAGTTCGCGGGCGCGGAGGCGACCTATACCGTCGAGTGCCTCATGAAGGACCACAAGGCGCTGCAGGGCGCGACGAGCCATTACTTCGGCGACAAGTTCTCCAGAGCCTACAACGTGACCTTCACCGGCCGCGACAACAAGCTGCAATACCCGTTCCAGACCTCCTGGGGCTCCACCACGCGCATGATCGGCGCGGTCATCATGGCCCACGGCGACAACAACGGCCTCGTCCTGCCGCCGAAGATCGCCCCCATCCAGGTCATCGTCCTGCCCGTTGCCATGCACAAGGCAGGCGTCCTGGAAAAGGCTTCGGAGCTGAAGGACCGTCTGGTCAAGGCGGGGCTTCGCGTGAAGCTTGACGATTCGGATAACTCCATGGGCTGGAAGTGCGCGCAGTATGAGATGAAGGGCGTGCCCGTGCGCGTCGAGATCGGCCCGCGCGATATCGAGGCCGGACAGTGCGTCCTCGTCCGCCGCAACGACGGCGAGAAGACGGTCGTCGCGCTGGAGAATCTCGAAGCCGCCGTTTCCGAGCAGCTGGAGCTTGTCCAGAAGGGGATGTTCGAAAAGGCGAAGCAGAATCTCGACAACCATATCTATGAAGCGCATTCGCTCGAAGAGGCCAGGCAGCTGCAGGCCGAGCACGGCGGCTTCATCAAGACGATGTGGTGCGGCGAACTCGAGTGCGAGCTCAAGATGAAGGAAGAGGGCGGGATGTCCTCCCGCTGCATGCCGCTCAAGCAGGAGCATCTCGGCGACACCTGCCCGATCTGCGGCAAGCCCGCCAGGAAGATGATCTACTGGGGCATCGCATACTGATCGAATACGAAAAGAGGGCTGTCCCGAACACATCGGGACAGCCCATTTTGTTATCCTGCCATCCGCACGAGGATCGAGGCGATCTGCGCGCGGGTGAGCCTGCTCTGCGGCAGGAAGCGGCCCCGCGAGTCGCCCTGCACAAGGCCGAGTCCCACGCAGACCGATACGCCGTCGACGGCCCAGCCGGAGATTTTCGCAGCGTCCGCGAAGTCCAGACTTCCCTGCGTCGTGACGCCGGAGCGTGCATAGTACCGCGCCAGCATGACGGCCATCTGCTCCCGTGTGAGGGTCTTTTCGGGCCGGAAGGTCCCGTCGTCGTAGCCCGCGACGATGCCGCTGTCCGCCGCCCAGGCGAGATACGGCGCGTCCTCCGCCGTCAGGTCAACGTCCGAAAAGCGCGCCGCGCCCTCCAGCGGATAGAGCGTGTGGATGCCCGCGAAGCGGGCAAGATCGGCGGCAAACTCCGCCCGCGTAACAAATGCGTTCGGCTTCCATTCGCCCGTGTCCGTCAGCATCATCCAGCCGTAGTCCAGACAGGTCTTCATGGCGGCGTAGCCCCAGTGCGTCTCGATGCGGCTCTCGTCAAACGCCTGCTCGCCGACCGCATCGGCGGGCAGATTGATCCCGTTGTTTTTTGCCGAATAATAGACTGTCGCCGCCTCGGGCGTTACGCCGCACCGCAGCAGCAGGTCCTGCACCGTGACGAACTCATAGCCCTCGGCCATCAGATCGTCGATCGCGGCCAGCGCACCGTCCACGCTGGTCTTGTAAATGTCATGAACCAGAATGATCGCGCCGTCAAAGACACCGGCTTCGATATTGCTGCGCACCGTCTCTGCATTGCGGTACTTCCAGTCTTCCGGGTCGACCGACCAGTAGATCAGCGGCGCGGTCACGACGGATTTGACCGTTTTGTTCGCGTTGCCGTAGGGGGCGCGGATATACGCGTTTTCGTCGCCTCCGGCGGCGGTGATGAGCGCCTGCACGGCGCTGATCTCATATGCGACCGTCTGCGCGGAGCAGGTGTTAAGGTTTTTGTGATTGTATGTATGGTTTGCAAGCTGGTGGCCCTCGTTTACGATGCGCTTCAGCGTCTCCGGCCAGCCGGAGGCGTTGACGCCGTTGACAAAAAACGTCGCGTGAACGCCGCGCTCGGCAAGGCCGTCCAGAAGCACGCCGGTATATTTGCCGGGCCCGTCGTCAAACGTGATGGCCAGCAGCTTCGCGCCGCAGTCCTGCGTCCCGTCCGCCCGCGCGGGCAGACACAGTGCCGCCAGCAGACACAGCGCCAGAGCAGCGGATAAAATTCGTGTTATGTTTTTCATAAGGTGCTCCTTTCTCTGCCATCATACCAGATTCGGCAGATTTTGCAAGCGCTCAACGCATTCCCGCGCTGGACAGTTTAGCGCTTCGCAGTAAACAGCCCCCGGCGGCGCCGGGGGCTGCTGGTCGTTTATTCGGCTTTTTTATAGACCCATGCGTTCGGCAGGGGACGGCCGCCGGTGTAGCGCAGAGGGGAGGACGACGACTGCGTGACATACTCGCCGTCGAACCACAGCATGGCGCTCGAACCGCCGTCGAGGTTGATGGCCTGCATACACTTGTGCTGGAGCAGGATCTCGGAGCAGTTGTTGACGCTCGTGCCGAGGATGCCTTCAAGCGGATAGCGGCCCTCGATGACCAGCATGAGAATTTCGTAGTTCTCGCTCTGGCCGATGCAGGCACGCGGCTGCTCGCCGGTCCAGTAATCGTCCATGATCTTCTTGCCGTCGACGATGAGCGCAGGTGTGAACTCCGCCGCGTCGGTGCAGTCTTCGCTGACGGGAGACAGCGCGTCCTTGATATAGAACAGGTTGTCCTCGTGCAGCTCGATGCGCTTGTAGGCGTAGGCAGAGAAATGGTCGCCGTAGGCCGTGCCGTTGGACATCGTATAGCCCGCAAGCAGACCGCC
>OLYA01000707.1_pt1 | contig 16242 bp, 7 predicted proteins | sample 1674361 | NCBI WGS metagenome assembly OLYA01 (sample SAMEA103958165, study PRJEB25191) | human gut metagenome | biome: human-associated habitat [ENVO:00009003]; feature: intestine environment [ENVO:2100002]; material: feces | place: Germany | collected 2013/2015
TATAATTTTTATTCTTGCATCACTTAAAAATGAAAAATTCCCAATATGTAATTGTAATATAGTAAAAATTATTGAGGAAATAAAGTGTAAATTAAAAATGACTCCAGATAAAATTTATAAAGAATCGTTATATATTTCGGGTTGGACTCCATCTGAGCAAGTATTAAAAATATATAATGAGTTGGCGGCTTCAATATATGAATTGTTGGATGAAAAATGGAGAAAAATGAGACGAAATCAATATGATTTCCTTGTTAATAATGTGTGGGATGAGAAATTTCCTGGAAAATGTAGAGAAAACCTAACTGAATTTATGGAAGATAGAAAATTTTTATGGTATGTTAATCCGATCAAATTCAAGGATAAATTGAAAAATGCACATGTGGGAGAAATATACTTCATGCTAAAAGGGCTCAGGGTTATTTATAATATAGACAATTTTGATGAATTTTTACAATTAGACATGGATAATATAAATACTTTACACCAAGAAGTTAGTAATTTAAGTACATCTACGGGAGATCTTTCACTTACTAAAAAGAAAGCATTATACCGATTTAAGGATTTATTAGGAAGATGTCAGAATAAATTGCAGAATAGATATGGTAAGGAGAATCCATCATGAAAAAGAATTTTAAACCGAATACCTGGCTGTATCCGCAGCCGGTGCTTGTGATTGCCTCTTATGGCGCGGACGGCACGGCGGATGGTATGGTAGCGGCGTGGGGAGGGATTTATGATACGAACCAAGTGGGATTTATGCTGGACCATACCCATAAGACCGTGGCGAATCTATTGGAAAAGAAAGCTTTTACCGTAAGCATGGCGACCGTTTCCACGATGGCGGAAGCGGATTATCTGGGGATCGTGTCGGGAAACCGTGTACCTGATAAGGTGGCGCGCGCCGGACTTCATGCGGTGAAGAGCGAATTTGTGGACGCACCGGTGCTTTCGGAATTTCCTTTGACCTTGGAGTGCAAAGTATCCAAGGTGACGAAGGTAGGCGAGGATTACCATTTCGTCGGGGATATCGTGAATATCTTGGTCGATGAAGACATTCTGACCGATGGAAAGATTGACGTGAAGAAATTACAGGCGATTACCTTTGATCCGGCCGGCGGGAAGTATATTGCTCTCGGTGACGCGGTAGGAAACGTGTACCGGCAAGGGAGAAAGTATATGGAGTGACAGAAATCGGCTGTCATGGTGGGGGAAACCGGTGAGATGTCATCAAAGTAATAGATTCTTCACTCTGTGTCACTGTTTCGTTTCCCGTCTTTCCCACAAGGCATTTTTGCCACCGTTCAGAATGACGATTGGAGGAAAGGGCGTCATAATGAGGAGAACGTTAGTCGTCATCCGAAACGAAATGTGAAGGATCTATTACCGTAATGAGGGAAAGCGGTAAGAAGATAAAAGCTGTCAGCTGTCAGCTAAATATTCTTTTACGATTTGAGTCATCATGGCGATTAAGTATCCTCAATCGCACTGCGTGTGCTACCGGGCTCATGGAAATAGGTGGCGCTGAATTGGCAAGAAAGGCGCCAACTTAATTTGCTATGGAAGATTGACTATTTGCTTTCCGGGGAAGGAAGATTTTTACCTGTCTTTTTTATACTTCATAAACCGTTGAGTTGAAATTAAGTGCAATAATGAAATGAGTTGTACAAATTGGCATACAAAAACCACTGACAGTCAGTTGTTTCGGACAGCCAGTGGTTTTTGCGTCTTTTCGGACATTGAAGTTTAAGTATTTCACGAAGGACATGCTTATCTTGAGGACATGCTTATCTTGATAGACCTGCCTTCACTATTTCTTCTTCCCTTTCTTTTTGTGCTTTTTTTCTTTATGTCGTGAGATTTTTGCTTTTTTCTTCTCTTTCTTTATATTTTTAAGTTTTATTTTAGGGAAATCTTGATAAGACTTTTTAGCTTCCGGGTATGGTGATGATATATTATCTATGGCAGTATCGTATTTCTTTACTGCTGCGCCATCCTCTTCTATGGTGAGGGTCGTTGCATTGGTGGATTTTTCCAGCAATTCGGATAAAATATGGAGAGCTTTTTGAATAAGCGCATCTTTTTGTTCGAGTGTTGTTCCGTCAAGAGGCATTTTTATAGTGATACGGTTCATAAGATGATCCTCCTAAAAATAGATTTTTAAAAATAGGATGATTATTTAAGTTTATTATAACAGAAATAATGCTGATGGAAATAGAAATTTTATTCCAAAAGTTAAGTTTTTCTATCATAACTATTGCAATAATGAAAATTTTGAGTAATAATATGAGATATTAGGCTCTACAAATTTCATGTTTTTAGGTTTTCCTGTTGTTTAGGGGTTTTCGGTATTATACTGGCAGTATTGTACTGGAAAGAATGTGTAGGTAGAAAGGGGAGAAGTATAATTGAATAGGATCTATAAGGTGGTCTGGAGTAAGGCGAAGGGGTGTTATGTCGTTGTCTCTGAACTGGCGAAGCAAAACGGTAAGAACAAGTATGGCCAGACTGGGGAGGCGACAGGCCTTTTGAGTGCGCTTCTTTGTGCACTAATGCTTACGGGAAGTGCTTTGTTCTGGCCGATGGAAGTTTCGGCCGGCACACAGTATGGAGACGATAGCTGGGCGGATGGATATAATACAGCGATTGGTATATCAGCCAGGGCAAGAGGTGACGGTGCGCTGGCGTTGGGGACACAAACGAAGGCGACTTCTATTCGTTCTACCGCAATAGGTCATCAGGCCGAGGCAAGTGGCGCTGATAGTATTTCGATCGGTACGTTATCCGGCGCAAGTAATACTCATTCGATAGCTATCGGAGAAAAGGCCAGGGCATACGGAATAGATGCCATAGCATTCGGTGCTTCTGCGAATGCAACGGCGACCAATTCGATGGCAGTTGGCAGGAATGCACGCTCAACGGCAGGCGGGTCGGTAGCGGTAGGTATTAATACGGAAGTGACGCAAATCAATTCGGTCGCAATGGGAGCTACTGCTAAGGCTTATGGCGATAGCGCGGTATCTTTAGGTGTCGATGTGGTATCCCGGGGACATAGTGCGGTAGCTGTCGGTGCGAATGCGGATGCGCTTGCCCAGAGTGCGGTTTCTATAGGTGATTCAACATTAGCCAATGCGCACAATGCGGTAAGCGTCGGTATAAGTTCGCAGGCAACAGCGGAGCGTGCTATCGCTATGGGTGACAGCACAAGGGCAACTGCATGGGATGGCGTGGCAATCGGTACTGCAGCAAAGGCAAATGCAACTGGTGCGGTCGCAATAGGAAAGGATGCCTTAGCAAATCAGGAAGCTGGAACAGCGGTTGGTATCGGAGCGGAGGCTACAGGTCAGTATGCAGCCGCTTTTGGTGATGTTGCTAAAGCTAGTGTAAGGTGGGGTACTGCCATCGGTACGGGTTCTTTGGCTAATGTTGCCGCCGGGGCGGTCGGGTATGATCCGTCAGGGGCTTTCCATTCCGATGATACGACCGGCACGTGGAAGTCTACCTTGGGAGCGTGGCCGTGGGGGATACGACTCGTAATAAAACCCGTCAGATTATAGGCGTTGCTGCCGGCACTAATGACACTGATGCTGTCAACGTGGCACAGTTAAAAGCCGCCCAGCTGGGCGGGGGCGGAGATTCAAGCTGGGTGATCCAGGACACAAACAGCCCGCAAGGTAGAAAAACTATCGATAAGAATAATCCGTTGACTGTCAGAGGTGATAGATATATCAAGGCAGAAGTCGGTTATGACGGGTTGAACCTGAAGCTGGACGAAAACCAGCTGAATAATAGTATCAGTAATAATTCGACGGTTCAGAACAACAGGACGGACATCAATAACCTGAAAAGCGGCTTTAACCTGAAAGCAGGAAGCGCGACCAGCCAGGTAAGACTGGGAGAAGGAACCACGCCGACAATAGAATTTGCAACAGCCGACGACACGATGACTGTCAACCTGAGCGACAAGAAAGTCACATACGGGATTGACAAGAACAAGCTGGTCAAAAATATAACGGGCGACCTGATTACCAATATCAATAACAGCACAACCACTCCGATTACCAATATCAAGGCCCAGTTCGGAGTAACGGCAGACAGCGGAAGCCAGAAAACCGTCACACTGACCAAAGACACGACACCGACAGTAAAATTCAAAGGGGACGGGAAATACCTGACCTCCGTGACAGACACTGACGGCGTACAGTACAGCGTAGACGAAAACAAGCTGAACCAGAACATCACCAACATCACCAATGAGGCGATCAAAGGCAAAGGGCTGTACTTCGGAGCCAACAGCGGAGCAACCGTTCTGAACAAACTGGGAAGCACCGTGAAGATCCAGGGCGAAGGGACAAAAGCAGACAGCGAATACTCCGGCGAAAACATCAAGACCAAGGTCAGCCAGGATGCCAGCGGCAACACCAACATTAATATGATGCTGGCAAGCGCACTGAACGGGATCACATCAATCTCGAACGGAAAAGCAGGCAGCAATAATACCACGATCACGCTGGGAGACGGGACAGTGAACGTCGGCGGGTCAACGATCAGCAACGTGAAGAGCGCGCTGAACGGTACAGCGCTGGCGAACGCAAGCGAAGACCAGAAGAAGAGCGCGGCGACCATCGGCGACCTGAAAGACGCGGTCAACAACATGAGCGGGGACGTAAACTGGGTGATCCAGGATGCGAACACCCCGAAAGGGACAAAGACCATCAACTCGACCACGCCGCTGACCGTCAAAGGCGATAAATACGTCAAGACGACAGTCAACAACGACGGGCTGAGCCTGGGACTGGACGAAGACCAGCTGAACAACACAATCACCAACAACAATACCGTCCAGAACAACAAGACAGACATCAGCAACCTGAAAGCAGGCTTCAACCTGAAAGCGGGAGCGACAACCAGCCAGGTAAAACTGGGAGAAGCGACCACGCCGACAATAGAATTTGCGACAGCTGACGACACAATGACCGTCAACCTGAGCGACAAGAAAGTCACATACGGGATTGACAAGAACAAGCTGATCAATAACATCAACAATACGACGAACAACCCTGTAACCAATATCAAGGCCCAGTTCGGAGTAACGGCAGACAGCGGAAGCCAGAAAACCGTCACACTGACCAAAGACACGACACCGACAGTAAAATTCAAAGGGGACGGGAAATACCTGACCTCCGTGACAGACACTGACGGCGTACAGTACAGCGTAGACGAAAACAAGCTGAACCAGAACATCACCAACATCACCAATGAGGCGATCAAAGGCAAAGGGCTGTACTTCGGAGCCAACAGCGGAGCAACCGTTCTGAACAAACTGGGAAGCACCGTGAAGATCCAGGGCGAAGGGACGAAAGCAGACAGCGAATACTCCGGTAAGAACATTAAGACCAAGGTCAGCCAGGACGCCAGCGGCAACACGATCATCGACGTCATGCTGGACAAAGAACTGTCGGCAGACAAAGTCATTGTCGGGAAAGCGGGAGCTGACGGCAAAGACGGAGTTATCGGCGTCAACGGGAAAGACGGTGTATCCGGCGTAGGCATCAACGGGAAAGACGGCATCTCCGTCAAGGGAGATAAAGGCGAAGTCGGAATCAACGGCAACGACGGCATCTCGATCAAAGGAAAAGACGGAAAAGACGCAGTCACCATCAACGGGAAAGACGGAGTACCGGGAGTAGATGGCAAAGAAGGACACATCGGGCTGAACGGGAAAGACGGAATCACAGATATCTGGACAAGACCCGGACAGCCGGGACTGAACGGAGCCAATGGTACGACCATGACCCGTGTCGTCTATAAAGATCCGAAAGGCAACGAACATGAAGTAGCCACACTGGACGACGGGCTGAAATTTGCCGGCGACGACGGACAGACAGACAAGAGCAAAGTCATTGCCAAACTGCTCAACAAGACAATGGACATTGTCGGCGGAGCGGACAACACAAAACTGACAGATGGCAACATCGGCGTCAACAACGTAAACGGGAAGCTGCAGGTACAGCTGGCAAGCGCACTGAACGGGATCACCTCAATCTCGAACGGAAAAGCAGGCAGCAATAATACCACGATCACGCTGGGAGACGGGACAGTGAACGTCGGCGGGTCAACGATCAGCAACGTGAAGAGCGCGCTGAACGGTACAGCGCTGGCGAACGCAAGCGAAGACCAGAAGAAGAGCGCGGCGACCATCGGCGACCTGAAAGACGCGGTCAACAACGCTACGCTCGGCAAAGGGCTGTATTTTGGAGCCAACAGCGGAGCAACCGTTCTGAATAAACTGGAAAGCACCGTGAAGATCCAGGGCGAAGGGACGAAAGCGGACAGCGAGTACTCCGGACAGAATGTCAAGACCAAGATTAGCCAGGATGCTAACGGAAACACTGTGATTGATTTGATGCTGGCGAAGAAGGCGGTATTTGACAGCGTAACCACCGGGAATACGATTATTGACAACCGTGGGCTCACGGTTGGAGGAACAACCTATGTATCTGATTCCGGCTTGAATGCAGGTGGAAAGAAGATCACCAATGTGGCTGACGGTACAGATCCTCATGATGCGGTCAATGTTAGTCAGTTGAACAAAGTGGTAGCCGGTGCCACCACAAAAGTAGCGGACGGCAAAAATACGACGGTGACTTCTGAAACGAATGCCAACGGATCCAAAACGTACCATGTCAACCTGAATGATGATATTACGCTGGGAACCGATCCTTCCAAGCAGATCAGCATTAAGGGAACAGAAGGTACGATCAAAGCCGGAAAGGTTACTGTAGATGGCTCTAAGGGCACAGTGAATGGGCTGACAAACCTGACTTGGGATCCGAATCATTTCACCAGCGGGCAGGCGGCAACAGAAGATCAGCTCAAGGCTGTAGCCGGGCAAATTACGAAGGCGGCAAAGCAGTCTTCTGTGAGCGCAGGCAAAAATATCACTGTAACAAAGGGAACCAATGCAGATGGCGGCGTGGACTATAAAGTGGCTACTGCTGATGACCTGAACCTGAACTCTGTGACAACAGGGACGACCGTTATCAATGATAAGGGGCTTACTGTAGGAGGAACCACCTACGTATCTAAAGATGGTTTGAATGCAGGCGGTAAGAAGATCATCAATGTGGCACCGGGAGAAATCAGTAAGAATTCAACGGATGCCGTTAACGGCGGTCAGCTGTATCAGACGAATGAGGCCCTCAATAAGATTGGCGGCGCTATTAATAATATGGATAATCGAATCAATCGTGTCGGTGCCGGTGCTGCTGCTTTGGCAGCTCTCCATCCGCTTGATTTCGATCCGGACAGCAAGTGGGATTTTGCGGCAGGTTATGGTAACTATAAGGGTGCTAATGCCGTAGCTGTAGGAGCCTACTATCGTCCGAATGAAGACACAATGATTTCTGTCGGCGGATCTATGGGCGGCGGTCAGAATATGATTAATGCGGGTGTCAGCCTCAAGATTGGCAGAGGAAACCATGTATCTACCAGCCGTGTGGCTATGGCAAAGGAAATCAAAGATCTTCGCGCTGAACTGGAGAATATGAAGGGAGCGCTGATGAAGGTTTCCGAAGGAAGACCGCTGGATTCTCTGGATATGGATAAGATGCAGCTCTTCCCCGATGTGCCTGCAAACCATTGGGCTTATGATTATGTGGCGACGCTGGCAGGAAACGGTGTCATCGTGGGCTATCCGGACGGACAGTTTGGCGGAGACCGCATGATGACCAGGTATGAAATGGCCGCCTTGATTTACAGGGCTATGCAGAATGGTGCGGCTGCCGATGACCGGATGGCCAGAGCACTGAAAGAATTCGAACCGGAACTGGAACGTATTAGGGTAGATACCATCACCAAGCATAAGGATGGCACACCTGATATTCAGCGTGTACGCGTCATTAAAGGTCGCGGTTAATCAGATCAGGAGGGGCTTCCAGATGAAAAAATCATGGATTGCTATGATAGGACTGCTATTGATGCTATTGATGCCCGGCGTGGCAACAGCAGCGGATGAGATTACTGTCACCGGCCAGTTTGAAGGTTTTTATACAGACAATGTATATCGTTTTGTTACCCCTGATGGACAGGAAATCCCTGCTATGATGGAGAATGCAGGAAAGATAATGAGTTATACGCCTTTTCAGGCGAGAGGGTATGTGGCTTACAATCAAGCCAAGCAGCCCATACTTGTTATCCGAAATGTATCTTATCAGGATCGGGTTCCCAATCAGCGGACAGTCAGCTACAGAAAAGATGTGAGAAATCTATATCCATCGCAGGTGTCAATGGTATCACGGACATCTCGTGATGCCGGGTATTTCATGGGACCGGTGAAAAGCGATCTCGCCAGCTGGTATCAGGTAAATCCGGGAGATCTGAAAATAGAGGATCTGGATGCTTATCAGGTGGCATGGGATCTGTCCGGACTTCCTGTAGGGACAAAGGTCTACACGGTGGGCAGCGTTTTATCCAGTGCAGGCGGCGGGCTGATGAATTTTCGTACGGCCCAAGGGAATATAATTCTTGTGAATCTCAATGGTGCAGTTGTTCCTATGGGGCAACGGGTAACCGTTCTGGGAATTGTTTCCAACCCGTCAGTGCTGACAGTGCAGTTCATGAACAGCGTTGCATCCTAATTGGATAAGATGTCTTTCTAAATTAGGAATAAAATAAAAGACTTTCTTCGATAGTATATGCTTTCAGGAGAAAGCCTTTTATTTTTGTTCATCGTGGGAGATTGAAGGCTCCATCTTTTAACGTAAAACCGGCTTTGTCATGCTTATGAACGGCAATACTGCTGAGATAAGGAGCAAAAGCGTCTTTCTAAATAAATGATATTTTTGTTTTTCTTATCCGAATGATAGTATGAAATCCGTAAGTATACTAATGGTCTACTTTTAAATGTTTCCCCGAAAGTTTTTCTGTGCCGAATATCCCGGGCGAATATATGCAAAGGAAGAGGAATGGATCAAGCGGACAGCAAAAGGGGCCGGGAATATGGAAAATCTCCGGTGAAATACTTTAATAAAGGTGCATTTGGTAAACTAAATTAAACTATAATGAATAACTTTATAAGATAATATTACAAATGTATAATATGATAAAGGAAGAGATGTATACATCATTCAATTCCTTATAGAAAGTGCGTGTTTTTTAGTTTGATGGGAGGAAAATTATGAATCAGGTTTACAAAGTTATTTGGAGCCGGGTGAAGCGCTGCTATGTAGTGGTCCCGGAAATCGCCGACAGATGCGGGAAAAACAGAGCGACTTCTGAAAAGAAGAGCCTGTCTTTCCGTGCGTTTCTGTGTGCTCTTGCCCTTACTGGATGCCTGCTGCCGGGGATGGCGGAAGCGAATACACACTATGGTCCGGGTGCTTCCGCTACCGGCGGTGACAGCGTGGCGGTAGGTGACAGTGCTAAGGCGACGGCAGGCCATGCTACCGCTATCGGAACCTTGACAGAGGCTGATGGAACGAATTCTTTTGTGGCAGGGTTGCAGGCAAAGTCAGGAGCGACTGCTGAAAACAGTGTTGCCATAGGACGGGGAGCCCAGGCTTTAGGTCAGAAGCGGGCCAGTGATCAGTTTACTACGAGCACCATCGCCATCGGGAATAATGCAACAGCGATGGAAAACGGGGATATCGTCATCGGCCGCCAGGCGACGAGTACGGTATCCAAGTACCATGGTGAGGATGGCTCCGGCGCCGTCGTCATGGGATCGGAAGCTCATTCTTACGGCTCCCGGGGCGATGTAGTTCTTGGTTCCGGGGCGGAAGCAAACATCATCAGAAAGGGAACTACCGACCCGGCAGCGACCCCTATCTATTCACAGTCGATAGCCATCGGCAGCATGGCAAAAGTTTATGGTACGCAAGCCATGGCTATCGGTGGAGATGTGAAATCTATCGGTCATTCTTCCATTGCTATCGGCGGCAATGACGTTGACTTGGTAAAATCCGATCTGCAAGCGGCAGTTCCCGGTTTTTGGGCTGCCGGGGCGCAGAATAAATTTGAGCGGGAAACGGCAGCGTTATATCCCGGGACGACACTGGGGAATGCCGCCCTCAGTACCAGCGAGTATCGGTCGAACACCGCGTCTATTGGTGCAGCCAGCATAGCCATGGGCGCGATGACCCAGTCCTTCGGTATCGGTTCCACGGCGATCGGCGTCAATTCGATGTCAAAAGGGGCTGCAAGCACCAGCATCGGTGTCATAGCACGGAGCTGGGGAAAGAATTCTCTTGCCATCGGCAGCCAGGCGGGTGCTTATGGAGATAAGTCCACATCTCTGGGCGATACGAATACGGTCGGCTTTGATATGACGGACGGCACCACGTCCGGTGCAGCTTCTTCGGCTGTCGGTACGGATAACAAAGTCTATGGGAATAATTCCTATGCTATCGGTGGCGGCAATACGATTGGTTCCGCCACCATTACGGAAACGACAGAAGCCAATGGCGATAAAATTAAAAAGGTTACTGCCGGTACGGTCAAAGGAAATACGGCAGGTGCTTTCGGCTATAAGAATACGATCACAACGGATAATGCCTATGTGGTAGGGAATAATTCCACAGCTTCTGCTGATGGGGCTATGGTCCTGGGGAGCAGTGCATCCGTGACAGGGAAGAATGGCGTTGCTCTTGGCAATAATACAAAAGTAGCCAATGAAAATGCCGTGGCTATCGGCAATGGTTCAGAAACAGCAGCTGCTGTAGCGACACCCTCCGCAACAATCAATGGTGTAGCACATAATTTCGCAGGAGTAAATCCGGCTTCCACAGTAAGTGTAGGTAAGGCAGGCGCAGAACGGACAATTACCAATGTGGCGGCCGGCCGTATTTCCGCCACTTCTACCGATGCCATCAATGGCAGCCAGCTCTATGCGGTAACCTCAGAAGTAGATAAAGGCGTGGCCTATGCAGGCGATGTGAAAGCTGCGGCAGCCGCGGCTAATAAGTTTACCCGAAAATTAGGCGAACAGACGAATATCGTCGGCGGTGTGACAGATACATCTAAGCTGACGGATGGAAATATCGGCGTGATATCCAATGGGACAGATACGCTGAATATCAAACTGGCCAAAGATTTGAAAGTGGACAGCGTCACAACGGGCAATACGGTCATCAACAACAACGGGCTGACCGTAGGCGGAAAGACCTATGTAACCAATAACGGCATCAATGCGAATAATGCGCCTATTACGAATGTGGCCAGTGGCGGAACGATAGATTCCAATGCAGCGAATATCGGAGATGTGAAGAAGGCGGCTGCCGGAGCGAAAGCTACTGTTACCGGTGCCAAGCAGGCGACTGTCACCAGTACGGTTGATGTCGCAGACGGACATACTGATTATGTGGTCAGCGCGACCAAGACAACATTGGCTGCTGAAGCAGGCGGCAAAGTGTCTGTGACAGGCGGTACAGAAGATGCTAATGGCGTTATCGCTTATACAGTAGGATTGGATGCGGCTACAAAAACGGCAATCAATAATATCGGCGGAGGTACAATTGCTGCCGGAGATAATAAGACTGTAACCGGTGATACAGTGAATACCTATCTGAACAATAATTACTACGATAAGCCTACAATGGATACCAAGCTGGGTGATAAAGCGAATACTAACCTGGATAACATTACCAATGCGGGCAAGACTGTTATTAACGATATTGCGGCGGATGCGGTAAAAGTTGTCAATGGTAAAAATACGACCGTTACCCCCGGTACAGAAGCCGGAGCGAATGGTACGGTCAAAACCTATGCGGTGAATGTATCCGGCGATCTGACAGGAATCACATCGATTTCTAATCAGAAGACCGCTCCCGGCGGTACTACAACGGGTGCAAAAATTACTCTCGGTGATACAACAAATACAGTAAACGTCGGCGGTGCGCAGATTAATAATGTGGCTGACGGTACAGCAGGGACAGATGCGGTTAACGTTAATCAGTTAAATGACGTAAAGACACTGGCAGGGAAACATACGACAATCAAAGCAAAAGACGCCAATGTAACCGTTGCGGAAGGAACCAATGCGGCAGGCGGTAAAGAATTCACCGTCGGGCTGGGGAATGTAGTTACCGTAGGGCAGACCCATCCCGTCACGGTGAATGGGGATGCCGGAACCGTAAACGGCCTTACAAATACGACTTGGGATATTGACAACCCGCAGCCCGTATCCGGGCAGGCAGCCACGGAAGACCAGCTGAAAACAGTCAGTGACGGAGTAAAGACAAATAAGACCGATATCACAAATATCAACACGACGATTGGCAAAGGGCTGAACTTTAAGGGTGATGACGCAACAGTTATCAATAAAAAACTGGGCGAGCAGCTGGACATCAAAGGCGGCGCTGACGCGTCAAAACTGTCAGATGGGAACATCGGTGTAGTATCCGGAAACGGTGCGCTGAATATCAAACTGGCCAAAGACGTGAAAGTGGACAGCGTCACAACGGGCAATACGGTGATCAATAATAACGGGCTGACCGTAGGCGGAAAGACCTATGTGACGAATAATGGCCTCAATGCGAATAACCAAAAGGTAACCAATGTGGCTGACGGTCAGGTGGCAGCCGGATCCAAAGACGCGGTGAACGGCGGACAATTGCATGATGCTAAAAATGAAGTGATTAATAAAGGCCTTCGTTTCGACGCGGATAATAACAGCGAAAAAACGAACAAATTAGGCTCTAAAGTCACCGTTAACGGCGATAATAACATTACGACAGAAATCACCCAAACCGGTGACGATACGAAAATCGGCGTAAAACTCAAGGAAGACATTCATGTGAAGACAGTAACCGCTACGGATACGGTGAAAGCCGGCGGTGTGACCATGGGCAGCCAGACATCCGGCGGTACTACCGGTAATTATGTAACAGGTCTTGATAATAAGACCTGGAATGTAACGAACCCGACGGCCGTCAGCGGGCGTGCCGCCACAGAAGACCAGTTGAAGACGGTTACCGAAGCCATCAATAATCAAAGTGCAGCGGCCACCGATTATCGGCTGGTACAAAACGCATCCATTGCGGATGGGTCTTATACAGTCGATACCAACGGAAATATTGATCTCACCGTAGAAGATAAAAACCATGCAGGGCAGAAAGAAACCGTAAAATTAAAGGACATCGCGTCCAAATCCAAATTGGATGATGTAATCGCCAAAGGCCTGCAGTTCGATGCCAATGCAGGCGGCACAAAAACCAATAAACTGGGCTCCAAGATAACCGTTAAAGGAGAAGGTACCGCGGCCGATACGGAATACAGCGGAGAAAACCTTAAAACATTTATCACGCAGGACCCTGCCGGAAATACGACAATCGACGTGAAGATGAATAAAAACCTGAAAGTCGAAACCATCGTCGCTACAGGTGAAAACGGCAAAGACGGAAAAATCGGCATCAACGGAAAAGACGGCCAAACGACAAACATCTCCGTCACCCGTGACGGCAAACCCGGAGTAGACGGCGCGCCGGGGACAACCACGACCCGTATCGTATACGAAAAACCGGACGGCACCAAAGAAGAAGTGGCCACCCTAAATGACGGCATGAAATACGGCGGCGATACAGGAAACGTCATCAAGAAGAAACTGAACGAACAGGTGAACGTCGTCGGAGGCATTACAGACGAAAACAAACTGACCACAGAAGACAACCTCGGCGTCGTATCCGATGGCAATAACAACCTGAAAGTCCGTCTTGCCAAAGCCCTGAAAGGCCTCGAAAGCATAACCGCCGGCGATACATTCATCAACAATAACGGAATAACCATCAGCAACGGTGCAGCCGGAAACACCGTATCCCTCACCAAGAACGGCCTTGACAACGGCGGCAACAAAATCACCAACGTAGCAGCCGGTGACGTCAGCGCAAACAGCACCGATGCTGTCAATGGCAGCCAGCTGCATGACGTAAAGACACTGGCAGGCCAGCATACGACCGTCAAAGCCAAAGACAGCAATATAACCGTCACCGAAGGAACCAATGGAACAGGCGGCAAAGAATATACTGTCGGACTCGGCGACAAAGTCACACTGGGAACCGATCCGTCCAAACAGGTATCCATCGACGGAACAACCGGCATCATCAAAGCCGGAGACAAAGTCACCATTGACGGCACGACAGGAAACATCGACGCCGGAAAAGTGAAAATCAATGGGAAAGACGGAACCGTCAACGGACTGACCAACAAAACCTGGGATCCGAACAACATCACCAGCGGACAGGCCGCCACAGAAGACCAGCTCAAAGTCGTAGACCAAAAGATTACCAATACATCTGAAGAACTGACGAAAAAAGGCATGGACTTTGCCGGCAACGACGGAGAATTCCACCGGAACCTGGGAGACAAAGTCACCATCAAAGGAGAAGGGACAAAAGCCGCCTCCGAATACTCCGGTGAAAACATCAAAACCTTTGCCGATGCGAACGGAAACCTCACCGTCAAAATGGACAAGAACCTGAAAACCGAAACCATCGTTGCTACAGGTAAAAACGGCAAAGACGGAAAAATCGGCATCAACGGAAAAGACGGCGTAACAACAAACATCTCGGTTACCCGTGACGGCAAACCCGGAGTAGACGGCACCAACATCACCCGCCTCGTTATTGAAGAAAAAGACGGCACGAAACATGATGTGGCCACATTGGACGACGGCATGAAATATGGCGGCGATACAGGAAACGTCATCAAGAAGAAACTGAACGAACAGGTGAACGTAGTCGGAGGCATTACAGACACAAACAAACTCACCACAGAAGACAACCTCGGCGTCGTATCCGACGGCAATAACAACCTGAAAGTCCGCATGGCCAAAGACCTGAAAGGATTGAACAGTGTGACCACCAACACCCTGACCGTAGGAGACGTGAAAATCGACAACAGCGGCATCAACGCAGGGAACAAGAAAATCACCAACGTAGCAGCCGGAGACATTAGCGCAAACAGCACTGACGCCGTCAACGGGGGGCAGTTGTGGAAAACAAACCAGACAATCAACAACATAGGAGGAGCCGTCAATGAACTGGGAGACCGGATGGACAGAGTAGGAGCAGGAGCGGCAGCATTGGCAGCCCTCCACCCGCTGGACTTCGACCCGGATGACAAGTGGGATGTGGCAGCCGGCTACGGCAACTACAAAGACGCCCATGCGGTAGCGGTAGGCGCATTCTACCGTCCCAATGAAGACACCATGTTCAGCGTGGGAGGCTCCTTCGGGGGAGGAGAAAACATGGTGAATGCCGGAGTCAGCGTGAAGCTGGGACAGGGCAACCATGTATCCACATCCAAAGTAGCCATGGCGAAAGAAATCGTCGATCTCCGTGATGAGAACAAGGACTTGAAGAAACGTCTGGATACCATGGAGCAGAAGATGAATTCCATTCTCGGCATCCTGGATATGGGTAAAAAGAAGGACTTCCCCGATGTGCCGGAAAACCACTGGGCTTATGAATATGTGGCTACATTGGCAGGAAACGGCATCCTTGAAGGCTATCCGGACGGCATGTTCAGCGGCGAACGTTCCATGACCCGCTATGAATTTGCGGCGATGTTCTATCGCGCATTGAAGAATGGAGCACCGGTAGATGACAATATGGACAGAGCTATGAATGAGTTCGAACCGGAACTCCGCCAGATTCGTCTGGATCGTATCCGTGTCGACCGTATTTCCGGCAAGGACAATGACAGAAATAAGGTAGAACGTGTCCGCGTCAACAGCGAAGACGATAAGGCGAACAATGATTACCGTGATGTGTACGGTTCTCATATTTCCCCGAAAGCGTAACGGAAAGCAAGGGTAAGGAAATAACTTAAGAAACAAAAATATGGTACTCGTCAGATGTGATGGGTACCGTATTTTTGTATGAGTGAGGATAAGCTGACAGTCAGACGTCATCCGGAAGATCTGTTACCGTGGTGAGGAAAGTGGTAAGAAGATAAAAGCTATTAGCTGTGAGCTGTTAGCCGTTAGCTGTGAGTTAAAAGCTGAAGCATATGATTTCCATTAGGTGTCATACGAAATATCAGCAAAGGATTTGCTATTGTAGTGAGGAAAACGTTAAGTGTCATCCGAAGCGAACGTGAAGGATCTGTTACCGTGGTAAGGAAAGCCGTAAGATGCCATTCAAAGTAATAGATTCTTCACTCGGTGTCATGTTGCTGCTTCCCGTTTTTCCCACAAAGCATTCTTGCGTCCATTCAGAATGACGATTGAAGGAAAGAGTCACTATG
>OLYA01000718.1_pt1 | contig 16059 bp, 15 predicted proteins | sample 1674361 | NCBI WGS metagenome assembly OLYA01 (sample SAMEA103958165, study PRJEB25191) | human gut metagenome | biome: human-associated habitat [ENVO:00009003]; feature: intestine environment [ENVO:2100002]; material: feces | place: Germany | collected 2013/2015
ACAGTATGCGGCAGCGTGAAGCGTGCGGCAGCGGAGTATGAGGTGCAGCTATGAACGAAGAACGGAAAAAGGTACTCATCATCGGCGTCATCGGCGCGGACGTACACGCGGTTGGGAACAAGATCCTCTATCACGCGTTCACCGAGGCGGGCTTTGACGTTGTGAATCTGGGTGTCATGGTTTCGCAGGAGGAGTATATCGAGGCGGCGATCGAAGCGGACGCGGACGCTATCGTGGTGTCCTCGCTTTACGGTCAAGGGGAGCTGGACTGCCGTGGAATGCGGGAAAAGTGCGACGAGGCCGGTCTTGCCGGAATTCCGCTGCTCGTCGGCGGCAATATCGTCGTCGGCAAGCAGGATTTCGCGGACGTGGAAAAGCGCTTCAAGGCCATGGGCTTTGACCGGGCCTTCCCGCCCGGTACGCCGCCGGAAACGACCATCGCCGCGCTGCGGGAGATCCTATATCCCGAAGAGGGACCGCAATGAAGCCAGTATTGTTGACGGATTTCGGCAGCACCTACACGAAGCTGACTGCCGTTGATCTGGACGCAGCCAAGCTTCTCGGCACGGCGCAGGCATATACAACGGTCGCTTCGGATGTGCGCATCGGTTTTCAGAAGGCGCTGGACGCGCTGCTTGCGCAGACAGGGCCATTGACATTTGCGCAGTCGTATGCCTGCTCCTCAGCGGCGGGCGGCCTGCGGATGATGGTCAGCGGACTTGTGCCGGAGCTGACGATGGAGGCCGCGCGGCTGGCAAGCCTCGGCGCGGGCGCAAAGATTGTCGGGCAGTTTTCATTCGAGCTGACGCAGGACGATCTGGAAACCATTCAGCGCGTGAACCCGGACATTTTTCTTCTGGTCGGCGGCACGGACGGCGGCAACAGCGCCTGCGTCATTCATAACGCGCAGATGCTCGCCGCGATCCGCCCGCAATTCCCAATCGTTCTCGCGGGCAACCGCACGGCCATGCAGCAGTGCCGGAAGGCGCTGGAGGGCTTCGAGGTATCCGTCTGCGAAAACGTCATGCCGAAATTCGGTGTGCTCAAAACGGAGGACACGCAGAAGACCATCCGCAGTATTTTCCTGCGCCGCATCGTGCAGGCAAAGGGCCTGAACGCCGCAGCAGAGCGCATGAGCGGCCCGATGATGCCGACGCCTGCGGCGGTCATGCAGGCCATGACGCTGCTGGCGAAGGGAACGGACAAAACGCCCGGCATCGGGGAGCTGATCGGTGTGGATGTCGGCGGCGCGACGACGGACATCTATTCCATTGCCGAGGGGATGCCCCGGCAGATGAACCGGGTCTACAAGGGTCTGCCGGAGCCGTATGTCAAGCGGACGGTCGAGGGCGATATCGGTATGCGCTATTCCATCGAGGGCGTGCTGGCTGCGGCGGGCGCGCAGCGGCTGGCGGAGCTTTCCGGGCTTTCGCCGGAGCGGGTGGAGGCGCTCGTGCAGCTGCTTGCGCACAATACGCAGACGCTGCCGGAGCACGATACGGAGCTGGAGATGCTTGATTACGCGGTCGCCTCCATGGCCGTGCAGACCGCCGTGATGCGCCACGCCGGTACGCTTGAGGAAACGTATACGATGCTCGGACAGACCTTCGTGCAGAGCGGAAAGGATCTGAGCGAGGTGCGCAGGGTCGTCGTGACGGGCGGGAGCCTCATCCATTCGCAGCGGGCGCGGCAGATCGCGCGCTTTGCCTGCTGCGACCCGGCTGCGCCTGCGTCGCTCCGTCCGAAAAAGGCGGATATCATTCTGGACAAACGTTATATTCTGGCGGCGATGGGCCTGCTTGCGCAGAGCGAGCCGGAGATCGCGCTCCAAATCATGAAAGAGGAGATCAACTGATGGAAATTCAGAACAGAAAGATCCCGGAAGGGGAATTCATGGCAATGCGGCAGGAGGTTCTGCAGCAGTGGCCGACGGGCCGGGACGTCGATCTGACGGAGGCCGCGGCGTATCAGAAGCAGCAGAAGCCGAGCCGCAATTTTTCCGCCAGACTGATCGAAGCGAAAAAGGAGCACAGGACGCTCATCCAGCCGCGTGCCGGTGTGCCGGTGCTTGAGGAGCACATCAAGCTCATGCAGTATCTGGAAAAAGAGGGCGAGGCAGATCTGCTGCCGACCACCATCGACAGCTACACCCGCCAGAACCGCTATCACGAGGCCGAGGAGGGCATCAAGGCCTCCAAGGAGGAGGGCCGCGCCATGCTCAACGGCTTCCCGGCCGTCAACCACGGTGTTTCCGGCTGCCGGAGAGTCGTGGAGAGCGTCAATGTGCCGGTGCAGGTGCGCCACGGCACCCCCGACGCCCGGCTTCTGACCGAGATCGCCTACGCGGGCGGCTTCACCAGCTACGAGGGCGGCGGCATCTCCTACAATCTGCCCTACTGCAAAAACGTCCCGATGGAGACGACCATCGCCAACTGGCAGTACGTCGACCGGTTGACCGGCCTGTATGAGGAAATGGGCGTTTCCATCAACCGTGAGCCGTATGGGCCGCTGACCGGCACGCTCGTGCCGCCCTGCATTTCCCACGCGGTCGCCATCATCGAGGCGCTGCTTGCAGCGGAGCAGGGCGTGAAAAACATCACGGTCGGCTACGGCCAGTGCGGCAACCTGATCCAGGACATCGCCGCAGTCCGCACACTTGAGGAGCTGACGGAGGAATATCTTGCAAAGTACGGCTATCACGACGTAGTTGTCACGACGGTGCTGCACCAGTGGATGGGCGGCTTCCCGGCGGACGAGGCGAAGGCGTTCGGCGTCATCTCGACCGGCGCGCTGATCGCGGCGCTTTCCAAGGCCACGAAGGTCATCGTCAAAAGCCCGCACGAGGCCATCGGCATCCCGACGATGGAGGCGAACGCGCAGGGGCTGCGCTGCACACGGCAGGTCGTCAGCATGATGACCGAGCAGACGTTTGCCAACACGCATCTGGACGAGGAAATGGAGATCATCCGGCAGGAAACGCGCTGCATCGTCGACAAGTGCTTCGAGCTTGGCATGGGCGATATCGCGCTCGGCGCGTGCCGCGGCGTAAAGGCGGGCGTTTTGGACGTTCCGTTCGCGCCCTGCCGCTTCAATGCCGGTCAGATGCTGCCGTGCCGCGACAACGACGGCGCGGTGCGCATCATGAACATGGGCAATCTCCCGTTTACAAAGGAGCTTCGGGATTATCATATGGGAAAAATCGCGGAACGCGCTGCGTTTGAGCATCGGAAAGCGACATTCCAGATGGTGACCGACGACGTTTACGCCATCAGCAAGGGCCGTCTGGTCGGGCGGCCCAGATAAAGAAACAGGAGGAACAGAACATGAAAATCAAGGATGTTGTTTGCGCTGCGGGCAGCACGGGGTTTTATTTTGATGACCAGCGCGCCATCAAGCGCGGCGCGGGTCACGACGGTATGTTTTACATCGGCCAGCCCGTCACGGAGGGCTTTTCCGCCGTGCGCATGAAGGGCGAGGCCGTCTCGGTCATGATCGTTCTGGAAGACGGCCAGATCGCCTTCGGCGACTGCGCGGCGGTGCAGTATTCCGGCGCGGGCGGACGCGACCCGCTGTTTCTGGCAAAGGACTTTATCCCCATCATCGAGCAGTATGTCCGCCCGATGCTGCTGGGCCGGGAGGCAGATGATTTCCGCGGCCTGTGCGCGCAGATGGAGGCCATCGAGGTAAACGGCAAGCGCCTGCATACGGCCATCCGCTACGGTGTCTCGCAGGCCATTCTGGACGCAGTCGCCAAGGCGACGGGACGCCTGATGTGCGAGGTCGTCGCGGACGAATACGGCTGCACGGTCAGCCAGACGCCGATCCCCATCTTTACGCAGTCCGGCGACGACCGCTATGACAACGCCGACAAGATGATCATCAAGCGCGCGCAGGTGCTGCCGCACGCGCTCATCAACAACGTGCAGACCAAGCTCGGTGAGCACGGCGAAAAGCTGCTGGAGTACGTCAAATGGCTCCGTGACCGCATCCTGACCATGCGCGCGGACGAGAGCTATCAGCCCGTCCTGCACATCGACGTCTACGGCACCATCGGCGCGGCGTTCGGAAACAACAACTACGCCGCCATGGCCGATTATCTTGCGGAGCTGGAGCAGGCGGCAAAGCCCTTCCATCTGCGCATCGAAGGGCCGATGGACTGCGACTGCGACCGCGAAACGCAGATCGTTGCGCTTGCGGGCCTGACGGCGGAGCTTGACCGCCGCGGCATCCAGGTCGAGCTGGTCGCTGACGAATGGTGCAACACGCTCGAGGATATCCGGGAATTTGCCGACCGCAGAGCCGGTCATATGGTGCAGATCAAGACGCCCGACCTCGGCGGCATCAACAATACCATTGAGGCAGTGCTCTACTGCAAGGCGCACGGCATCGGCGCCTATCAGGGCGGCACCTGCAACGAAACGGACCGCTCGGCCCAGGTCTGCGTCCACTGCGCCATGGCGACCCAACCGGTGCAGATCCTTGCCAAGCCCGGCATGGGTGTCGACGAGGGCTACATGATCGTATCCAACGAAATGAACCGCATCCTCGCCCTGCGTCAGGCAAAGCAGCGCAGCTGAGCAAGAACCAAAACACGCCGCTGGCCGAGAGGCCAGCGGCGTTCACTCTGTCAAAAACAGTTGTTCCTTCATTTTTTGTGCGGGATTTTCAAGGTCTGCGTAGGGGCGGACGGCTCTGCCCGCCCGGCGGGGTGTACTGGTTTTACAGAAATTCACGGCGAATACATATGCACCAGCAGTATCGAATGCCTGAAGATGCCAAGCGAAACACAGCTGCTCCCCGCCCGCATCAGTCTGCGCCGAAGACCGCATCGCTTCAATTCGTTCCGATGGGCAGGTCCACGCTGCGGAAGATCATCGGCTCGAGCATCACGTCATGCGCGTAATAGATGGATGCGCCATGCTCCGGGTCGAGCGCCGTGAGCGCCAGCGTTCCGTCCGGGGCCAGACTCACGCGCCAGCCGGTGTCGGAAGAGAAGTCCGGCAGGAGGCGCTCGTACTGTTCCTGTATGCGCGCGCTGTCCAGCTTGCGTGTGTTACACCTGCTCCGTATTCCGCGGAAGCGTCCGTGTCAGGATCAGGGTATATCCGACCGTGAGCAGGATCAGAGCGGCAAGCTGCAGAAGCTGCGTCTGCATTGTAAGCTCTGCATCATTTGCAAACGTGCCGAGCGTGTTGATGGCGGAATGGACGAGGATGCAGGGGAGCAGACTGCCGCCGCGGGAAAAGATCGTGACCAGCAGGAAGCCGACCGCGATCGCAAAGACGATCTGGCACAGATTGCTGACAAGCTCCATCCCGCTGCCGTTGAACAGGTTGATGATATGCCCGATGCCGAACGTCACGCTTGAGATGATAACGGCGGATTTGATATTGTTCCTTGCGATGGCCGTAAACAGCAGACCCCGGAAGATCACCTCCTCCAAAAACCCGACGCAGAGCATACAAACGACCCGGCAGACCGTTTCTGCGGGCGAACAGGTGAGCGCAGCGCCGTTCCAGAGGTTCCCCGACGCCAGAATCACAAGCGGCACATAGTAAAGGAAGCGGCGGGCGGGAACAGAGGATCTGCAAAGCCCGTACCGCTTCTGCAGGCCGTTTCTCCGGATAAAGACAAAAAGAACAATGGTCTGCAAAACACAGAAAGCAGCGCTTGCGGCGTATGCAGTGCCGATGATCTCGTTGAGCGGATTCGCAAGCGATTGCAGAACGCAGTAAACCGCGATCCACACAAGCGCAAAGGTCAGTTCGCTTTTCTCATACAGCTTTTTCATGTTCAATATCTCCATTCTCTGCATATGCCTGCATGGCGTCAGAAAGCTCTGTGACAGAGCAGCCTTTACTCTCATAATACGCAAGCATCTCCGGCAGCTTCTTTTTATCATAGCTTGTGATGCAGTCCGACAGCACGTGGACGGCATATCCGCCTTTCCTCATGTTGAAGCAGGTGGATTTGATGCAGGCCGCCGCGTCTGCTCCGACAATGTAAAACTCGGAAATCCCATGCTCCTGAATAAAAGCGGCGAACGCCTCGCTGGTCAATGCATTGCTTTTTGACTTCGTAAAGATATGACCGGAAACGACGTTCAGCTCCGACACCAACTCTGCGCCGCGCGTGCCGGGTTTGAAGGGCCTCGTTCCGGCGGACAGGTTGTTGTGCTGTATGTAAATGACCCACAGTTCCTTTTGGACGGCCCAGTCAATTGCCGCATTGACGGGATCAATGATCTCTCTGTAGTGCTTCGTAATATCATTTTGCAGGTCGATCACAACCAGCGCGCTGTTTTTCATCCGATCTTCCTCCGTGGATTTCTTCCTCCGATGCCCGGCGGCTCAGTCCCGAACGCCTGCCAGCGCCAGAAATTTCTTGTCTGACTGAATGCTCTGCGTCAAAAACTGCCCATCCCGGAACAGGGCATAGGTCGTGACCGGCGCGGGGACATTCTGCGCAGAGTCCCTGTCGGTAATATGGATTGCTTTGAACGGAATGCCGTGTTCCTTCGCTGTCTCCTGCACCCGCGGCACCCAGTAGCAGGTGAACGGGCACTGATCGGTATAATAAAGGACAAAGCCGTCTCCGTCTGCCTTGGGATGTCTGGCACAGTCCCTGAATTTCGGCGGCTCGGCGTTCGGCACAAGGGGCAGATACATCAGGCTGATCCCGCAGTCGGAGATATCAGCTGTCCGGAAGCCCTTGTAGGCCAGATACTTCGGGTCGGCGAGAAATTCCCGCTTCCGTCCCTCGGCGCACAGGATGCAGACGCCGTTCTTTTCCTGCGCTCTGGCATCCCGGATGCACTCGTTCAAAAGGTCGGTCGAATATCCGTGCCCCTTCATCGCGCCTGCGATCCACAGGCAATTGATATAGAGATATCCCGCTGCTTCAATGGGCACCCATGCGTTTTCTGCGGGAATATATTCGATAAAGCACTTGCCGCGCTCCTCGCTGCGGTAAAAAACAAGTCCCTCGTCGAAGCGCTGCCGGAGCCATTCCTTTTTCGCCAGGCTCTGCTTGCCGGACATCGCGCAGCAGATATGCTCTTTGTCAAGGTTTTCTTTTGTGATATGGATGTAGTTCATGGGTTCCTCCTGAATGCCGTGAACACAAATATACGCAGTGAGAACCGATTCCCTGGTCTGCACTGCGTCTAAGCGTCTGGCAGTTTAATATCTTCGATTTTACCGTCCTTGAAACGGATCACACAGGTATATCTGCACTTTGGGCAGAACAGGGGAAAATCCTCCAGCACCGTATGTGAGCGTATCTGCGTTCTTGTCTTGCCGCCGCATTTGGGGCAGCAGAGCCAATCTGATTTTGTTTGCAGATTTTCCGTCATTTATACCACACCTCGCCGAATCCGCCAAATGGCTTCATATTGCGTCCTCCCGCGCGGCCAATATCGCGCCCCGGTACGCCTGCTGCAGCTGCGAATCGACGACCGCTTCATCGTATTTCATCGAATTGTTGGCGATGATGCTTGCATACCCGTGCGCAAACAGAAAAACGGTCAAAAAGACCTGCTTCGTCTGCGCCATGCCGATTCCCAGCGCTCCCTGCATTGCCGAAAGAACAGGGGTAAGCGCCTCGGCGTCGATCAGCTCCAGCAGCGTGCTTCCGTTAAAGTAATCCGACTGAAACAGGAACCGGAACAGATGCGGCTCTTCGATCGCAAAGCGGATATAATTCATTCCGATCCCAAGCGCAGCGCCCTTCTGCGGCTTTTTGATCCGCATCAGATAGTCCGAATGGTACTGGTCCGCCTTCGCATAGACTGTCCGTTTCAGTTCTTCAATCGTCGCGAAATGATACATGACGGGCTGCGTGGAGCAGTGCAGCCGTTCCGATACGGTCCTTGCACTGATGGTTTCCGCGCCCGTTTCACGGGCAACCGCAAAGGCTGCATCCACGATCATTTCCCTTGTAACTTTTGCTTTTGCCGGCATCGCTGTGCCTCCATATATAATCTGGATTATATATAATGCAAATTATATAACAGGAAACAGTCCTTGTCAACCCCGCCGGAACAAAAATCACAGACAGCCGGTCCTCCCGCCTGCGCACAGTCCGGACTCCGCGTTTCCCGTGCAGCCGCAGTATAATGGCCTCCGTGACCTTAGGGTGTATCTGAAAACTCCCAACGCACCCGGACAGCGGATCTTTTCACGCTGCGCTGCACCATTTTTCCTTGAAATACGTCAGTATTCCTGCGAAAAAATGTCTTGCTCAGCGCAAAAATTTCTCGCTGCCGGTCACATTGGGAGTTTTCAGATACACCTTAGCCTCGTAAAAAGCGCCGCCGCCGCGCCCTCGCCCCGGTAATTTTCGATCTCAAACAGCAGCCGGGACATGGCAGGGAAGTCCGTCGCCTGATCGACGCTCTGAAACGCTGCCGGAAGATCAAAATAAAGCTCCGGGTAGTGCGTTTTCGGGAACTCCTCATAGTACGCGGGCAAAATGTCAATGCCGACGGAATGGATGGGGATACGCTCGTGGTGGACAAGGGGCAGATCGTCCAGCGCGGCACACACGAGGCGCTGATGGCGCAGGGCGGCATCTACCGCCGCTTCATCACCGGGCGCGAACAGGACGTGGGCTGGAAGCTGTAAAAACGCGTTCAGACCCGCACAGATTCCTCCTGCCCGCGTATGCTGACAGGGGGGATTTTTTATGTGTGTAAAGACCGAGCGGCTCGGGCTGCTTCTGATCGGGGCGGGCGTTGGACTTTTGCTGTCGTTTGCGCTGTGCGGGTGGTTTTTGCGGGTGCTGATCGCGGCGATCCTGATCGTGTTGGGACTTTTGCTGCTGAAATAATTTCCGAAACATATCCTTGTCCGGCTCCGCGTATATATATCCCAGAACATATACAAGGAGTTGAGACTATGGAGCTTGCATTTGAACAGAAACAACGGTCCTGCCTGCATCGCACGGCGCATCTCTCGCTTGCGCAGGAGCAGACACAGGAGCTCATCATACCCGACAGTATGCCGGACGCTTCCCGCACGCTCATCTGCTGCGCCGAGCCGGAGGTACAGAGCAAAACGAACCGGGAGGGCAGTCTTCTCGTGACTGGGACGCTGCGCACGGGCTGCCTGTACGCAGACGAAGCGGGCGGCTTGCAGCTGCTGACCTCCGAGCTGCCGTTTACGGTCAAGCTGGAGTGCGCCGAGCTGCGCGAGGACACGCAGACGCTCGTGCGCTGCTGCGTCCGCAGCGCGGACAGCCGCCTGATCAACTCGCGCAAGGTGCTCCTGCGCGTGAGCGTTCTGGTTCAGGCGGACGGCTATGAGCCGCAGACGCAGAGCATGAGCGTCCTCAAGGATCCGCCCGCCTGCCTGCAGCTGAAAACGCAGACCTATGAGACGAATGCGCCTGTGGAGCTTTCCGAGCGCGCGTTTCAGGTCAGCGAGGAGCTGAACCTGCCGGACGGCAGGCCGCAGATCGCACGGCTGGTCAGCTGTTTGCTCACGCCGGTCGTGCAGGAGCAGGGGCTGGTCGGGAGCAAGGCCGTCCTGAAGGGAACCGCAAATCTGCAAATTACTTATCTGGACAATGAAAACGCCCTGCGGACGCTGAGTTTTTCCGTGCCGTTTTCGCAGTACTGCCAGATGGAGGGCGACTACGATCAGGACGAAACGCTCGAATCGGTGCTGCTCGTGACCGGCGTGCAGCTGGAACCGGTCGCGTCGGAGCAGTCGCAGAAGCTGCTGTTCGGCGCGGGGCTGCTGGCGCAGTGCATGGTCGTGCAGCCGCAGGCGCTGACGCTCTGTGAGGACGCATATTCGACCAAGGGCGAGTTCCAGCCGCAGTGGGAAACGCAGGAGCACACCATGCGCCTCGACGCGCAGACGCTGCGCGAGCCTGTCCGCGCCTCGTTCCCGGTGCAGGCCGCCGCCGTGCTCGACTGCCGGGTCTACCCGGACGCACAGGCGCTTGAGCGGACAGACGACGGCGTTACCGTCCATGTGCCGCTGCGCGCGGACCTCGTCTATACCGACCCGGACGGCGCGGTGCAGGCCGAGACGTTCCGCACGGAGGTCAGCTGCCATACGGCGCTGAGCGAAAACGGCCTCTGCGAGGCCGTGTGTACGATCCAGCCGGAGGGCTACGCCTCGGCGGGCAGCGGCGCGGTCGAGCTGCGCTATGACGCGGTCTTTCAGGTACAGACGTTTTCCCGGCAGACGCTGCAGAATCTGTCCGGCGGGACGCTCGACCTGACGAAGCAGCAGAACACGCAGCGGCCGTCAGTCGTCATCCGGCGCATGAGCGAAAACGCCGCGCTCTGGGACCTTGCGCGGCAGTACCGGACGACGGCGCAGTCGATCCAGCAGGCCAATCATCTGACGCAGCCGGAGGCGGACGCCGGACGGCTGCTGCTGATCCCCATGTGAGACGGGAGGCGGGAATATGGAACAACGTTCGATCTACGCGCAGATCGCGGACCGCACGGACGGCACGGTCTATATCGGCGTCGTCGGCCCTGTGCGGACGGGAAAATCCACCTTTATCAAGCGCTTCATGGAGCAGCTTGTGCTGCCGAACATCGAAAACGTCTATGAGCGCGAACGCGCCACCGACGAGCTGCCGCAGTCCGGCTCAGGCCGGACGATCATGACGGCGGAGCCGAAATTCGTCCCGAACGAGGCCGCCCGCATCAGCCCGGACGGAAAAACGACATTGCAGGTGCGGCTGATCGACTCTGTGGGCTACATGATCCCCGGCGCGGTCGGCGACACGGAGGACGGCAAGCCCCGCATGGTCACGACGCCCTGGGCCTCCGAGGAGCTTCCCATGGCACAGGCGGCGGAGCTTGGCACCAAAAAGGTCATGGAGGACCACAGCTCCATCGGCGTGGTCGTCACGACGGACGGAACGGTCACGGATATCCCGCGCGAGGATTACCGCGAGGCGGAAGCCCGCGCCATTGCGGATATGCAGAAGACGGGCAAGCCGTTCGTGGTCGTCGTCAATACGCAGGACGCGAAAAAGGGACAGGCGGACGCGATCTGCGCCCGTATCCGGGACGAATACGGCGTGCAGGCGCTGACGATGGACTGCGCGGTGATGCAGACGCAGGATATTGCGCGGCTGCTCGAAGCGGTCATGTACGCATTCCCGGTCGAGGAGCTGCGGTTCTTCCTGCCGAGCTGGGTGCGGGCGCTGCCGGACGATCATCCGGTCAAAGCCGCCCTGTATGACGCGATGCTTGACCGCGCCTCAAGGCTCACGAGCCTCAGCGAGGCGGAAAGCGTCATGGGGTCGCTGCGGGAGCTTGATCCGGTCGACGCGTTCCGCGTGCGGGAGGTCGATCTCGGAACCGGCACGGTCACCTGCGAGCTGCATCTGCCGGAGACGCTGTTCTACGAAGAACTGTCCAAGCAGGCGGGCGTGGAGATCGCGGACGACGAGGCGCTTATGCAGATGCTGCGGGAGCTTTCGCAGACGAAAAAGCTCTACGAAAAGGTACAGACCGCGCTCGAACAGGTCAAGGCGACCGGTTATGGCATCGTCATGCCGGGCGCAGAGGAATTGAAGCTCGAAAAGCCGGAAATCGTGAAGAAAAACGGCAATTACGCCGTCAAGCTGCGCGCCAGCGCGCCGTCCATCCACATGATGCGCGCGCAGATCGAGACGGAGATCAGCCCCATGGTCGGCGGCGAACAGGAATCACAGCAGCTCATCGACTATCTGCTCGGCGAATATGAAGAGGACACCGATAAGCTCTGGCAGAGCAACATCTTCGGTAAATCGCTCTATGAGCTTGTCTCCGAGGGCGTCACGGCCAAGATCATGCGTATGCCGGACGACGCGCGGCAGAAGCTCACAAAGACCCTTGGCCGCATGATCAACGAAAACACCGGCGGGATGATCTGCATTCTGCTGTGAATACCCGCAGCGCCCCCTGTCATGCTGTGACATGACAGGGGGCGCTGGTGCGTGCTGATATTGTCTGTGCGTCCGGCGCGGTTACGCCAGCTTGTATTTTTCCTCAAACGTATGGTACTGCATCAAGAATTCGTTGCTGCCGGATTTGACGTCGCCGAGGTACTTGTGCAGATCGATGCGCTCGTTCTTCATGTCGAGCAGACAGCCCGCGATGTTCGAGCAGTGGTCGGCCACGCGTTCCAGATTTGTCAGCAGATCGGACAGTACGAAGCCTGCGGCCAGCGAGCATTCGCCGCGCTGGAGACGGGCGATGTGATTCGTGCGCAGCTCGTCCTTCAGCTTGTCGATGACCTGCTCCAGCGGCTCGACCTGCCGCGCAAGCGCCAGATCGTCCTGCAAGAACGCCCGGCTCGTCAGATCGACGATCTCGCCCACGGCGTTCAGCATCGTCTGCAGCTCCTGCTTTGCGGAGTCTGTGAACGAAACGCCCTTCTCCTTCAGCTCCTCCGCCGATTCGATGATGTTGACGGCGTGGTCTGCAATGCGCTCAAAATCGCCGATCAGATGCAGCAGCTTCGACGATTCCACGCTGTCCTGCTCGCTCATCGGCTGCGTGGCCAGATGTACGAGGAAGGTTCCCAGCGTGTCCTCATAGCGGTCGGTATCGTCCTCCCGCTGCCGGACGGAGGCGGCCAGCTCCGGCGTAAAGCCGAGCACGGCCTGTAAGCTCTCATGCAGCGCAAGCTCGGAGTCCGCAGCCATGCGCTTGGCCAGCTCCTCGCTCTTGACGAGCGCAATGGCGGGCGTTGCAAACAGGCGCTCGTCCAGAACAGTTGCGGTGTCGGTGCTGCGGCCATCCGGGATGATCCGGTACGACAGCTTTTCCAGCAGTCCGCAGCACGGCAGCAGCATCAGCGTGCAGAGCAGATTGAAGATCGAGTGAATGAGTGCGATATGGAACGTATCGATAGCGGTCGAGACGAACGCAAAGCGGAAAATCGCGTTTGCAGCCTCAAACAGCGCCAGCCAGACGACTGTGCCGATGATATTGAAGCTCAGATGCACGACGGCTGCGCGCCGCGCGTTCTTGTTCGTGCCGACGGAGGACAGCATGGCCGTCACGCACGTGCCGATGTTCTGTCCCATGATAATGGGGATCGCCGCGCCGTAGCTGACAGCCCCGGTCGAGGACAGCGCCTGCAGAATACCGACCGACGCGGACGAGGACTGCACAATGCCCGTCAGAATCGCGCCAGCCAGAACGCCCAGAATGGGATTCGAGAACAACAGGAAGAATTTCGTGAAGTTCGGGTCGTCCCGCAGCCCGGAGACGGAGCCGGACAGCGATTCCATGCCGAACATCAGCGTCGCGAAGCCAAGAAGGATCAGGCCCGTGTCCTTTTTCTTGCCCTTTGCGGTCAGATACAGAATAATGCCGATCACGGCCAGCACCGGCGTGAACGACGACGGCTTCAACAGCTGCACGAACAGGCTGTCTCCGCTGATGCCGGACAGCGACAGCAGCCACGCCGTCACGGTCGTGCCGATGTTCGCGCCCATGATAACAGGAATGGACTGCTTGAGGCTCAAAAGCCCCGAATTGACAAAGCCCACGACCATGACCGTCGTAGCCGAGGATGACTGAATGACCGCCGTAACGGCAAGCCCCGTCAGAAGCCCGGAAAATTTCCCGTTCGTCAGCTTCGCCAGAATGGCCTTCAAGGACCCGCCCGCGCGCTTTTCCAGCGCCGTGCCCATCACACTCATGCCGAACAGGAACAAACTCAGCGAGCCGAGCAATGTTAAAAAGTTAAAAATCGACATATCCGCACAGACCTCTTTCCAAATTCGTTTTATCTGATATAAATATAGAAAGAGAATGTCAAATGCGCGTCCAGAATTACGTTAAATCTTCGTGATATTTCCCGCAGAATCTTAAATCCAAATCAATTCCCGGTTAAACCGCCGACAGTCCGGCGAATCCGCACGCACCCAAAGCCTTCCCCGCCGGGGAAGGTGGCCCGAAGGGCCGGATGAGGGCGGGGAGCAGCCGCGAATTGTTGAAGCTTCACAGCATCGCCGCCCATCCGAAAAAACTTTTTCTCCAAATTCCCCACAAATAAAGCAGCCAGCATCTTGCAATTGCGGCACAGTTCGTATATAATTATTCTACGAATACTAGGGGTAGTGTAGACTCTTGCAGCACCCAGTTACAATTTCACCCCGATTGTACGTCCGACCGAGATGAGGAGGAATGCGAAGAATGAAACGCAACCGAATATTGGCCATAGGCATCGCACTGCTGCTGGCGGTGCAGCTGCTGACGCCGCTTGCCTGCGCCGCAGGCACGACGCTCAAGCTCACAGCCCCGGACAAGCTGCCGGACGTTGGACAGACCTTTACCGTCACGGCGGAGCTGACCGGCAACACAGGTCTTGCCGCCGTGCAGCTCAGTCTGGGCTACGACGATTCCGTTGTCGAATGCACCGGCATTGAAAACGGCGCGCTCATTGCCGGTATGCTCGCCGCGAGCAACCCGTACGCAACGCGTGACGGCGTCGGCGCGATCCTCGCAGCGGCGACCACCACCGCCGTCAAGACCGATGGCAGCCTCGCCGTGTTTACCTTCCGCGTCAAGGCGGCGGGCGACGCGAAGCTGACCCTCGCCGATGCGCTCCTTTCTGACATTGACGGCAAGGCGCTCCCGCTTTCCTATTCGCTCCCGGCGCTGATCGCGCAGGGCAGCACCGGCTCCGGTTCCACCGGCGAAACGCCGGGCGCGGACGATAAAAAGTCCGACGACGACAAGAAATCCGAAGACGACAAAACGGCTGAGGACGACAAGAAGTCCGAAGAGGAGCAGCCCGCAGACACCACGCAGGAGGAAGTCAAAGCCGGCTCCTTCCGCGACGTGACCCGTGGCCACTGGGCCTTCGCCTCGGTCGAGCGGGCGGCGGAACTGGGCCTCGTCACGGGCTATTCCGACGGTACCTTCCGTCCCGACGCTGCTGTGACCCGCGCACAGTTCGTCCTCATGCTCTGGCGTATGTGCGGCAAGCCTGCCGCGGCCAGGGCGGCCTCGTTTGCAGACGCCAGCGCGGACTGGTATCAGGACGCACTGAGCTGGGCCGTAGAAAAAGGCTATGTGAACGGCCTGTCCGACACCCGCTTCGGCCCCGACGCCCCCATCACGCGCCAGCAGGCCATGGCCATCCTCTTCCGCCTGAACGGCGGGCAGAGCGGCACAGAGCTGACGCTGACCGGCATTTATGAGCAGACCTTCGCCGACAGCACGGCCATCGCCTCCTGGGCGAAGGACGCGACATGGTGGGCGGTCTACCACGAGCTTGTTTCCGGCGTCGGCGGCAGCCGCATCGCGCCGGAGGCCAACGCGTCCCGCGCACAGATCGCGGCGATCCTGCTGCGGTATGCGGATCAATTTATGACAATGGAGGAAGCGGCATGAAAAGAAGATTGCTTGCGCTGCTGCTCGCAGTGCTGACACTCACGATGCTCACCGCAGCCGCGTTTGCGGAAGACACGGAAGTCCTCGGCGTCTATAATGTGACCGGCCCCCTGACCGTGACGAACGGCATGAAGGACGGCGGCTTCTACGCAGGCGCGGACACGTTCGAGCTGAACTGCACCGGCCTGACCGGCGAGTATTCCCTCGTCCTGCTCCTCGCGGGCGACAGCAAAGTCCCGACGAGCTCGAACATCCAGTACATCGACCAGACGAGCGTGGAGGCTGGCAAGGTGACATTCACCCTCAAGCCCAAGGCCCTGACGGAGGGTACATACAACGTCTACATCAGCACGACCGACAAGGCGCTCAAGAAGGTCGCATCGTTCAAGTACGGCGAGAAGCCGCCGTACACGCCGGGCGATGTGAATAACGATGGAAGCATTGACCCCAAAGATGCAGTGCTTGTATTGAGACACGCTGCTGCATTGATTACACTCAGCGGAGATCAACTAAAGGCAGCTGATGTCAATGGTGACAATACGGTTGACCCCAAGGATGCTGTGAAGATTCTCCGCTATGCAGCAAAACTGATTACGAGCTTTGAAGACTAATCTGGAGGCGAGTTGAAAGCATATGAAAAATAGATTGAAGAGAGTATGTGCATTGCTTCTTGCAATTATGATGTTGATGTC
>OLYA01000726.1_pt1 | contig 15914 bp, 14 predicted proteins | sample 1674361 | NCBI WGS metagenome assembly OLYA01 (sample SAMEA103958165, study PRJEB25191) | human gut metagenome | biome: human-associated habitat [ENVO:00009003]; feature: intestine environment [ENVO:2100002]; material: feces | place: Germany | collected 2013/2015
CGGTGGACGGCAAGGTGAAGAAAGCCTGCAAGCTCAAACCCATTCCGGAGGAAATTCAGCTGGTCAAGACGATCTTTGAGGTATTCATGGAAACCGGCTCTCTCAGCAAGACCGACCAATATCTTTTGGAGCACCGCTGTGTCACGAAGCGCGGCAAGCAGTTCACCCGCTTTGCCATCCGCGGCATTCTCACGAACCCGGTTTACATGATCGCCGACGAGACGGCGTATCAATATCTGAAAGAAAACAATGTTGACCTGTTTGCCGAGCGCTCGGAGTTCGACGGCGAGCACGGAGTCATGGCGTACAACCGCACCCTCCAGCGCCCCGGCAAGGCGAACCAGATCCGTCCCATGGAGGAATGGATCGTGGCGGTGGGTAAGCATCCGGGCATCATCGCGGGCAGCGATTGGGTGCGGGTGCAGGCCATGCTGGATGTCAACAAATCCAAGAGCTACCGCAGGCCCCGCAGCAACGTGGCGCTGCTGTCCGGGCTTCTGCGCTGCGGCGAATGCGGCGACTATATGCGCCCGAAGCTGACCAACCGCCGCACGGCGGACGGCGAGCTGATCTACACCTATATGTGCTCCACCAAGGAGCGCAGCCACGGCACGGTCTGCTCTATGAAAAACTGCAACGGCAACACGCTGGACGCTAAAATCATCGAGGAGATCCGCAAGCTCTCCGCCGACAAGGAGACCCTTACCCGGCTGCTGGCGCAGACCAAGAAAGTCATCAGCGGCAGCAAGGAGGGCTACGATGCAGAGCTTGCGCTGCTCCGGGAGAAACACGCCGAGACGGAAGAACGCATCAAACGGCTGGTAGAGTCCCTGTCCGTTGCCAGCGACACCTCTGCGAAGTACGTCATGGAGCAGATCGACGAACTGCATCGAGAGAGCGAGACCCAGCAGGCAAGGCTTTCCGAGTTGGAAGCCCTCACCGAGCAGAGCCGGATGCTCCATCAGGAGTTTGCCTTCCATCAGGAAATGATCGAATCCTTCGCCAGCGCAGTGGATTCGGCAACGCTGGAGGAAAAACGCCGCCTGCTGCGCACCATCGTCAAAAAAGTGGTCTGGGACGGCAAAAATGCCTATGTTTACCTCTTTGCGGAGGACGGAGAGGCGGATTTGCCGCCCATTGACCAACCTATGTATCCGTTGGGAGAGGATAGCGAATGAGATCCTGATGTACTTCCGGTCGATGAAGAAGACGGCGGGGGATGTTTCGCTTTCGGACTGCATTGAGACGGGGAAGGACGGGAACGCGCTGTCGCTGATGGATGTTTTATGCTCGGACGAGGATCTGTTCGAGGACTTGAGCGCGCGGCAGACATACAAAAAGCTCTACGAGGTCATGAACGAGGTGTTGTCAGAGCGTGAGCGGATGGTCATCACGCTGCGCTATGGACTCGGCGACCGGACGCCGCTGACGCAGCGGGAGATCGCCGCAAAGTGCGGCATCAGCCGGTCGTATGTGTCCCGCATCGAGAAAAAGGCCCTTGCCGCGCTTCAGCAGGCACTGCAGGACTACACGCAGACGGCATAGGCACCGCACAGCACTTTACAATGCGGCGGCGAACCGCTATAATGACCGCAAAGACAGTTCGAGACAGGAGAGGGTTCCATGCGGGATTATGCTGCAATGGCAAAGGCGTCCGGATTTACGGACGCAGCAGTTCTGCCGGTGCGGGAGCTGGTCGTTGTGCCGGAATACCGCAGGTTCTGTGCGCAGAACCTCTGCGGCAATTACGGCGTTCTCCCGGCCTGTCCGCCGATGAGCGGAACGGTCGAGGAAATGACGGCGGATATGCGGCGGTACCAGACGGCGCTGATCCTGATGATCGAAACAACCCCCGTCGATTATTGGGATACGGCGGAGCAGAAGGCCGCGAAGAAGCACCAGAATCTGCTGACCGAGCAGCTTATGGAGCAGATGCGTGCGGACGGTCTGACCGATCTTCTGATGATGGGCGCAGGCCCGTGGAAGCACGCGTCCTGTATGTCGGCCTACTGCGTGGACGCGCAGAGGATGGCCGACGCTGTTCACATGAAATGCTGGGCGGATGACGGGAAGATCCGTTACTTTTCTCTGATCCTGTTTCAGTCTGCCTGACCCCGTGCATCGCGCGGCTCTGCGGAAACGCAGCTGCTTGCGGAGCGGCGTCATATTTCACGCGCATTTTCATGCGCGCCTCCATATACTAGTCTGGATCGTGAAAAAAGGAGGCAGCGAATATGACATACAGAAACAACGGACCCGCCGACTGCGGCGATCTGGACGATTGGATCTTCCGCGACGAAGATTATGAGGTCAGCAGGCGCTGACCCAGGCCCCGGCTCTGCCGGGGCTTTGTCATGCCCTGCGGTGCTCCTGCAAATAGAGGCTTGCGCGGGACTGGATATTCCGCGCGGCCTGCTCCGCCGTCATGCTGCCGGCAAAATAACCGGCCGCCTCCTCCTGCAGGATCTCGGTCAGCTGGCCGTCCAGCCCCGCCAGCACGGTGATGCCGTTCAGCAGCTCGTAAAACTGCGCCGCATCCGCCTCGCTGACCGTCCTCTCTCCGCCGTCCGAGTCAGCGGCCCTGTATGCCGCCAGCTCCGACTGCAGGCGCTGGAAGCTTGCAGGAAGCGCACCGTCCTGCGAATAGGAAAAGCAGAACTCGAAAAACGCCTTCGCGCCGTCCGGATCGCTGCACTGCTGGCCGAGGCCGAGGCTCGACAAAACCTGATACGCGCTGCCGCTGCCGGACTGCGCCGGGAAGCCCGCATAGGTATATCCCGGCTCACCGAACCAGTTTTTCTCTACATATTCGCTCCGCCCTGCAAGCTGGTCAACGCCCCGGATGCTTGTAAGCTTGACCAGCGTCATCTCCGGCTCCTCCGGGGTCGAGCCGTCGCCGCCCCATGCCTTGCACCACGCGAGGCAGTCATAAAAGCCCTGCGTTTCAAAGTCGCAGGTTCCGGCTTCCCTGTCTGCATACGCGCCGATGCAGAACGGAACGCAGAAGGCGAACAGGTTGCCCGGCGTGTTCCACGAATCGATGGGGACCCAGCCGTCCGGCATCTGGCTGCGCGCCTGTTCAAATTCGGCAAACGTCGCGCCCGGCTCCGGGATGAGGCGCGACGGCGCGACGAGCGTGTCGACTGAGACGGTCAGCGGCAGCTGATAGAGCGCGCCGTCCAGCTGCATCAGGTCGAATAACACCGGCAGAAGCGCGTCGCGCGTCAGTTCATCGCCCAGCAGCGGCAAAAGATCCGCGCAGACGTCCTCCGCCGCAAGCGGGAGGGGTGTATAACCGTTGGTATAAAATGCGAACAGATCCGGCCCGCGTCCGGCGATAAGCTCCGTGCGCAGCAGATCGGCCGGTTCGCCGTCCGCGTACTGCGAATCCGTGTAGAGTGTCCAGTCGATCCGGTACGCGTCCTGACTGAGATTGAAGTCCTGCAGCATCTGCGTAAACGCTCCGAACGGTGTATCGCCGCACACGACCGCCAGCGTCAGAACCGTCCGCTCCGGCGCCTGTCCGGGAACGCGGCGCAGGCGCTGGAGAGATGTATCGCCCGGCGAAAAGAGCAGATATCCGTCTTCCAGTTCCCACGGCTGCTCGGCGAGCACGTTCGCCCCAAGCTCCTGCCAGCGGACAAGCGGTTCGGTTTCTCCGGAACCGGTATCATACGCGAAGAGCGCTTCCCTGTTCCCCATCAGCAGCCGTCCGTCCGCGCACAGGCCAAGCCCGATGACCTCCGAGGTGCAGGTATCGGCCTCCAGTGCAGAAAGCGTATCCGGCGCGTATTTGCGCAGCTCCGGCAGCTCCTCGCCGTAAAAATTCCGCGTCAGGACATACAGAACGCCGTCCGCCTCCTGTATGGCCGCGAAGCTCCAACCGTCCTTTGCGTCCAGACTTTGCCGCGACGTTTCCGCGCCCGCCTCATCCAGACGGATAAGCAGCGATGCACTCATCATGCAAAAGCCGCCTTCAAGCCTGCACAGCTGGAAAAAGCGGTCGGTGTACTGCGTCTGCAGGGGCACGATCTCCTGCAAGGCGAACGCGGCGTCATAGTGGGCCAGCGCAAGCTTGCCCTCCGGCTCCTTTGAAAGGAACCGGAAGTTTCCGAACGCATCGAAATAGCCCTTCGGCAGGCTTCCGCAGAGCAGCCACGCCCCGCCTGCCCCGTCCGGGCAGAGCGCGTAGAGATGCTCCGTGCTGCCCGGAAGCGGGAGTTCTTCGCTTTTTCCCTCCGCCGTCAGGCGCACGAGCGCAAGCCCCGTCTCCGAAACGCCGCCGAGAAGGAACGTGCCGTCCAGCACGGTCAGCGCCGTGACGGCCGAAAGCGGCTCCGGCAGCGCGGTCTGCTCGTATTCCAGATGAAACACGCCGGGTTCCGGTTCTGCTGAAACAGGCGCGGGTTTTGTGCGGGTTTCCGCAGATGTCTGCGGCATGACTATGGTATCCGGGGCTGTCGGTGTCGAGCAGCCGCAGAGTATAAGTAAAAGCAGAAAAACGGCGGTCAGCCGTTGGGTTTTCTTCATCATGACCTCCTTTGGATTCGGGTGTGTGAGGGTGGGATGCCTCCGGCGGCCCCTTCTTTTCCGTCTTGTCGGAAAAGAAGGAGGAGAAAAGGGGCGCTGATTACGATTGGTGCGTTCTGCGGATACGGTTCAGGCCGGAACCGGTTTTTTAATCGTTGCGAACACACCGAGTCACCTTACGGGCACGATTCTACGCGCTGCCTGTCACGGTACAACGAATTTGAAAGCAGCTTCCTTTGAATGGCTGCGGTAAATCCGCTCTGCGTTCAAAATTTGCAGGGCAGTGCGGATTCGCCGGAGTCCTGTAGGGGCCGATGCCGGTCACAGCCGTTCGCGACGAAGGAGCGTTACGGATGTGGGTCTGCCGCTTGCCGGTACACATCGGCCCATTGGGCAGCTGCAGATTTGTCGCAGATTCCCATAAAAACCGAAGCGGCTTTTCTGGTCGCTTCAAGGGGTCTCCGGGGGGAAAATCGAAATCCCCCCGGGCTCGTTTTCTTTTTGCAGCTTTTTCTTTTGGAGAAGCAAAAGAAAAAGTTGGACGGCAGCCGCAAATTTCTAATATGCGTTTTGTCTTGCTGTATGTATGGTTGGTTGTTTGTGTAAAAGGGATGCGGAACCTCCTTTCCTCGTTGTACTATCGCGATAGTCTATTTGTAAACTATCACAGTAGTCTGCGTTTGTCAAGTCCTCTTGACAGATTTGGACGAATGTGATAGTCTGGACGTAAGAGTTGGAATGGGAGGCTGTTTATGAAGCTGTTTGATTCGGAATGGAAGGTCATGGAAGTGCTCTGGCAGGAGAATGACCGCACGGCAAAGGAAATTTCCCTGCGGCTGGCGGATTCCATCGGCTGGAACAAGAACACAACCTATACCGTGATCAAAAAATGCATCGACAAGGGCGCGATCGAGCGGCGGGAGCCAAATTTTGTCTGCCATGCGGCGATCACCAAGCGGCAGGCGCAGAAGGAGGAGGCCGATTCGCTGGTCGACAAGGTCTTTGGCGGCTCGGCAGAGCTGCTGTTCGCATCGATTTTGTCCGACCGCTCGCTGTCCAAAGACGAGCTGGCGCGGCTGCGCGCGCTGGTGGAGGCGCAGGAGGCATGAAGGGTGTGCAGGCGGCAGTCCTTGGCGGAAGCGCGCTGGTTCTCCTGATCCTCGCGCTGCGGCTGACGCTGAAAGATCATCTGCCCCGAAGGCTTTTCCCGGCGCTCTGGTGCACCGCCGCGATTCGGTTCCTGCTGCCGGTCGAGATCCCGACGCGGCTGAGCGTCTGGAACCTGCTGCGCGGCACGGCGGAGCCGCAGACCGCGCCTATTGCGTCTGCGCTGCTCCCCTTCCCGCAGCTCTCTGCGGCGCAGACCGCGTCCGCCGCCGGATCGGGGACGGACTGGCGGCTGCTGCTCTGGTTCGGGATCGCAGCGCTGCTTGCCGCGTATTTTGCAGCCGGCTATGTCTGCATGACGCGCCGGTTCCATCCCCGGCGCATTCTGCCGCAGCCGTCCGTCGACGCGCTGCTTGATCGGTTCCGCTTTGCGCGCGACCCGAAGATCTGCGTGACCGAAAGCCGCCGCGCGCCGCTGACGTTCGGCGTTTTCCGCCCGACGGTACTGCTGCCGGACGATCTGCCGGCCGGTCAGCCGCAGTTTCAGCTTGTTCTGGCACATGAGCTGGCGCATATCCGCCGCCGGGACTGCCTGCGCAAGCTGCTGCTGATTGTCTGTTTGTGCCTGTACTGGTGGAACCCGCTGGTTTGGATTATGGTGCGCCTTGCGGACCGCGATATGGAGCTGGCCTGCGACGAGGCCGTTCTGCGTGCGCTCGGCCCGGCCTGCAAGAAGCCCTACGCGCTGGCGCTTCTTGACATGGCGCAGCGGCAGACGAAGCCCTCTCCCCTTTGCAGCAGCTTTGCAAAAAGCTGTGCGGAGGAGCGCGTCCGCGCGATTCTGCGCTTCCGCAGACTCCCCGTCTGGACGGGCGCGCTTACTGCGGCGCTGTTCCTGCTTGCCGCAGGCGTACTTGCAACGCAGGCGCAGACCGCCGCACGCGTCCCGGAAGCGCCCGCCGCCATGCAGGAGCAGGCCGAAACACCCGAAGCGCCGGTTAATCAGCCGGTCATTCACATTGACCCGGTTATAACTCCGGCCCCTGCCGCGCAGGAGCCGGAAGCAGAAGCCCCCGCCTACGTCTGGCCGCTGGAGGACGCGGACGCAGCCGTGACGGATGCGTATGGTTGGACAGTCCACCCGCTGACGCAGAAGGAATCGTTTCACAGCGGCGTTGATCTCGAAGCCGAGGCGGGACAAAATGTGCTGGCCGTCGCGGCCGGAACGGTGCTGGATTGCAGCTACAGCGAAGCCTACGGCTATCATGTGACGCTGGAGCATGAAAACGGCGTGCAGACGATGTACGCACACCTGCGCGCATTCTATGTCGAATCCGGGGACACAGTTGCGCAGGGGCAGGTCATCGCCGCCGTCGGCGCGACCGGCTGGGCCACTGGCCCGCACCTGCACCTGAGCGTTTTCCGCGACGGCGAAGCCGTCGACCCGCTCGACGCACTGGCCTCCGCACTGGAATGAGGTCTGCGGGCAGAAATCCATAAAAAGCTGGAATGCACAAGGGTCTGTGCATTCCAGCTTTTTGTAATTTTAATTCAAATTAATACAGCTTTGCGCCCGCGGGGATGTGCGGATCGAGCATCAGAAGGTGCAGCCGCTCCTCGCCGTTTTCGTGATGGACGGCGGAGATGAGCATACCCTCAGAGGCAATTCCCATCATGGGTCTGGGCGGCAGATTCGTGATGGCGACGCACGTTTTGCCGACGAGCTCTTCCGGTTCGTAGTATTCGTGGATACCGGAAAGAATGACTCTGTCGGTGCCGGTTCCGTCATCCAACACGAATTTCAGGAGTTTTTTGGACTTTTTGACCGCTTCGCAGGACTTGACCTTGACGGCGCGGAAGTCGGACTTGGAGAACGTCTCGAAGTCCACGAAGTCCTTGAACAGCGGCTCGATCTCGACGTTAGAAAAATCAATCGGCTCGTCCTTGACCTCGATCTCGACTGTGCTCGTCGCGCCGCCGATGATAGCAACTTCCTCTGGCTTTTTTGTCTTGGGAGCGTCGAGTGGCTTCATCGTCGGGATTAAAACGGAGCTATCTTATACCATTAAAATGTTCTGCATATTGTGCAATATTGCACTGTTTCGAAAACTTTCAAACCACATTTGCAGCGTATGATTTCGTATAAATGCAGGCGTTTCAACGGTTTTGTGTCAAAAGTGTGTCAACTGCCTGCCGCAGTCTAAAATTTACTGCTGCAAATCTCCGAACTTCTCTGGGAGTAATCGGATATCCGCGCATGTCAAATCCAAATTGAATCCACCTAATAATCATTCAAATCCACACGCAGGAGGTATCTATGAGCAAAGCAAATGACCTGACCGGGCGAACCTTTGGCTTGCTGAAAGTGCTAAGGCGCGTAGAGGATGTGAAACCCGGTCGCCCGATGTGGCTGTGCGAATGCCGCTGCGGGAAAAGTGTCGTGAAATCCTCCACCAGTCTTACGAAGCAGAACGGTGTCAAGTCCTGCGGTTGTCTGCGGCATCAAAAATCACCCGAACTGATTGATCTGACCGATATGACCTTTGGAGATCTTCGGGTTCTTTATCAGGATTGTTCTGCACAAAGCGGCAAAGCTCGTTGGGTATGCCAATGCGGCTGCGGGAACGTTGTTTCTGTTCTCTCCGAAAGTCTGCGCCGCTCCAAAACGACATCCTGCGGCTGCAAATGCCAAGTCTTGAAATACGATCTGACTGGTCGAGAATTTGGCTATCTCAAAGTGATTGACCGCGCGTCCAAGGGCAATCGAAAATCAAACGAAGTATACTGGCGATGTCTTTGCCGAAACTGCGGCAGGATCGTCCATATCAGCAGCTATCAGCTGCGCCATTCCAACCCATACGGACACTGTAACTGTACACGCTTTCACGTTGCTGCGGAAAGCGCCACGACAAGAAAGGATGAACACCGTGACTGAATACAAACTTGAAATCAAGCAAATCGTAGACTACCCCAAATGCCGCATCTACCGGCAATTCATACAGAGTCTGATCGCAGACCGGAGCATCCGTACAAACGGGTGCTCCGGTCTTTTTCATTATGCGGTGCTTTGCTGCTACGCAAACTTCCGGACGTCCTACCAACGGTACGACGGCATCAGCTACATTGTGCATCCCGGTCAGTGGATCTGCCCGCTGCGGGAGCTGCGGACGTGGTTCCGTGTGCGCACAAACCGCCTGCTTCTTCGGCAGCTCGATTCTCTCCAGCGACACCACTTCATCGAATATGACCTGATTAGCCGCGGACAGCTTGTGCAGTACCGCATCCTTGACTGGCCGCGCTATAACACCGTGCTGGATTATAGCTGCCCGTGCCAGAAGGATTCCGGCTTCTTCTTTCTGCCGATGAGCGGGGCATCGCGGCTGCTCAGTCTTGGAAAATGCTCCGAGATGGACGCGCTGCTCGATCTCTGGCTGAACGCGATTTACAATGACCATCAGGTCGCCGGTTCTGAGGCTGGTCCTGTCGTCTATCTGCGAAACGGCACCGGCAGCCCGCTCGTTTCCTATGCCGAACTTGGCAAACGCTGGGGCGTTTCCAAGGCAACTGCTGGGCGTATCCTCAGCAAATTCGCACGGCTGGAATACATCAAGACATTTTCATTCCCCGGCCGCAGCGGAACGGCGATCTATCTTCAAAACTATCTGTCCACCATGTTCCAGATCTCCGACGTTATGGTGGATAAAGAGGAGGTTGCGATGGCGCTGAACCTCTGCATCCGCGTACAGGATTGTGCGCAAGATATGGCGCAGCCGGACTGCGCATCAGATTGCCCGATCAGCGTTTCAAAATCGCACACGGAGATTCTGCTCGCCGAAGTCCTAAATCTCTTGAAAACACAGGGTGTTTGCTGCACGACCTGCCCCCGGTTCCAGTATAGGTTATATCCCTTATCCGATTGCGTCGGAGTCTTATGGGAGCACGAAACGGAGGATCTTCGTCTGGGGCTGATGCTCTCCTGCGGCAGCACGCAGACGCGGTATTTTGAACTCACGATCCAGCAGAAAGGAGCGAACGGCAATGGCGAAGAATAAGCTGTCCGCAGCAGATGTGACCGAAGATCCGCATTATCACGATACCTGGACACTGCTGCGGAAATACCGCGATGTCGTCTGGAGTCTGGAGGTTTCCGTGCGGCAGATTCGGAACCGGTTTCGGATCGACTACGGCAAGACGATCGAGGATTTTCTGGAATCCGTCTATCTGGCCGGCGCGGATCTCTCCGGCACAGAGCTGGAGCATCAGGCGAAGTGCATCGAGCAGAGCCATAAAATGCTCTGCCTCGTAGACAGCGCCGTGGAGCTCATGCGCGCCAAGCACAAGAACGGCGAGGAATTTTACTGGCTGCTCTATTATGCCTACCTCTCCCCGCAGGAGCTTCAGAACGTCGAGGAGATCATCGACCAGCTCCGCCCGCACATCCGCGACATCAGCACCCGGACGTATTACCGGAAGCGTAAGGAGGCCGTTGAGGTGCTGAGTTCAGTGCTGTGGGGATATACGGCGCAGGATAGTACGGGGATCGTGAGGGAGTTTTTGCAGTAAGGCTCTTCGTCTAATGGTCCTTTGCCGCAAAAATCAAGCTTTTACCTGCTTCGATGCCATGCATTTCGCCCTCCCAATTACTATAAATGCTTTGATAAATCTCTATAAAATTATTGACGAATTCTGTCGATTCCTGTATAATTTTAATTTACAGAGAAGATGGTGACGGAAAAATGAATAACGCCCAAGACACATTAGCCGAAATTCGTTCCTTAATTATAACTTTAAAAAAGATCTTGGCCTCAAAAGAAATTCTGGGTCGGTTTACTACGCAGAAGGATGGACTTATATACAGAAAATTCCAAGACGTTTCCTTCCGAAAGAATCATCCAGAAGCTGTATGGTTTTTTAAGGCATTCGATTATACCAACGCGGACTATTTAAGCTTTGTTCAACAGCAATCTCTTAATTGGGATGTTTTCGTGCAAGCGAGAGCGATGATGAATAATTATTTAATGAGGCAGTTATCTGCAGTGTCCCTGGGGCTTGATTTGGATTTTTTGATTGCGCTCAGTGGTGAAGTGCAGGAGCAGAGGAGTGCCGAGAATCTATCAATTTGTTTCCTGCCTTCTAAAGAATGCTTTTACCAAAACAGATCGCAGATTATGATTGCGTTTGCAGAAGACGACGAAAAAGGTCTTTGCCATGATTTAGTGCACGCAGTAAGGAAACAGTTAAATCTGGCGAAAGAATGCGGGCTAGCCGTATATAGAGATGTTGAAAATTGTGTGCTCCGTACGGTTGGCATTCTTAATAAAAACGTTGTTTGTTCATATCCGAGGATTGTACTGAAAAAGCACATGGAATGGGAATTCCATGTGCCGTCCAGAAGAAAAGAGCAGTCCTGTATGCTACGTTACAAACAGGGTACATTTATGATGCCGCTTCTTAATATGTCAGTCGAACATAGGAACAATATTTACAAGAAGCTGCATAGTATGAACTACAATAATGCCAAACGTGCTGCAGCTACTATTGCGGCTTTGTTTCCGGCAATCGAAGCATGTGATCATGGCGCGGTTGTGATTTTTCTCGAGGAATCTGTTGCTGCAAATGAGGCGTACCGGCTAATATCAGCAGGTCGTGGTTTTTTGCTACCGAAGAAAAAGCAACTTCTTCGTCGTGGAAAGCCGAATGTAATGTTAATTAAGCAGATGGCTTCAATTGATGGGGCAATTCTGGCGGATTTCAATGGAAATTGCCATGCATACGGAGTGATTCTGGACGGCGTAGCAAGTTCACCTGGCGCGGGTAGCAAAGACAGAGGCGCACGTTACAATTCAACAAAGACTTATCTTGACTCAGTTACAGATTGTTGCAAACCTCAAAACGAGCAAGGAATCATCAGTAGGCCGGCACGAATCGGTATAGTTCGTTCCGAGGATGGGCTGTTGGATGTTTTTCCGTAAGGAATGGATTGCTGGATAAAACCTAATATTGATGTTAGAGCATCTTATAATGAATTATGCTATAAACAATCAAAACGTTCCTCACAAAAGAATCTTGACAAATTCATCTGCGTATTGTATAATGAATTAAATTTATTAAGAGATTCTTGGAGGTTCGATTTTGTTTAAGGAAATTAAGGGTATTGCTAGCAAACCAGATCAAATCAAGAACGAGATTGAACTGCGGCGTATTATGTCTGACGCAAAGATTGACCGCACTGAAAGTTGCTTTGCGGGACGGAGTCGACAGACTCGGAATCAGTATGCGGAAAGCGCCAAGCGTGCAGCAAAAGCTGCTAGCAAATGGTTCTAACTTGTAATTTAGTAATAAACACCATCTTTTTGCATGAAATGTAGAGGGATGGTGTTTGCTTTTTGGAGGAAAGGGAATGTGTAGTCCAGCGCAGTCTTTTGATGTAAGAATGTTAATCCTAAAACGATGGAATCAAGCTCAGGTTGGAAAGTTATTTGATGGGAAGGCAGAGCAACGCGGGCAGTATGTGGCCTTTCAAAACCATCACTTCATCGATATTTGCTCTGCTCAAGGTAATTCTGCGCTTTTCCACGTTTATGAACAACTTCGAGTTAACACATCCTCTACTACTAAAGGTACGGGTTCAGGCACTAATAAAGGGCACTTTGATGATATTCATACTGTGCAAAGTATGACGCTTTTGGGGGAAAGCGGAACTTTCTGGAATACTGCGGCAGATGTTTTGCACATTACCTTTATCCAGTTGAATGATTCGACCAGATGGGAATACGACGAGATCCGTCAGCAAATATCCGACATTCTTTCAAAAAGGATGGATAGTGCATGGGCGCGAGCAGAGTGGGCTTTGTATTATTCTCTGGATTTCTGCGACTTGGTCTTATTCACAAAGCATGTGAAGATGAAGCCGTTGAACGACTTGTTGTGGGAAATGGCATTACTTAAAACAGTTCGTGATACATTTACAACGAGTTGCTTTGAGTATACTTTTTTGAAAACTTTTTTTGAAAAAGAGCAGCAAGATGCGTCAGGACATAAAGAATTTTTGACATGGGATGACCACTTAGCACTGTCCATTAATTTTAGCATCAAGGATATGTCAGTGCTACCCAATCTCTTGAAGTCTATTTCTGAAGTTGCCGGATCGTTTCGTAGAAACCGACTATTCGGACGATACGACTTTCGCATTACAACAGACAGCCTATCCGGTGACCAAATATTGAGGATTCTATTCAAAATCGATGCCCTGTTCAACGATCAGAATGACAATCCACAGCAACCCTTCAACAGCTATGAAGTAGTTCTATTGGCAGCACCATGGGACAATGAATGTCCGAGGAAAACTGCACCTTCTGTCTCTAGCACATTTGAAAGTAGAGTAAACGAGACCCTCGATGAATTATACAATCTTTGCATCTGCGTAGAAAAACCATTTACAGGATATGTTTTGGAAACACTCCGCGCTCTACACGAACTGAATAGCAGTGGTTTCTCCGAAGAATTTATATTAAGCGTACTGCCGTCTTTTTCGACGTTCATTAAACTCATGAAGCAGGGAGTAATCTTCCAAGCAGAAGCTCAGAAGGATTCTGAATATACCAAAATTGAAAACTGCCTTTTACAAATTCAGAAGAATTACTTTAGTGCTTTGAATACGCTGGCACTGTGTACCATGCACAGTGAGCGACAGTTTATTCATGCGCCCGCGCTCAACGCCTCTTATTTTGAAATCCCCCCCAAAATGCTGGCGTTTTACAGTGCAATCACGGATCATATTGCTTCATTACTAGCGGAAAGTGAAAACAAGAAATACAATTATTTGATTGCGCCTGATTTTCGCACAGATATTTATGTCAAGCCGCTGAATATCCATTATACAAAGGATACTACAGGACATCTTGCAATTATTAATTTGCCGGAAAAATACTTTTATCAACCTGAACAGGCAATTATGCTGCTGGCACATGAGGTCGGTCATTACGAGGGGGAACGAAATCGCGAAAGGCGTGCAAAGCATATCTTTGAAATGGTGGGACTGTTGCTGTTACAACACACACCGTTAATTAATCCAGAACAGAAGAAAATCTCACGAATAGCTCAGCTGTTTGCCAGAGAGTTTGGCGATTTCTTGTATGAGCAATATAACGATAGCGGAATGGAGACTGTGCGGGGGATTAAAGCAGCATTGGATGATGTTGCAGGCTTTTTGTCGGATAGTTTCTACGGACTAAAGTATTTTGCAGAAGAAGAATTTCCGCAAATACTAGCGCAAAGATGGGCTAATGCGCTCTATCAGAATCGGGAGAAGAGAACAATTTGTCGGGAGTGCCGAAAGCTATTACAAAGTTTTGACCAAAGTTTATATGCTAGATATTTTTCGTCCCTTGTGAATGAAGTAGCTTTTTCGGGTGCGTGTGATGTTATTGCGCGCAGCACTGTAAATCATTTGTCCACTTTATTATGCCGCTATAGGAGGCCAGAGCTTCAGGATATATTTGATATGGGCGAGGCCATCTTACAGGCATTCAGTGAAGCCTTTGCGGACAAGCAAATGCTTCGCGTCATGGGGAAGTGCTTTAACCCTGAAGACTACAGATACATCTTGAAAGATGCACAAAAAGATATAGGTGCCGCTGCAACAGAACAGATGCTCCGCTACAATGCTGTAAGATGTATTGAGCAAAGCATCCCAGCAGATGATTATTTTGCCCTTCAAGATTCCTTTCAGGATATGGTTGTGAAGAGTATTGTGTCCTACTTGCGTTCTGTTGAAGATGATATGCCTAAGCAAGTTGATGACTGGTGTATGCAAACGTGGGAGGAGAAATACTTTAGTGCTTCAGATTGGCTAACACGATGCAGGATTATTTGTGATGTATTGACAGATTATAAGCAATGCTTGATTTTAAGATTGCAAACAAATGTGACAAATGATAATGGATTGTAATTAGGAGAACACAAGAGAGTACGTTGCCCCAAATACGCACTTCCCCAAAACGATTTCTAGAATCAAAATAATATCTTTATGAAAAGCAGCATCATCCACAGTTTATGCGAGTGATGTTGCTTTTTATAAATGATTCTTTTTTACCGGTGCAGCGTCGTTTCATATATCGCAATCAAATTGTACGCACAGTATTGGCACAGCATTGGCACGGTTTTGCTCTTTCGGCGCAAATCCGGATATGCTATACTGAAGATGCTCAAAAGCATATAAAACTGAATCTTGTTGCGAGCAGACGCCCGGATTGGGCGTCTGCTTTTTGCATCGGGAAAAGAAAAGGAGGAGCATCTTTGAACACATCCAATAACTTACCGCAGCTTCCGCCGCCGAGGAAAAGTCCGGGGCGCTGGCTCTATGCTGCATGGCTCGGCGTCAGCATTCTGCCGCTTCTGATCCAGCCGGCTTCGGCCACGACGATCTGGGAAAAGGCGACGGAGATCATGAAGGACGTCTATCAGCAAATTCTTCTCATCTCCACCATCGCTGCCATCGTCACCGCGTCCGTCGCGCTTTTGATGATGAATTTCTCCCGCAGCGGCCGGACGGTCGAGGAATCGCGTGCATGGCTCAAGCGCATCGCGATCACCTGGGCGATCCTGAACGGTCTCGGCTTCATCATGGCCTATGTCACGCCGTTCTTCTCCGGCGGTCAGTGGACGGCATAAAGCATGGGGATTCTTGACGGCGTTGTCGAATGGATCTCCGAACAGATCATGCACGGTCTGGACCTTATCAACACGTCGGTACTCGGCGCGCTCGGCTGCGGAATGGAGACGTTTCTGCGTTACTTCCCGGCAGCTGAAACAATGTATGATATTTTTACCGCCATCGGCATTGGCTTGATTTTATTGATGTGGGTCTGGAACCTGTTTAAGAATTACTGGCTGGGCGCTGGCTTTGAAGCGGAGCATCCGGTCAAGCTGACGTTCCGCGCGATCATCTTCATCACGCTTACCTACTGCGCGAAAAGCATTGTCGAGATTGTCCTGAAGATTGGTGGCACGCCGTATGACTGGATTCTATCTTCCGAGCTGCCGCCGCTCAGCTTTGCGGATTTCAATTCCGTCATGCTGGTCATCATCGGCGCTTGCGCAAACGGAGCGGTCACGCTGATCGTGCTCATCATCGTTGTGCTGCTGGCGTGGAACTATCTGAAGCTGCTCTTTGAAGCCGCCGAGCGGTATATCCTGCTCGGCGTTCTTGTTTACACCGCGCCGGTCGCGTTCTCGATGGGCGGCTCTCAGTCCACAGCAAACATCTTCAAGGCATG
>OLYA01000737.1_pt1 | contig 15692 bp, 10 predicted proteins | sample 1674361 | NCBI WGS metagenome assembly OLYA01 (sample SAMEA103958165, study PRJEB25191) | human gut metagenome | biome: human-associated habitat [ENVO:00009003]; feature: intestine environment [ENVO:2100002]; material: feces | place: Germany | collected 2013/2015
CCTCAGCGCATTTTCATCTTCAGTAGATACATCCTGCTCAAAAATCAGGATGCCGTCCATATCCGGATCATGCTCCCAAACCTGCAGGGTCAGCACATCATTGTAGTGCCGGACGGTATAACCATCCGCGTCGAACGTCCAGTCCTCTTTCTCCTCGCCAACCGCCCAGCGCAGCAGCACCGCCTCCGTCCCATCAAAACGGTACAGCGTTTCTCTGTGAATGCCGCCCGCCAAGCCGCCGTTCACAGAACTCCTTACAATCTTGCGTTCCGCATCAAGGTCGTAATTCGTGAACGTCAGCGGACAGAGAACATACTGTTCGCCATCAAAAATGAAAAACTGGTAGACGAAATTGCTCGCGCCGCGCTGTGTCAGTATCACCGCATCGTTGATGCCGTCGAAGTTGACATCCGCATAGGAAAGGTACGGGTCTTTCTCACCGGACACGAAGCAGAGTTCCTGCCCGTTGTCCGCAATCAGGCGGTGGATGTACTCGTTCTCCGTCGTCTGCCCGATAATTTCCGCGCGGACAGGGGCGATGGTCATCAGGAGAAGCAAGGCAAGCAGGCAGAAACGGGAAATACAGTTCTTCATAAAGAATACTCCTTTCGCATGGGTGTGCTAATGAAAGAACGAATACGGGGCGGCAATTCATCCGCAGAAAAAAAGGAAATTTCTTCATCGTCTGAAATGGAAATGCTTGCAAATTACTGATGTTTGCGTTATAATGAAAATGGTAATTTATGATTCATACTATTTCCAGATAAGAATGCGCCAAGATGCGCGGCGAATTTTTCATTCTGGCTAACGTGAATGGAACGCAGCGTAGCAGCGCTACGCTAAGTGGAATGAGCGGACGCCAGAAGGGAAAAGGCGCAAGCAGATGGCGCAGGTGAATCTGGAAATAGTATCAAGGTTTCTTGCTGGGGAAGCGGAGAAAGGGGTGTTTGCCACGGCGCACGAAGGAGCAGCGCAGTACTGCCGCAAAGTGGACAAGCGTGAAATTCCGGTCTGTCCGATTTTAGGGGTCAATATTGCAGTCATCAACATGAATTGGCTGCTGAAATATTTGGCGCAGAATATTCATCAATTGCAGGGAGATTACATCTGCGTATCGAATGTACATACAACCGTCGTCAGTTACGAGGATGCGGACTACCGTGCCGTGCAGAACGGCGGTTTGATGGCGATTCCGGATGGCAATCCGCTGGCGCAGGAAGCGCGGCGGCGCGGGTATCCGCAGATTCAGCGGACAACCGGGCCTGACCTGATGATGGAGGTCTTTCGGCAGTCCACGGCACACGGCTGGCGGCATTATTTCTACGGCAGCACGCAGGAAGTGCAGGAGAAAATGATTGCGCGCCTGCAGCAGGAGTATCCGGGACTGGTAATTGCGGGCACAGACGCGCCGCCCTTCCGCGAACTGACACCGGAGGAAGATGCGCTTGCCGTGGCGCGCATCAATCAGGCGCAGCCGGATTTTGTGTGGGTCGGGCTGGGAGCGCCGAAGCAGGAGCGCTGGATGGCGGCGCACCAAGGGCGTGTGCATGGGCTGATGATTGGCGTCGGCGCGGGCTTTGATTTCTTTTCGGGCAACGTCAAACGCGCCCCGTTATGGATGCAGAAGCACAGCCTGGAATGGCTCTATCGCCTGATGCAAGACCCGAAGCGGCTATTCCAGCGCTACTGGAGCACGAATCTGAAATTCATCTGGAACGCGACCATCAGGAGAAAGTAAATGCAGCAAGCGACAAAACAGCCCGCTGTACTGCTGGTACACGATTATTATCAGGTTCCCGGCGGCGAGGATGTCGTTGTGGCGAACGAGAAGCACCTGCTGGAAACGCACGGTCACGCTGCGGCGCTGTATGTGCGGCGGAACGAGGAGATTTCGCGCATGGGAGCGCCGGAGAAAATTCGCAGTGCGCTGGGGATGTTTTTCAGCATCCGTACATACCGCGAGGTTCGACGGAGCATCCGCGAAAACCGGATTTCGCTGGTGCATGTGCACAACACGCTGCCGCTGATTGGCCCGGCAGTGTATTACGCGGCATTCCGCGAGGGCATTCCCGTGGTGCAGACGGTGCACAACTTCCGTCTGCTCTGCCCGAACGCGCTTTTCTACCGCGACGGCCATATCTGCGAGGACTGCGTGAAAAAGGGACTGCACTGCGCGGTGAAGCACCGCTGCTACCGCGGCAGCCGCCTGCAGACGGTGCTCTGCGTGCTCAGCACACGTTTGCACCGTGCCCTCAAAACGTACAGCCGCCTGCATTACATCACCCTGACGGACTTCAACCGGCAGAAGCTGCTGGCGCTTAAGCAGATTCCGCCGGAAAACGTGTCCGTAAAGTCGAACTTTGTGGAACCGCCGGAGACGATTGTGCCATACGCGGCGCGCGAAAATCAGGTGGTGTACATCGGGCGGCTGGATGCGCTCAAGGGCATCCGGCTGCTGCTGGAAGCGTGGGCGCGCTACGAGCGTTCCGGCGGGGGCATGAAGCTGATCATCTGCGGTACAGGGCCGGAGGAAGCATGGTGCCGCGAATATCTGACGCGGGAAAAGCTGAAGCAGGTGGAGCTGCGCGGCTTTGTGCCAAATTCGGCGGCACGGGCGCTGATGGGGCAGTCCAAGGCGCTGATTCTGCCAACGCAGTGGTATGAAGGCTTCCCGATGACAATTGTGGAAGCCTTCAGCGCCGCCACGCCGGTGATTTGCTCGGATTTAGGCAACGCGGGTTCCCTGATTTCGGACGGCGTGACGGGCTTCAAGTTTCCGGCGGACTCGGCGGAGCAGCTGGCGCAGACGCTCAACCGGCTGCAGCACGCGGAATCCGTCAGCGAGGGCGCGCTGAAAACGTATCAGGAGAATTTCACGGCGGAAGCAAATTATCGTCAGCTGATGGCGATTTACAGCAAGGCGATGCAGAAAAGCGGCGAAAGGAACGAACCATCATGCGGCTAATTGTGGCAGATGTACGGAGCACCAGCACAGACGGCATTGCCGCTGGGCATTATTTCACCGTCGCGCAGAATTACCTTGACCTGTTCGGCGCGGAGATGGATGTGCGCATTGCGGGCGGGCCGGTGTACGGCGACCGCTTCGGGAATAAGCTGATTCGTCTGCCGCATGATTACATCGTGGGCAGTTCGGCGGTGCGCAACAAACGCGCCGTGTTCCAGAACGTGCGTGCGCTGCTTCGGGAAGCGCAGGATGACGTGATTGTCCTCCAGTGCAGCGCCGTCGCAACAGCGTATCTGGGGCTTGCACTGTTCAAGAAGAAAGAAACGCGGGTCTACGCCATCCAGTACAGCACCGACGGCGTCAATTCGGTGCTGAAACGGGGGCTGTATGCGCTGTGCAGGCGGAAAATCAGCGGCGTTATCTGCCCCAATGCAGCCATTGGCGCGGCGTATGGGCGGCCGATGTGCGTCGTATCCGATTACATCAGCACAGGAACGATGCAGCCGCCTGTGCCGTATGCGCAGAAGTGCTATGATTTCGGCATGGTCGGGCTGATTACGTCGGACAAGGGCGTCGTTGAAGCGGCAAAGCAGCTGCGGGACACGCCGTATCGGGTGCTGATTGCAGGTCGGGTGCAGGAAGCGCCGCTGGAAACGGAACTGCGGGCAGTCTGCGCGGGCGCAAAGAACATCGAGCTGCGGCTGGAATACCTGTCCGAAGCGGCGTATGACGAGGCGATTCGCCAATGCCGCTACTGCATCCTAAATTATTCGGAGAATTACTCCCTGCACAGCAGCGGCGTTGTGTTCGATATTCTCTTCCGGGGCGTGCCGATTGTGGGCAGCCGCTGCGGGACGCTGCAAATGGTGGAAGCAAACGAATTGGGCAAAACGGTATCCAGCATGGCGGATTTTGCGCCGGAAAGGCTGCTGGATGAAGCCGTGCATGACCGCTATGTGCGCAACATTGCGCGCTACTGCCAATCGCAGGCGCAGGAGCGGGAAAAGCTGCGGGATTTTCTGACGCGGGGCGCGGTGGAATAACCATGCCGCACAGCGCAAAGTGAAAGGAGGGGCTGAAGCGTGAAGGTCATGTGGATGGGGAATATTATCCTCCCTGCCATTGCGGAAAAAGAATCGCTTCCCCCGGTGTATATCGTGGGCTGGCTGGTCGGGCTGTCGCGGCGGCTGACGCAGCTGCCGGATGTGGCGCTGACGTATGTGTTTGACGCGCCGAAAGCGCTGACGGGCGAAGTGGACGGCTACCGCTATTACGGGCTTGTCAACCCCACACGCCCTACGCAGCGGTGCGGCGAAGCCTACACCCGGCAGCTGGAGGAAATCCTGCGCAAAGAGCAGCCGGATGTCATTCACCTCTGGGGCACGGAAAATCAGCACACGCTGGCCATGGTTGACGCGGCGGAACACATGGGGATGCGCGAGCGGATTGTAATTTCCATTCAGGGGCTTCTGTCCATATACGCGGAGCATTATCGCGCTTATCTGCCGGAACACGTCTGCCACGGGCACACGCTGAAGGATTTGGTGAAGGGCAATATCGTCCGGCAGGAAGCAATCTACCGCCGCGTCGGGCAGTATGAACAGGAAGCCCTGCGCAGGGTGCAGCACGTTATCGGGCGCACCGACTGGGATGCTGCCTGCATGGCGGAGCTTGCCCCGCAGGCGGCCTATCATTTCAACAACGAAACGCTGCGGGACGAGTTCTACACCGGCGAATGGTCGCTGGACAGCTGCGAGCCGCACAGTCTCTTCTGCAGTCAGGCGCATGTGCCACTCAAGGGGCTGCATCTGCTATTGCAGGCGCTGGCGATTGTCCGCAAGCGCTATCCCGATGTCAAGCTCTATGTGGGGCGCAAGGACTATGGGCGCATTCCGCCGCTTGCGCGCAATGCCTATGAACGGTACATCCACCGTCTGCTGCGCGAAAACGACCTCTACGACCATGTTGTTTTTACCGGAAGCCTGAATGCACAGCAAATGAAGGAGCGGTATCTAAAAAGTCAGGTGTTTGTGCTGCCGTCGAGCATTGAAAACTCCCCCAATTCGCTGGGCGAGGCGATGCTGCTTGGCGTACCGTGCATTGCGTCGGATGTCGGCGGCGTGCGCTGTCTGATGACGCACGGCGTGGAAGGGCTGATTTATCCGGCAGACGACCCGCATTTGCTGGCACATGATATCTGCGAGATGTTCGCGCATCCGGAAAAAGCGGCGCAGATGGCGCGCGCCGGGCGAGAACACGCTGGAAAAACGCATGATGCGCAGAAGAATCTGGAGATACTGCATCAGATTTATACGGAGATTGCACGATGAAAATCCGAATCACAAAGAACCATGTGGATGCACTCTGTGTGCTGATTGGCGTGCTGGGCATGGGTTCGCTGTATTTTCAGGTGTTGCGGATGCCGCTGATGGCAGCCATGCTGATTGCGTCGATTCTGCTGCTGACGCGGGCGCATCATCCGAAAATCAGCGCCCAGAACATACGCCTGACGCTGCTGCTGACGGCGGCGCTGCTGCTGACGAGCTTTGTCAACCCGCAGAACGGCATCCACATCAACGATATTGTCATTTGGCTTTGCAACATCGGCTATGTGCTGGTTCTGCAAAGCTGCATCGGGTATCGGACGTATATGCGGCTGTATACCAAAGTCATGCTGGCAGAGGCGGTCATCAGCCTGATTTCCTTCGTCATCGGCGATTTGCTGTCGCTGCCGCTGCCGCTGCTGCACTATGAAGTTTCCAGCGTCAACGGATTTTATCTGACGCCTTATTTTACCTTAGGCTGGCTGAACATCCCGGTTTTCCACCGCAATGCGGGTATGTTCAACGAGCCGGGCAGCCACCAGATTTTCCTGAACTTCGCGCTGCTGTTCCTGATGAGCGACGAAACGCGCATGGGCATGAGCAAGAAGAAATACCGCTGGGCAATTGCGCTGCTGATCGTCACCATCCTCAGCACGCTGTCCACAACAGGCTTTATTTGTCTGGGCGTTGTGCTGCTGACGGTGGCATTCCGCAAAAAGGGCAGGAAAATGGCGCGCAGCATCAAGATGGCGGCGTTCGTTGGACTGGTACTGCTGTTTGTCATCGAGTCTGTCACGGGCGTGGTGGAAAACAAGATTGTCGGACGAAATTCCGGCGGTTCATTCTACACGCGGTGGAACGACACCTTCAGCGGCTTTGAAATCGGGCTGGAATCCCCCATTGCGGGACAGGGCGTTTTCTCGGAGCGGAAGGCGGAAATCCTGCTGGAACACAGGGTGCAGAACATTTCCAACGGCTTTGCCGCCTTCGTCATGGATACAGGGTTGATTCTCCCGGCAGTTTGGCTGTGGCTGACGTACCGCGGTATCCGCACCAAATTTGCCAAGGCGCGGCTGCTGTATGTGCTGGGCGTTTTCCTGCTGTATTTCCTGTGCATCAACACAGAGGGCGTTTTCCTGAACATACTGTTTCTGGGACTGCTGGGCAAGTGGCAGCCGGACGCGGAGGACACGCCTGATCTGCCGGCAAATGAGCGCAGCCAGAAGAAGCGCAGGTGGCGATGCACTGTGCCGCCGGAAAAACTGCGCCTGACGTTTAACCCGCAGCCGGGGGACGCGGCGCAGGAGCAGACGGGCGAAACAGGCGGAGAGGAATCATGAACACAGCATCAAGGAGCGAAAACACAGCGCGCAACATCGGTGTAGGCGCAGTGCGGCAGGTGGTTACGCTGCTGTTGGCTTTTGCCGTGCGAACGGTGTTTGTGCGCCGGCTGGGCGCGGATTACACGGGTGTCAACGGGCTGTACAGCAACATTCTGGCCATGCTGTCACTGGCGGAGCTGGGTGTGGGCAACGTGCTGGTGTACAGCCTGTACGCACCGCTGCACCGGGGCGACACGGGCGAAATCCAGCACCTGCTGGGCTATTATCGTCGCATTTACCGCCTGATTGCGCTGGCGGTAGCGCTGCTGGGCGCGGCGGTAATCCCCTTCCTGCCGCTCATCATCAGCAGCGAGCTGCCGATGGCGCAGCTGACCATCTACTATGTGCTGTACCTGGCGAACTCCGTGGCATCCTATCTGGTCATCTACAAAACGACGCTGATTCAGGCCGACCAGAAGGCATATTTGCAGAACATGGTTTCCGCCGCGGCGCTGGTGTTGCAGTATGCGGCGCAGATCGCGTGCCTGCTGATTTGGGGCAGCTATCTTGGCTATTTGCTGATTCAGATTGCCTGCACCCTCCTGCAGAACGCGGTACTGAGCCATTTAGCGGATAAGATGTACCCCTTCCTGCGGAAAAAGCAGAAACACGAGCCGATGCACCGCAAGCAGGAGCTGAACGACAACATCCGCTCTATGTTTCTCTACAAGCTGGCAACGATTCTTATCAACAACACGGACAACATCCTGATTTCCGTCATGCTGGGCACAGTGTTCGTCGGTTACTACTCCAACTACGCGTCGCTGACGACGTATGTGACGACATTCGTCTCCATCGTGATTACCGGCATTTCCGCCAGCTTGGGAAATCTGAATGCCGAGAAGAATTCGGAAAAGTCGTACACCATGTTCCGCAACCTGATTGTCCTCTTCGGGGCGATTACAGGCTTCTGCGTCGCCGCATACGGCGCGGTTGTGCAGGACTTCATCCCCATCTGGGTGGGCGAAGAATACCTGATGGATACAGGGACAGTGGCGGCGGTGCTGTTCACATTCTACCTGAGCACCATCGTCGCGCCCGTGTGGATGTACCGCGAAACGCTGGGGCTTTTTCGGCAAATGAAGTATGTTATGTTTATGACGGCGCTGGTCAACATCCTGCTGTCCATCCTGCTGGGGCACTTCTTCGGCGTGGCGGGCATCATCGGCGCAACAGGGCTGGCGCGGCTCTGCACCATCTTCTGGTATGAGCCGAAAGTGCTGTTCCATCGCACCTTCAGGCGCAGCGCTGCCGCGTATTTCAAGGTGCAGGGAGGCTTGCTGCTGCTCAACGGCGCGGTGATGTTGCTGTCGCTGCTGCTGTGCGCGCGGATGGGGCATACGCTGATGTGGATTATCCTCAAGGGCATCACCTGCGCGGCGGTGACGGCGCTCCTGTACACGCTGGCGCTGGGGCGGACGGCAGAATATCACTGGATGCTTGAAAAAGGGCGGAGTTTCTTGCGCAAATGGAGGAAGAAGGCATGATCGATCAGGAAATGCAGCACTGCCGCAAAATTGTGCGTTTCGACCCTACCATCTCAACAGCGAATCAGGGAGATTTCATCATCCGAAACGCCTGTGAGCATGTGCTGCACGACTGCTTTCCTGTGCAGCTGTCCGTCGCCGTGCCGGTTCGGGACAGGCTGTCGAAAGTGTCGATGAAGCACGTCGGCAGTGCGGATTTCGCATTTGTCTGCGGGACAAACCTGCTTTCCTCGGACATGCGCCGCCAAAGGATGTGGAATATCCGCCTGCGGGACGCGGTGATGATGCGCTGCGGCGATTTGCACAAGCGGGAGCTGCTGAATTTCCGCCTGATTCGTGAGAAATTTCAGCGCACGCATGTCATTTTGCTGGGCGCGGGGTGGTATCAATATCAGGACGAGCCGACAGGGTACACGAAGCGGATTCTAAAAGCGCTGCTGGATGGGCAGTACCTGCACGCGGTGCGCGACGAATACACGCGCCAGCGCCTGCTGAAGCTGGGCATCACGAACGTGCTGAATACGGCGTGCCCGACAATGTGGGGGCTGACAGCCGACAAATGCGCGCAGATTCCGACGCACAAGGCGGAGCGCGTCGTGACAACGCTGACGGACTACCGCAGCAGCCCGGAGCAGGATGCGCAGATGCTGACCATGCTGCAAAAGCACTATCGCGAGGTGTATGTGTGGCTGCAAGCCGTTGAGGACTACGCCTGCCTGCGCCAGATGGATGCGCGCGTGACGCAGAATTTGCACCTGATTCAGCCGAATCTGCGAGATTACACAGCGCTTTTGGCATCAGGCGGGATTGACTACGTTGGCACGCGGCTGCACGGCGGCATCCACGCAATGAATATGGGCTGCCGAAGCCTGATTCTGGCGGTAGACAACCGCGCAAGCGAAATCGCGAAGGACACGAATCTGCCCGTCCTGCCCCGCGGCGGGAATTTGGATGTGCTGGAGGAGCGAATCTGTTCCGCATGGGAGACGCAAATTGATTTGCCGACCACGGCAATTCGGCAATGGAAAAATCAGTTCCGCGAGACAGATGCAGAGAAAGTGCCTTGATTTTCGTATAAAATGCGGCTTTCTGCGCGGTAAGTATTGACAGCCGACTTGTAATTTGTTACAATATAGCTGGAATTGGGAAAGAGATTGCTATATCCACCGGGAGCACTGCGGCTCGCCGCGAAAAGAAAGATGGAAAGCAGCAATCGCTTGCCATTGGCACAACCATACGTCGTGCCGGAAGATTGCACGGAACAAGGAGTGAGGACGATGAAGGACAAAAAGTGGATGCGAAAGGCATTGTCTTTCCTGCTGGCTGTATTCATGGTGACGGGCAGTATGGGAACAGTGCTGACGGCGGCTGCAGAAGAGCCGGAAACTCCGCCGACGGAAACGGTTGAGGTCGTGCCGACGGAAGCACCGGAAGCAACGGATGTTCCCGAAGCAACGGAAATCCCCGAAGCAACGGATATTCCCGAAGCAACGGAAATCCCCGAAGCAACGGATGTTCCTGAAGCAACGGAAATCCCCGAAGCGACGGATGTTCCTGAAACAACGGAAATCCCCGAGACGACGGATGTTCCCGAGGTAACGGAAGCGCCCGAAATCGTGGACGAAGCAGCCGTAGATTACAGCCGCTCCGTGCTGGATAACGAGTTCTTTGACTCCGGCTTTGCCGCGACGTTCAGCAGCGCACAGCTGTACCTGAATCCGACGGGCGATGAACTGGTTGGTCAGGTAACTGGCGTAGTGTATGTGACGCATCGTCCGCAGAAGGGTCAGCTGAATGAACGGATTTCCGTCTGCGTGTATGACCAGACGGCTGGCGTTGCATATGGCTATCTGGCGGCGGATGCAGTGCATCCCGTGCCGGAAGAGGGCATTGAGAATCAACGTCACACCGGTGTTTTCGCGAGCGGCGTGGAAATGCCCAGTGCCCTGCTGGTGCTTGCGGCTGCGACGGAAGAACCCGTGCCGACCCCTGCACCCACGCCCGTGCCGACGGAAGAGCCTGTAGTTGAGCCGACGGAAGAGCCCGTTGTCGTGCCGACCGAGGAACCCGCTGTTGAGCCGACCGAAGAACCTGTTGTCGTGCCAACCGAAGAGCCCGCTGTCGTGCCGACCGAAGAACCCGTTGTTGAGCCGACCGAGGAACCCGCTGTTGAGCCGACCGAAGAGCCCGCTGTTGAGCCGACCGAAGAGCCCGCTGTCGTGCCGACCGAGGAACCCGCGTCGACCCCCGCGCCTACGGACGTGCCGGATGACCTCGAAAACATCGACCGCGCGGATGTGATTATTCCGGGCAAACCGACGTTCGAAATGGACAAGGCGACGGCGGAGCTGGGCGAGAATATCACCTTCACCATCCACACGAAGAACGCCACCAAGATTTTGATGTACATTGACGGCAGCGTCAACCGCTACATCTACGACGTGCCCACCGACACGTCGACGCTTACCATGTCCTTCTCCTCGATGGGAAGCAAGGGGGGCAAGCGCACCATCGCGTTCCAAGCCTATAACGGCAATACGCCCGGCGAAAAGTCTGATGTACAGACGATTACGCTGACAAAGCCGTCTGTCAAGCCGCAGGTGACGGTGAAGGATATCGACAAGACGACCGTGGGTCTGGGCGAGAACATCACCTTCACCCTGAGCATCAAGAACGCCACGAAGGTGCTGATGTACATCGACGGCAGTGTCAACCGCCGCTTCGAGAACATCACCCCTGATATGACGGAATACACCTTCACCATGGCGTTCTCTTCGCTGGGGAACAACGGGGGCAAGCGCACCATTGCGTTCCAAGCCTACAACGGCGCAGTCGGCGGCGACAAGACCACCGCAACCACCATTTCCCTGACGAGCGGTTCGTCTGCTGCCCCCGTGATTGCGAATGTCAAGATTGACAAGACGACCGCGGTGCTGGGCGAGCAGATTAAATTCACTGTTTATCTGGACAACGCGACGAAGCTGCTGATGTATGTCGATGGGCAGGTGAACCGCCGCTTTGAGGACGTAACGACCAGCATGTCGAAGTACGAGTTCACGATGTCGTTCTCGTCGCTGGGGAATAATGGCGGCGTCCGTACGATTCAGTTCCAGCCTTACAACGGCACGACCGCGGGCGAAAAGTTTAAGGCGTACACGATTACACTGACGACGACCGTGGTCAACAAGCCGGAAGTCGTCAACTTCACCATGAATCCCAGCCGCGTGAAGCTGAATGTGCCGGTGACGTTCACGGTCAACACCAAGAACGCGACGAAGGTCGTCCTGTATGTGGACGGCAAGGCAAATACCAGCTACCCGACGACTGGCGATGTGACGGTTATCGAGCGCGCCTTCGCTTCTCTGGGCAGCGGCAACGGTGTCCGCACGATTCAGTTCAAGCCCTACTACGGAACGACCGCTGGCGAACTTTCCCCGGCGCAGTCCCTGACGCTGTATGTGACCGACGATCCGCTGACTGTGACCGTTCCTGCCGCAAAGCAGGGCGAGGACCTGACGGTGACGTGGACGGCTGCTGGCGGCGCAGCGAAGTATCAGCTGCTGCTGACCACGCCCGACGGCACGGCTGCGCTGCTGGGCGAAACGGCGGCGCTGAACTACACGGTGCCGGGTCTGAAGCTGCTGCAGCCGGGCGACTACACCATCACGATTAAGGCGCTGTCCGGCAATACGGAGTTGGAATCTGTCAACAAGGCATTCACCGTGACAGGCGACTTCGTGTTCGCGGTTCGTGACGACTCGACGGGCATTGTGGTCGTCAAGTACAACGGCACGGCATCGACGCTGACCGTTCCGAACACGGTGGCGGGTCTGCCGGTGGTGGAAATCGGCGCGCAGGCGTTTGAGGGCAACACGAAGCTCAAGAGCGTAACCCTGCCCGCGACGATTGAAATCATTGGCCGCCGCGCATTCGCGGAATGCAAGAACCTGCTGGAAGTCAAGTAAGGGTTCATTGGGATTACGAAAGCCGGGGATTGCTGGAAAAGCAGTCCCCGGCTGTTTTGCTGCGAAAAAAACATACTTGCGATTGACGTTTCCCTGCCTATCTGCTATCATAAGATAAGCGCCCGCTATATGCCGCACACAAAAGGAGGTATGCCCTATGGAGCAGCTTGAAGTTCTGACCGAAGTGCAGGATTTGCGGAAGGTTTGGCCGCATGAAGCACTGGATTTTACGCCGTGGCTGGCGAAGGATGAGAACATCGCGATTCTGGGCAATGAAATCGGCATGGAAATTGCAGTCGACGGAACAGAATCTGCTGTGGGCGATTTCAGCGTGGATATTATCGCGACCGATATTGCAACGGGGCAGAAGGTTATCATCGAAAACCAGCTGGAGGATACCAACCACGACCATCTGGGCAAGCTCATCACTTACGCCGCCGGAAAAGATGCGCAGACGATTATCTGGGTGGTAAAGCACGCACGCGAGGAACACCGTGCGGCGATTGAGTGGCTGAATAACCACACGGATGATGACATCGGCTTCTTCCTGTGCGAAATCCACCTGTATAAAGTCGGCAGCTCCAATCCTGCGGTGAAGTTCAGCGTGATTGAGAAGCCGAATGACTGGATTAAGAGCGTCAAGAAAAATCAGCAGCAGACAGAAAGCCAGCTGTTCCGCTTGGATTACTGGACAGCCTTCAATGAATATGCGTATGCAAACGCGCAGTTCGCTAGGCAATTTGGCAAGCGAAAAGCATCAAACAAAATGTGGATGCACCTGAGCATTGGCTCATCTGTTTATGATATTTGCTTACGCGCGGTTAAAACAGAAAATCTGCTTGTTGTTGAACTGTATATTCGCGGCGACAAGGATCTTTATCATCAGTTATTTGAAAAACAGAATGCCATTGAGCAGGAATTGGGCGTTACGCTTGACTGGCGGGAACTTCCAGAAAAGAAAGCAAGCCGCATTATGCTGACACGACAGGTCGATTTTGACAATCGCAGCGCGTGGAATGCACAGTTTGACTGGATGATGGAGATGTCACTGAAATTCAAGAAAGTATTCAAGAAGTACCTATAATATGAAAATGCCCCCGGAAGCCATGCCTCCGGGGGCATTTTTCAATTTTCCTGCGTTATCTGCTTGCCCTTTTTCCCTTCTCCTTTTTCCACAATTCTTCCACCGAAAACTCCGCATGGCAGTTCGGGCAGGAAAAATACGGATTGCGGAAGTCAACTGTGCCAATCATCCTGCCGTCTTCCGTGGAAAAATCGTAGTTCTTCGCTTCTTCGGAACGGGAGTTCACCAAATGATGCGCCGTTTCCACTGTGAGTGCTGCCTTGCAGTGCGGGCAGAAATGCTTCTTCATGAACACAAAGATAGGATGCGTGACGGTGTACTTGATATTTTTCATCAGGACAGTCTCCTTCCCCCTTGATTGTAGCAAAAGCAGCAGATTTTCGCAAGCCTCTCTATTCCCCCTGAAATAATAACGCCAAAATCCCCCGGAAGCCCATACTTCCGGGGGACAAACTATCTTATTCCGCCTTTGCGCTCTCTCTTGTATAATTCAGCAGTCCGCCATAGAGGATGCAGCCCTGCTGGCGCGCGGTCAGGGGCATCAGGACAACATAGTCCTCATCCTTCGTGTCATTATGCAGCACAAACGTGTCGCTGCCGCTTTCCACCGTCTCGCGGACGTGCGGCAGGCTCAGCGTGTCGCCCTGCGCGATGCGGTCGTAATCCGCCTCATTCTGGAACGTCAGCGGAAGAATGCCATTGTTGACAAGGTTCGCCTGATGAATACGGGCGAACGACTTCGCGACGACGGCGCGGATGCCCAGATACAGCGGGACAAGCGCGGCGTGTTCGCGGCTCGACCCTTGCCCGTAGTTCATGCCCGCAACGAGGATGCCGCCGCCTTCCTTCTTCGCGCGCGCCGGGAACGTCGCGTCCACGGGCGTCAGGCAGAAGTCCGACAAGTACGGCACATTCGAGCGGAACGGCAGGAGCTTCGCGTCCGACGGCGCAATGTGGTCGGTGGTGATGTTGTCCTCCATCTTCAGCAGCACCTTGCCGGAAATGGCATCCGCCAGCGGCTTGCCCAGCGGGAAGGGCTGAATGTTCGGGCCGCGGACGACCTCCACCGTGTCCTCTTCGCCCGGCGCGACCGGGGGGATGACCAGATTGTCGTTGACGGTGTACGTCTCCGGCATCGGGATGTCGAGGTCAATGTCAAGGCAGCGCGGATCCGTCAGCACGCCAGTCAGCGCCGTGACAGCCGCCGTCTCGCAGGAGACAAGGTAAATGCCGGCGGATTTGGTGCCGCTGCGGCCGTAGAAATTGCGGTTGTTCGTGCGAACGGAGACAGCGTTCGTGCGCGGCGACTGCCCCATGCCGATGCACGGCCCGCAAGCGGATTCCAGAATGCGCGCGCCCGCCGCAATCATGTCCGCCAAAGCGCCGTTGCGCGCCAGCATCGTCAGCACCTGCTTCGATCCGGGGCCGATGACAAGGCTCACGTCCGGATGCACAGTCTTGCCCTTCAAAATCCGGGCGACGCGCATCATGTCGGTATAGGAAGAGTTCGTGCAGGAACCGATAAACACCTGATCGACCTTAATCGGGCCGCACTGCTTGACGGTTTCCACGATGTCAGGCATATGGGGCTTCGCGACGAGCGGTTCAAGCGCGGTCAAATCAATGTCGAGGATTTCGTCATACGCCGCATCCGGATCTGCGGACAGCGGCACGAAGTCCTGCTCGCGCTGCTGCGCTTTGAGGAACGCATGGGTGACTTCATCCGACGGGAAGATGGAGGTCGTTGCGCCGAGTTCCGCGCCCATGTTCGCAATCGTCGCACGCTCCGGGACACTCAACGTTTTCACGCCGTCGCCGATGTACTCCATCACCTTGCCGACGCCGCCCTTGACGGTCAGCCGGCGCAGGATTTCCAGAATAATGTCCTTCGCCGCAACGCCGTAGGACAGCTTGCCATGCAGGCGCACGCCGACGACACGCGGGCACGCCAGATAATACGCGCCGCCGCCCATCGCGACCGCAACGTCCAGTCCGCCCGCGCCGATGGCAAGCATCCCAATGCCGCCACCCGTGGGCGTATGGCTGTCCGAGCCGAGCAGCGTGTAGCCCGGCACGCCGAAGCGCTCCAGCTGTACCTGATGGCAGATACCGTTGCCGGGCTTAGAGCAGTAAATGCCATGCTTTTTCGTCACCGTTTGGATGTAATAGTGGTCATCCGCATTTTCAAAGCCAGTTTGCAGCGTGTTATGGTCAATGTACGCCACGGACTTCTTTGTCTTGACGCGCTTGACGCCCATCGCCTCGAATTGCAGGTACGCCATCGTACCGGTGGAATCCTGCGTCAGCGTCTGGTCAATGCGGATGGAGATTTCCGAGCCGGGAATCAGTTCACCGCTGAGCAGGTGCGCGGACAGGATTTTCTGGGTCAGATTCATCGCCATGAGGAAAGGACTCCTTTCATAATATGCACAATGCCCAAACGGGCAGAAACAGCCGAATGAACAGCTTCATGATACAGGATTCG